>ENA-OQNJ01000185-OQNJ01000185.1-human-gut-metagenome-genome-assembly--contig:-NODE-185-length-16265-cov-3.786095_pt1 | contig 16265 bp, 15 predicted proteins | sample MGYA00242630_ERZ504882 | MGnify/ENA primary metagenome ERZ504882 (study PRJEB26092, sample SAMD00036408) | human gut metagenome | host: Homo sapiens | study: EMG produced TPA metagenomics assembly of... | reverse complement strand
TGCAGCCATATTCCAGCTTCATGATCGAAGAAGCTCAGCACCAGGACGAGTTGCCGGCTCCGAAGCACATGTTCCTCCGTGTGCTCGCCGCGCAGATGGGTGTCGGAGGCGACGATTCCTGGATGTCTCCGGTCCACTCCCAGTATCACATCCCCGCCGATCAGCCGATCAGCCTCGATGTCAATCTCGAACTGATCTGACGATCGGATAGCGTGTCCCTCCTCTGCGCCTTCCTGTGGAGGAGGGACGACATCGTCTTGCAAGGTTCCTTCACCTTGGTGTAACAGGTGACGATGCTTCATAACGCAGAAGATGCGGCATAGATTCATGTTTTCCATATGCCGCGTCTTCTGCTCACATCAGGCCTCTTTCGTATGGTTTTCATAAAGATGGCACGAAACTGTCCCTGACCACCAATTTTGCGGAAATCCTCACGTGCTGGTTTACGGATCGTCTGGTGGACAGCGCTTCCGACAGCATAAACACCGCGGCCTTAGCTAATTCGTCTTTGTTGATGTCGTACGATGACAACGCGGGCGAGGTATACTCCGCTATCTCTTGGTTGTTGATGCTGACCATGCGTATATCTCTCGGCACTAGGATTCCAACGGACGCAAATGCTTGAAGTACGCCGACTGCAATCGGATCGGCAGCAATGATGACGGCATCCGGAAGGTCGTTACTGTGCATTTGTATGAGTTTTTCACCGAGAGCGCGTCCGTTCTCTATGGTGAACGGTCCTTCTTCCAAGACGAGACCGTTGATGTCAAGTCCGAGACGTACTGACCAATTCCGGAACGCGAACGCACGGGAATCTTCCGGATACTCATGATCGCCCATAATGTTTCCGACTCCGCCGACGAAAGCTATGCGTCGGCTCCCGGAGGCGGTCAGCGTATCCAACGCGTCCAAAACGGTTTGTTCCAAATCTGGTTGCACCGAATCAAACAAGTCTGGTGCCGGATTAATATCGATGAATACTCCATGCTGAAAAGCATTATGCAATCGTAGGAGCACATCCTTCTCAAACGGTGCCGGACCGATCGAAATAAAACCAGCATGCTTGCCCTTATTCTTGATGAGATCGTTCACATTACGATACTCAGTTATATGCATGCGCTCATCTTCCGCATGCTGGTAGAGGAACGCCTTGAGCTCGTTGGAGTACATGTCTTGCAAACCTTTGTCCGGAACGGCATTGTCCAACAAGGCGATGTCCTGAGGAATGGTGACACGCTGGTATCGCGGCACATTCTCATATCCCAATTCAAGGCTGGCGTTCAGAACTTTTTGACGGGTGGCCTCTTTGACCGACAGCGAGGAATCGTCATTGAGTATCCTCGATACGGTTGCAGGGGAGAATCCAGCCCTTTCTGCAATCTCCCTGATTGTAGCCATGACAATCTACCTCCTCTTGGTAGACGAAAGCTAAACAAATTTAGTAACAAGTTTATCATGTTTCGCTTTAGAGATTCACTGGAAAATGGCGGGAATCTCTTTTTCCGTCAAAAAAGATTGCGGACCGTCCTCCCCTATTAGGAAAGACGGTCCGCAACATTTCGTAACGGATATAACGCAATACGTTAACGCCGGATGGATCCCTTGAATGGCTTATCCGGAGATAGCGCGACACGTCCCATATCAGTCCCCAGAACGTTCAGCGTAATCTCCGTGGGCTTCGAACAGCGCAACGTATATTCCACTGTCTGATCCGTCCATGTCGCATCCACTTGGATTCCGCCTCTTGCGCGGAGCGCATGGAAGGTTCCCTCATGCCAATCCTCCGGCAGGGCCGGAAGAATGCGAATCCAGCCATCGTGGCTTTGGATAAGCATCTCCGACAAGGCCGCTGGGAATCCAAGGTTCCCGTCGATCTGGAACGGCGGGTGAGCGCATAATCCGCTGTCGTACACGCCTCCGCCCAACAGATTGGTTTCAGCGTTCGCATCCACCGGCCGCAGGAACATGCCTATGATTCGTTTGGCATGCTCCGCATCACGCAGGCGTGCCCACATGATCATGCGCCATACGATGCTCCAGCCGGAACCATCATCGCCACGCACTTCGAGGGATTTCCTAGCGGCTTCCTCCAGGTGCGGAGTCTTAGACGTGATGCCTGCACCAGGATGCAGTTCGTAAAGGTGGGACAGATGACGGTGCTGTGGATCGGATTCGATGAATTCGTCGTTCCATTCGAGGATTCTTCCATCAGCTCCCAATCGCGTTTCAGCCAGTTGGGAACGGACGTATTCCGCTTCACGGACCAGATCTCTGTCCTCTTCGTCAAGGTTTTCCAAATCGTGAGAAGCCTGAATTAAATCATCAAGCAGATTACGCACGATGGCCGTGGCATTCTCACTGCTTTGTGCAACGGATACCGGTTCTCCGTTCACCAAGAAACAGTTCTCCGGTGATGTTGCAGGGGACGGGGCCAGTCCATGCTCTGTCTCCGATAGGAAATCCATGCAGAATCGCGCGTTGTCCCGCATGATCGGCCAGATGCGGGCCAGGTACGATGCATCCTGGTTGAACAGATATTCATCGAACAGGTTCCGGCACATCCATGCCTGACCGAACGGCCAGAACGACCACATCGGGTCGCCGTTCGCAGGAAGGGCCCTGCGCCAGAGATCGACATTATGGAAGACCGCCGATCCTCGGCAGCCAAGAATCCTGTCAGCGGCGTCGTGCCCCGGCGCTAGCAGCTCCTCATTCATGGAGACGAGCGGCTCGATGAGTTCTTGGAGGGCGCATGGGCCTGTCATCCAATAGTTCATCTCGACGTTGATGTTCGTCGTGTAGGCGCTGTACCAGTTCGGGAAATCCTTATGGTTCCAAATCCCCTGCAGATTCGCCGGCTGGGTGTGTGGCCTGGATGAGGAGATAAGCAGATACCGGCCGAAATCGAACATTGCCTCTGCCAGCATCTCCAGACGATGCGATTCTTTGTTCTCATCCGAGCGAAGGATCGCCGAGAACAGTAGTTCCGCATCATCAGCATGGGCTGAACCGAGATGGATGGCCACCCTGTCGAAATATCTGCGGTAGTCCGCGATGTGGCGGTCGAGCATGGTCTGCAGGTCAGTCGACCACTCGTCAATGGTTTTCTCCAGATGGTCGGCGATAACCGTCATGCTTCGTTCCGGCTGCTGGTCGCTTCCCTTAAATCCGCTCATACTGCGGAAGCGGAGCGATAACCCGGTGATGTTCGAACATTGCAGACTGTTGTCGCCCACGTTGATGTCGCCACCTGTTACGGTAAGGGAGAACGCACCGGCGTACGCCATTCCGGTTCCGTCCTGCTCATCTTCCCAAGGATTTTCGGAAGGGTGAGGCAGAAGTCCGATGTTGAGTCCAGGCATCCGACCCATGACGATGAGGGTAGCCCGATGGCCGTCGGATACCGTTTCCAACGAAGCGCGTGATTGCTTGAGGAAAGTGCCGGAGACACTGATATTCACATCAATCGGCGCATCCGATGACATCCTGTAGACCAACAGGTCATCAGGCTCGCTGCACCATGCGTCGACATGAACGTTGGCATCACCCATCTGGAACGTTTCACCGGCGAGCGCCCTTGCAAGATCCAGCTGGCGTTTCATGCTCTCACGGCCGTCTGCAGAGGTCGAGTACTGAATACGGACCGTTCCGAATGGCTCGTAAATCTGCTCGTCTTTTTCCTGCAGTGTGGCTTCCTTGATGATTCGCGTGGCGGTGGCGTAATCGTCATGCAACGACGCCTGGCGCGCCTTGGCCACAATCTCCGGCGTCACCGGCGAGGTTTCCGCGTGTGGATATCCTGACCAAAGGGTGTCGTCGTTGAGATACAGCACGTCGGTTTCCGGTTCGGAGCACAGGACCGCTCCCATGCGTCCATTGCCGAGAGGAATGCCTTCTTCCCAGCACGAAGAGATTCCATCGAATGTAAGTTTCATGCGTAAAGTCTCCTTGGCAGATTTGCTTATTTGAGAATGCTCTGGATATTGCGGTACTGTTCGTCGGTCAGCTGCACGGCGGGTTCATGGATGGACGTGTCGATTGGCAGTCCCTTCGCCTTGACCGCGCCCTTGATGGCGCTGATGAACAGGTCGGCAGTGTCGTACAGGCGCATCAGATAGGAAATGCGTTCAGCCGATTTGATGGCCATGGCGTAATCACCGGACTGCCATGCATGATGCAGGCTGACGAAAGTCTCCGGCTCCACATTGGTCAATCCGCACAGCACGCCATTGCCGCCGCTGATTCGGTTGACGGTGTAGTACTCGTCGAATCCGGACAGCACGCTGAACGATGGATTCACCTTACGAACGGCAGCGATGACCTTCCTGGTGTGGCTGATGGTGTCGACGGTTGTCTTTGACGCCGATGATGTTCTGGTTCTCCGCTGCGAGATCCGCCACCAGCTCGGGTGTGAGGTCGTTGCCCGTCCTGGCTGGGAAGTTGTACAGAATGACCGGCAGCGTCGTTGCCTTGGCCACCGCAGAGAAGTAGCGCTTCGCGCAATCCGGGGATGGTCCGAAATAGTACGGGGATACTGCAACCAATGCATCGGCTCCGGCTACTTCGCTTTCCGCCGCCAATGTTCTCACATTGTCTAGGTTGGTGTCTCCCACTCCGACGAGCACCTTCATGCGTCCGGCGACTTTCGAAACTGCGAAGCGCACTGCTTCTGCCTTCGTCTTGACGTCGATGGCGTAGAATTCTCCGATGCTACCGAACAGCAGCACACCGTCGATGCCCGCGTCGATGAGATGATCAAGGTGCTTGCCCCAATTGTCGTAGTCAATGGTCCCACCCGCGTTCGTGATGGTGATGGAGGGGCAGAACACGCCTTCGAACTGGGCGTTGCAAGTCATGATATTTTCCTTTCGACGATATGGTAGGCGTTTCGCGCGTTATTGAGGAAGAAGTCGTCATTCCCTGCGAAACGGTTAAGCAGGATTGACAGATGACTGTCGAAATCGGCGTATAGACCGACGACAGGCCAATTCGACGCATACAGCAACCGCTTGTTAGAGAACGCGGCTTGTGCGAGATCGAGCAGGGTTGAGACGAATCGTGGGTCATCGGTTGGATACCCCGATACCTTGACGTATACGTTTGGCAGCTCTCCGAGCCTATGCAAGGCATCGGATGAGGATTCGAGATTGTGAAGATCGGATATGTTGCCCATATGGTCAACGATGACGATTGCTTCGGGCACCTGCTCACAAGCCTGAGCGAGATCGCCAAGTTCATCCACCCTTACGCATGCGTCGAATGGCATGTTCTTATCGGCCATAAGCTGCAAACCGCGGATGAAGTCATCTTGCAGGCACCGTCCCCGCGGCGATGCCGGCGTATGCAATGGCTCACGAACGCCATGCGCGTACAGCGGCACGCGCATGGCCGGCCCGACGGTGGACCGCATAGATGTTGCCAACAGCAGAGGATCATGGTTTTCGGACAGCAGCCGATCTTCCAATGACGTATCGTCCGTGTCGACTTCCACATACACACCGCCGATGAAATTGACCGCAGCGTCTGGGTGGTGCTCATTGTATGAGGCATAGGCGTGTTTGAGGCAGTCCATGTCGTAACGGCGGGTGATGGACCCATCCGTACCGTCGAGCCATGAAAGCGGTTGGACGGATGGATCCCAGATATGGAAATGCGAATCGATGATCCTCTGCATGTCGCACGTCCTAGTCGAGTGCCCTATCGAGGTGGACGTATCCGCCGTCGGGGAAGACCCATTGTCCGGTGGTGTGCGAAGACCTGTCGGACAGAAGGAAAGCCACGGTGTCCGCGATTTCCGAAGTCTCGGTCATGCGGTGGCCGAGAGGAATCCTGTCGGTGATCTTCGCCAACTGCTCACGCTGCGCCTGCTCGTCGCCGAACGTCTTGATCCATTGCGCGTACAGCGGCGTCCATGCTTCGGCCACGACGACGGCATTGACCCGAACCTCGGCCGGGGCGAGGGCGGCGGCCCACTCGCGGGTCAGGCCCAGAATCGCACCTTTCGCTGCGGCGTAGGCGCTAGTCTTGCCCTGACCGGTCAATGCGGTCTTGGAACCGATATTGACCACCGAGCCCTTGCTGGCCTTGAGTGCTGGCACGCACTGATGAACCAGCTCGTAATAGTGGGTCAGATTGCCGTGAAGAGACTCCTCGAACTGACGCCATGACGTGGTCTCGAGCGCGAGGTTGTCGTTTCTGCCGGCATTGTTGACCACACCATCGATATGGCCGTATTTCTTCATGACCGATTCAACAATGGGGGCGATCTCATCGGTGTTGTTCAGGTCAATCAGATAGGTGTCATACGAATCGGTGATCTGTTCGATATCCTGTCGGAATTCGTCGTCGGCACCATCCGAACGATTCAGCACCACCGGAATGGCACCTTCTTCGGCCAGTCGCAGCGTTATGCCCTTGCCGATGCCTTTGAATCCTCCGGTGACAATAATCACCTTGTTCTTAAGATGCAGGTCCATCTCAGGTCCTTCCGACTAGTCCTTGTGCAGGTACTTCATGCATTCGTCGAGCTTCATCTCCGTGCCGTTGCCCGGAGCGAGCGGCGCAACGTATCGTCCGTTCTTGATGACGGTCGGATGTACGAAGTACTCATGCTGGTTGTCCACGTATTCGACGACGCGGTCCTCCATCTCACCAGAGACGGACACGTAATCGAACATCGCAAGCTGGCTGATGGCTTCGCACAGGCCGACACCACCCGCGTGAGGGCAGACCTTGACGCCGAACTTCTTGGCGAGCAGGTATTCGAGGACGATTTCCTGGGGGCCGGCGACTCGGGTCGCGTCAATCTGCATGACCTTGAAGCTGCCAGCCTGCAGGTACTGCTTGTACATGACTCGGTTCTGCATCTGTTCGCCGGTGGCCACCGGAATCGGATCGATGGCCTTCTGGATTGCGGCATGGCCAAGAACATCATCCGGGCAGGTCGGTTCCTCAACCCACGCGAGATCGTAGTCCTTGAATTTGCCGATCCATTCAATGGCCTGCGGCACATCCCAGACCTGGTTGGCGTCTACGGCAATGGCGATGTCCGGACCGACCGCTTCACGGGCAAGCTTGAGCCTGCGCAGGTCGTCTTCGAGGTTTTGACCGACCTTAAGCTTGATCTGCTTAAAGCCCATGACCTCGGTCTCTTGCTTGGCCAAACGGACCATCTTCTCGTCGGAATAGCCGAGCCATCCGGCGGCGGTTGAATATCCCGGGTAGCCGACTTCCTTGAGGTGGGCGATGCGTTCCGCTTTGCCTTCCTGGGCGGCACGCAGAATCTCGAGGGCTTCCTGCGGAGTGAGGGCATCAGTCAGGTAGCGGAAGTCGAGAGTCGCAACGAGCTCTTCGGGCTCCATCTCGGAAAGGAGCAGCCAGAGCGGCTTGCCGGCGCGCTTGGCTTTGAGGTCCCACAGAGCCGAAAGCACGGCACCGATTGCCATATGTTCAACGCCCTTCTCAGGGCCGAGCCAGCGCAGCTGCGAATCGCGCACGAACATATCCCATGCGAGACGCATGTTGTCGAGCAGTTCCTCGACGTTACGTCCGATGAGGGTTTCGGACATGGAGTCGATGGCTCGGACGACGACATCATTGCCGCGGCCGATGGTGAAGACGAATCCATTGCCGGAATCACCGGCATCCGTGGCGATGACAACATAGGCAGAGGAATAATCCGGATCGGGGTTCATGGCGTCGGAGCCGGAGAAGGTGGCCGATGTCGGGAATCGGAAATCATAGGTGGTGACTTTGGTAATAACGCTCACGATGCGCTTCCTTCTTTGGAAAAATGTTTAATCTCAAAAAGGGAGGGCGGCCATTCGGCCGCCCTCCCTAGCGGTGGCGGGCAACCGGATGTCAGTCGGCGTCAGTGGTGACCTTAAAGCCGTTGTCTTCCGCGTATGCCTTGAGCTTCTGCTGAGCCTTGGCCATGGCGCCTACCAGATCGCCGTTCTCATTCATCTCCGGCACGATGACGTCGTTGAACACGACCTCCACCTGAGACATGAACGGGAGATACTCCCAATCGGTATTGACGTTATCCATGGAATCGAAATAGACCGAGTTAACGTCCGTATTCGCGAAGTATCCATCGGTTTCTTTCTTCTCGCGCACCGTCTTATCGTCCTGATAGACGGAAGCCGCCATGAAGTAATTGCCGCTGTTGGTATCCTGCCAAGACTGGATGGCGTCCGGAGCGGAATCGAGCCAGTTGATGAAGGCAAGGGCTGCTGCTTGCTTTTCCTTCGGGTCATGCCGCAGCCACGCTCATCATGGAGCCGACGGAGGAGGACTGGAAATGCTGGTTGTTCCAGGATGGCGGAGTTGTGACCACCATCTTTCCCTTGAGGCTCGGGTTCTGGTCCTTATACATGTTGCCCATCCAGTTTTCGCTGATGAAGGTGGCATAACGGCCATCGTTGACCGAACGGTTGAACTCGTCAGTGTAGACGGTACCGCCTTCAAGGACGCCATCCTTCAGGCACTTCTGCAAGAATTCCGTGAATTCCTTTGCTTTTCCGCTGTTCATAGTCAGTTCGACGTCGTTCACGGAATTAACCTTCCACAGACGCGCTCCAACGGAGCGGTAGAGGTTGGTGAAGATGGAGATGTCAGATCCCAGGATTCCCATATACTTGTTGGAATCTTCTTTGTGGAGCTTCACGCCCTCGTTGTAGATATCTTCCCAGCTTTCTGGCACCTGCAGGTTATGTTCGTCCAGGATATCCTTTCGCACATAGTTGGCCAATGGCGTGGCATCCTGTGGCACACCGTAAAGGCCGCCGGCGTAATGCACCTGAGCCCATGCAGTCTTGGTGTACAACTTGCTCCATGCCTTGTCGATGCTGTCGTTGGCAAAATTCAGCAATGCGCCCGAAACCGCAAACTGCTGGAATTTATTAGCGCTCATCTGTACAACGTCGGGGATGTCTTTATTGGCCTGAACGACATTCTGGAACTTGGTGAAATGGTCGGCAGCGGCACCGGTGTTGACAAATTTAATCTTGATATGCGGATACTTCTCCTCGAATGCCTTGACGGTAGGCTCCATCTGCTTGGCGGAATAGGCCCAAACGGTCAGTTCGACGTTCTTCGACGTATCGGTCAGAGCGCTTTCCACTTCCTTCGCGGTCACTTCGCTCTTAGCCTGGCTTCCGTTAGTGTCGGAACCACATGCCGAGATCCCGGCCGTCATTGCCAGCGCCGCGATAGCGGCCACAAGCCTGACACTCTTCTTCTTCATGATTACTCCTTTGTGTGTCATGAATTACTATTTTGTTGTTTTTTCAAAAGGACGGATGCCGCACGGTCACCAAGGCAACGAATGGGTGATCGTAGGGACCGTGCGGCCGAGGGTTCACTGCTTGACAGAACCGGCCGCGAGGCCAGACTGCCAGTACTTCTGCAGGAACATGAATGCGATGATCAACGGAACAACTGCGATAAGCGAGCCCGTGATGATGAGGTTGTTCGGAACCTGACCGTTGGCAGTTCCCTGGGCACCCATCTTCAGCCACATGTTCAGACCGACTGTCAACGGGTAGTCGTTGGTGTCCGAGAGCATGATCAGCGGCAGGAAGTAATTGTTCCAGACGCCAACCAGCGTGAACAGCAGTACAGTGACGAAACCTGGAGACAGCAGCGGGAAACCGACCTTCCAGAAGATGGTCCAAGTGCTTGCACCGTCCAGTTTCGCGGCTTCAATCAGCGAGACCGGAATCGAGGTCTGCGCATAGATGATCATCAAATACAAGCCGAACGGCGTAGCCAGCTGCGGAATAATCACGGCCCATGGAGTGCCGACCAGACCGATCTTCGAGTACATGAGGAACAGCGGCACGGTGATTACCGTAGAAGGAATTGACATGAATGCCAAAGTGACGGCCAGCAGGGCGTTACGTCCGGGGAATCGCATGGTGGCGATGGCATACCCAGCGAAAGTGGCAATGATGGTTGCACCAACACCTGCGACCGCTGCGTACATGATCGTATTAAACAGCCAGCGGGTATAGGCGCCATTCTGGTAGGCGAATGTGTCTTGCACGTTCTGCCAGAACACATTCTTGTCATCGAACCACAGACCAAAAGAGCTGAAGATGCCCTCACTGGTCTTTGTGGAGGAGAAGATGACCCACAGTAGCGGCACGAGGCAGTAGATGACCATCAAAACCATAATGATGTGCAGCAGCCAGTTGAGCACACGCTGCTTGCCGGTCAGCTTCGGAGCCGGCTCACGTTGCTGCATGCGCTTGTAACGCTTGCTTGCCTTAAGCGCCAGTTTGGCGTCTCTGCGCTGCAGCGACTTGGAACGTGGTTTTGCGATTGCTTCACTCATCACTTGTTCTCCCACTTGTTGCCGATAATCTTAACGACGGCGACCAAGGCCATGACGATGATGCCGACGACCAGAGAGACGGCAGCAGCATAGTTGACGTTCTGACCATTGAATGCGAGGTTGTAGGTGTAGATGTTCGGCGTATAGCTGCTGTTGATCACGTCCGGGGCAGAAGTACGCAAGATGTTCGGTTCGTTGAACAGCTGGAGCGTGCCGATTACAGAGAAGAGGACTGTCATCACGATGGTGCTCTTAATCTGAGGAATCTTCACGGACCAAGCGATGCGCAGCTCCGAAGCGCCGTCAATACGGGCAGATTCGTACAGGTCGTTCGGAATGCCGATCAGTGCAGAATAATAAATCAGCATGTTATAGCCAAGGAAGCACCAAGTGCAGATGTTTGCGATGGCGAATAGCATGAGCTGCTTCGACAGCATATTAGGAGCCGTTACGTCAAGCATGCCGGCGATTTGTCCAAAAAGCCATACTTATCGCCGTAAATGTATCCCCACATCAGCGCTGCAATGACGCCTGGGACGGCATAAGGCAGGAACAGCAGAATTCGCGGCACTGCGATATGGCGGATTCTCTGGGAGTCCAAGATAAGCGCCGCTACGAGGGACAGAATCAGATTCATCGGAATCTGAATCGCCGCGTAAATCAGCACATTCTTAAAGCCGCCCACAAAGCCTCATCCTTGAACGCTCGGATGAAATTGTCGAAGCCCGCGAAGGTGGTGCCACCGAGAAGGGACTGCTTGAAGAAGCTGAGATAAAGCGCGTAGAACATCGGGATGATCATGCCGAACAGGAAGACCACCACGTATGGAAGACAATACAATATGCCTATGTACTCGCGCTTCGGCTTGCGCATCCCGGAAGTATCCGGTTTCGCCGTTGCATTTGTCATAGTTTTTCTCTTTCTTCTTAACCCGTCTGAATGAGCCTGCCAACAACATCGTTGCCATTGCCGTTTCATCCATCGGTACGTTCAATATACAAGGTTCTGCAAAAAAGAGCAAATAAAACTTCGTTATGCGTGGCGAAATTTTCTTTATCTTATTTTTTGGCCTTGGAAAGGCTTTATTGCAACGATATATGCACATTACATCCATCAGGCAAGCAGCAGAAGATCAACGTCCACGGCACACATTTCCGCTATATAGACAGCAACACGCCGATAAAATATCTATTTCAAGGTAACGAAAATTTCGCTATCCTGTAGGTAACGCTTTTTTACAGCGTGCATACGAAAAGAGAAGAGTCATGACCACAATCAAAACAACAAGCAGACCGAAGGTCTCCGATATCGCCCAAGCGGCGGGAGTATCCCCCGCCACCGTATCCAAGGTCATCAATGGCCGCAATGGAGTCTCCGACGAGACACGCGATCGGGTGGAACTGCTCCTCGAAGAAGCCGGATTCCGCAAAAAACTTCCCACAACCAAAACCATGCGGTCAATCGAACTGGTCGTCAACGAAATGACCAACAACGGCTCCGTGGAGATGGTCAAGGAGGCAACTTCATACGCCAGAGATTTTGGCATCGGCATCACTGTAAGCTGCGCCGGACCGGATTCCGAAGAACACGCGACAAGAAACGAGGCCAGCAGCTGCCTCCGCAGCGCCATCGAACGCAACCCACTGGGCGTCATACTTCTCTTATCAAATATTTCATCGGCCGAGGAATCGCTACTGCAGACGAGGAACATCCCATATGTAATTGTCGATCCGGTCGGGCAGGTCTCCGCTGACGCATTGGGGGTGGGCATTGATAACTGGACCGGAGGAATGCTCGCCACGCAATATCTCATATCATTGGGTCACCGACGGATCGCCGTCATCACTGGCCCCACCAATTCACAATCCTCGCAAGCGCGACTGAGCGGATACATGGCGGCGCTGCAGAAAAACGGCATCAGCGCGGATCCGCATCTCATCAAGGTTGGCGACTACGTATCCGATAAGGCATACAAAGCGGCATGCGATCTCCTGGAAATGAGGGAACAGGACCGACCAACCGCCATCTTCGCGTTCAACGATCTCGGCGCAATCAATGTCTATCGCGCCGCCCGACAGCACGGCATCAGTCTGCCCGAACAGTTATCGATCATCGGTTTCGATGATGTCTATCCTGCGGCAAGCATGTGTCCGTCCCTGACGACCATCAGGCAACCATTCAACCTCATCGCCAGGCAATGCATCGACCTGATTCTCGAAGCGCGGGAAGGGAAGGTGGAACAGAATTACTTCATTCTTCCCACGCAACTCGTCGAACGCGAAAGCTGCACATCGCCAGCACTGCCGTAACATGCAACGGCACTGTTGCCATCCTCCGGAAGCAACATCGCATTCGTGAGATCACTTCCGGAGGAGACCGTCTATCATCCGCTTACCCCCGCCGATGTCGTTCCGGTTAGTCCAATCGGGAACGATGCGAAGGCGCTCGCATCGTTCAAGGATGATCCGTGGACCGGCATGGACGGACGTCCCGCGATCGTGTCCAACGCGTACGGCGATGAGCGCAACGTGTACGGCGGAGCACGTCTGGGCCACAATGGCATCACCAAGAGCCTGCCGGCCGACGGGGAGCCGATCGTCATGTCGTCGGTCGAGCGCGATGGAACGATTGCTACCATCAACCTCAATGGCGTGCTGATCATCAAGAACTAAACGCCATCATCCAATCGGTGGCTTCCAGCTTGTTGCGGGAAGCCACCGATTTTTCCTTTCCCCATCGAAAAAACACCGCAAAACAGAGCCTTCCTGTGATTAAAAAACGCAGAGTTCCTGAGGACTGGGTTTACCCGGCCTTCCATGTATCGCGCATCAAAGACCATTTGCCAATAAGCTTTTGCCCCCCACATGACGTAACCGTACAGTCCCGCTCGAACAAGCATTTCGATAAAATCTAAAAACTATCGAAATCATCGAAATTATTTGTTGACCAAAATTCGCCCGCCTTAGGATATCGACTACCGGCCAAGACGCCCAGACCTGCACTCCGCGTCGATGCCGCTTAACAGAAAGAAGGAAAACGATGAAGTTTTTTATGAAGAAGAAAATGATTGCGCTTTGTGGCGCAGCGGCGATGATTCTCCCATTGGCAGCATGCGGAACGACTCAGGCGGGGACCACCGATGAACAGGGTAAGACAGTTGTCAACGTTTGGGCTTGGGACAACAACCTCAAAGCCAACGCCAAAGTATTCATGAAGAAAAATCCTAACATCGTCATCAAATTCACGAACGCCGGCAGCGGTAAAGATGAATATCAGGCGCTGAATAATGCTTTGGAAGCCGGCAGTGGAGTGCCGGACATAGCTATGATTGAATACTATGCAATTCCTGAATACGCAATTAAGGGATCACTCAAAAATCTGAATGATTACGGGACTGCCAAATATAAGGATTTCTACACTCCTGGCACTTGGAACGCAGTGAACTTTAATGGCGGCATGTACGGCATGCCAGTCGATTCAGGCCCAATGGCTTTTTATTATAACAAGGAAGTGTTTGACAAAGCCGGCATATCCGAAGCTCCAAAAACTTGGGACGAATTCTACCAAGATGCAAAAAAACGATCAAACAAACTGGCTCATATATCACCAACGACCCAGGAAATGCCGGATTCTTCAACGCGATGGTTTGGCAGGCCGGCGGCCATCCATATTCCACGTCTAAGGATGGTACCAAAGTCACCATCAAGCTCACTACCGATAAAGGGGTACAGAAATTCTGCGATTTCTGGCAGAAGATGATTGACGAAGGACTCATCGAAACGAAAACTAAAGATAGTTCCGACGACTGGTACCGCTCCATCGGTTCTGGAGAATTCGCGAGCGTGATTTCCGCAGCATGGGCTCCGGGAATGTTCCTGAACAATGCTCCGGAAGGCGCCGGAAAGTGGAGAATCGCTCAAATGCCAACATGGAATGCCGGGGAGAACGTTAGCTCCGAATACGGCGGCTCCTCACTCGCATTGATGTCATCTTCGAAGAACGCCGATGCCGCGTACAAGTTCATGGAATTCGCCAGCACTAATTCTGATGCCATCATGTCCCGAGTGAATCAGGGTGGTTTCCCTGCTGATTTAAAGACCATGTCTAACGATGAATTCCTCAATCAGACCACTATGGTGAATTCCGATGGAGACACAGTGGACTACTTCGGTGGAGAAAAATTCAACGCTGAATTTGCCGAAGCGGCGAAGCATGTCACTTCCAAGTTCGAGTTCCTCCCCTACGACGTTTACGCACGAAGCGTTTTCACCGATACTGTAGGAGCCGCTTACATGGGGCAAACAACAATGAAGGAAGGCGTGAAGGCTTGGCAGGACAAGCTTGTCGAGCAAGGTAAGAGCCAAGGCTTCACGGTGAACGAATAAAGGATGGTAATGGTTGGAATCAAGGACGTGGCAGCCCTCGCAGGAGTTTCCATCAGCACAGTCTCCTATGTGATGACAGGAAAACGTCCAATAGGAGCAAAAACTCGTCAACGGGTATTACAGGCCGCACGTGATCTTGGATACCTAGCGAAAAACGGCAGTCCAGCTCCATTGAATGGAGAGACTCATTTCGTTGCGTTGAGCTCGCCCGTCCATGATTCCACCAGCTACACCAATTATTGCGCATATTTTCTCAATTTCCTCAAAGCAGCGAGACAACTTGGCTATGAAACATTGCTGCTAACCGAAGAAACAGGGGATGAGCAGCTGCGTTCCATCATTGACACCGGAATGGTAGATGGCGTCGCACTTATGGATGTGACCATGAATGATCCCCGGATAGAGTTAGCTCAGTTTTCGACCATCCCTTTCATTTCCATCGGACATCCCATGGATGAAATAAACGTACCTTGCATTGATACCGATTTCATCGAAATGGGCGAAATGATTATGCAGACGCTTCACCGCAATGGACATGACAGAATACTGTTTATAGGAGGGAAAAAGATTGATTATGAACGCGCTGGAGGCGCGAATTACCTTATTCGACTGAGAACATCAATGCATGCCGCAGCCGCGCGTTACGGAATCCATATAGATGAAGAATTTACCGACAATGATGATTTCGATGCTGCAGAGAACCTACTTGAACGGTTCATTTCAGATAAAAAAAATACAGCGATCGTAACACAAGGCGGGCCGTTGTTCTTGAATAACCTTGTTGCGGCAACGAGACAGCGTGGAATAAGAATTCCTCAGGATCTTTCGTTGGTCTCAGCAGGAACATACACGGATTCTATGGGTAAACGTCTGCGAATAGATGAATTCCCACTTATGCCAGCCGAATTGTGCCAACTAGGCATGAATATGCTGGTTCATCTCATGGACGGGACCATAAAGCGAAAGGAAAACGCTACACTAATCCATCCCATATATAAGCAACGCGGATCTATAACATCGCTTTGATGAAGAACTTGATTTACTAAGGAAACAAAATATGACTGATTTCAATCGTTCCACCCTTCCCGACACCGTGCGTTCCAACGGCGCGACCCCGAACCCGTGGTGGGCCAACGCGGTGGTCTACCAGATCTACCCGCGTTCCTTCCAGGATTCCAACGGCGACGGCGTCGGCGATCTGAAGGGCATCACCAGCCGTCTCGACTACCTCGCCGACCTCGGCGTGGACGTGGTGTGGCTCTCCCCGGTCTACAAGTCGCCCCAGGACGACAACGGCTACGACATTTCCGACTATCAGGACATCGATCCGCTGTTCGGCACGCTCGAGGACATGGACGAGCTGCTCGCCGAGGCGCACAGGCGCGGTCTGAAGATCGTGATGGACCTCGTCGTCAACCACACGTCCGACGAGCATGCCTGGTTCCAGGCCTCCCGCGACAAGGACGACCCTCACGCCGACTGGTATTGGTGGCGTCCGGCCAGGCCGGGCCACGAGCCGGGCACTCCGGGCGCCGAGCCGA
>ENA-OQNJ01000181-OQNJ01000181.1-human-gut-metagenome-genome-assembly--contig:-NODE-181-length-16349-cov-2.165146_pt1 | contig 16349 bp, 14 predicted proteins | sample MGYA00242630_ERZ504882 | MGnify/ENA primary metagenome ERZ504882 (study PRJEB26092, sample SAMD00036408) | human gut metagenome | host: Homo sapiens | study: EMG produced TPA metagenomics assembly of... | reverse complement strand
CAGATGTTGATGATTTTACCAGCACGTTTTTCCATCATAGCAGGAAGAACAGCCTTAGCAACGATGAACGGAGCATTCAAGTCGATGTCGATTACACGACGGAAATCAGCAGCATCCATCTCGTGCATAGGAACACGACGGATAATACCTGCATTATTTACAAGGATATCAATTGTACCTACTTCTTTGGCAATTGTAGCAACCATAGCCTGAACAGCCGGTTCGTCTGTCACGTCGCATACATAACCGTGAGCTTTGATACCTTTTGCAGCGTATGCAGCCATTCCTTTGTCTACCAACTCTTGATTGATGTCGTTAAAACAAACTTTAGCGCCTTGTTCTGCGAATGCAGAAGCAATAGCAAAACCGATACCATAAGAAGCACCTGTAACGAGCGCTACTTTACCTTCCTAAAGAAAAATTCAAATACTGATTCATAATTCTTTTTATTATTAAATTAGAAAAACTATTGGATTTGTTATTTCAAATCTGTAATCAACGAGAAGTCCTGATCGCCATAGTCGAGGTTCTCACCACCCATTCCCCAGATAAAGGTATAGTTGTGTGTTGCCGCCGCACTATGGATAGACCATTCGGGAGACAAGACTGCCTGATCGCCTTTCATCCATATATGACGGGTTTCATCCACTTCTCCCATAAAATGGCAAACAGCGTGTTCATCGGGCACTTCGAAATAGAAGTAGGCTTCCATACGGCGGCTGTGCACGTGCGCCGGCATGGTGTTCCACACACTTCCCGGTTTCAGTTCGGTCATTCCCATCTGCAACTGGCAGGTAGGCAATACCTGACTGACCAGCATCTTGTTGATGCAACGATGGTTGGACCCTTCCAATGAACCCATTTCAGCAACGATGGCATCTGCCTTGGTCACTTTTTTATCGGGATAGTTACGATGAGCGGTAACAGAGTTAAAATAGAATTTGGCAGGGTTCTTGACATCTTTACTTTCAAAAGTCACTTCCCGGTCTCCCGAACCCAGATAAAGCGCTTCTTTATAATCCAGTTCGAACACGGCATCTCCGGCTTTGACCACACCGGGACCGCCCACATTGAAGATCCCCATTTCACGGCGGGTAAGGAAATAAGGCGCTTTCAACGGATCGATAGCCTCCAGCTTCAATACCTCCCCTACGGGTCTGGCTCCTCCTACAATCATGCGGTCATACATGGAATAAACCATGTTCACCTCATTGTCCGAAAATACTTTTTCCATTAAGAAATCCCGTCGTATCCTTTGGGTGTCATAGCCTTTGGCATCTTCGGGATGCGCGGCATAACGGATTTCATAATTTGTCTTCATAAGCAGCTATTTTATGTTTTTATAGTATTCCGAATTATTTCGACTTGGGCAAAGTTACGAAACAATCTTGTTCCGATGCTGCAAAAATCGTTCAGAATAGGTATAAATTTTGTCCTATTATATGCAAAATCTGCTACTTAATACGTTTCAGAACATTCAAAAACTCAAATTCAACGAGATAAAATATCACAAAACTTATCTTGGAACGCACGCGCCCGGCTTAATTTCAGTACATTCTGATTGATGATAACAAAGGCCAGTTGATGTCCGTCAGCAGCTTTTACATAGCCTGCCAGCGAGCTGACTCCGGTTACAGAACCTGTTTTTGCATGCACATTTCCACGGGCCTTGGTCTGCTTCATCCGGTTTTGTAAAGTACCGTCCACTCCGGCTATGGGCAGGGACTCATAGAAAGGAAGAAAAATTTCCCGATGATAGTAGGCATATTTCAAATACTCCAACAGTAAACGTGGAGAGATATAATTATAAACGGAAACACCGCTGCCGTCCGCTATCTTATAGTTCTCCGGGTTAAACCCTAAAGCTGTTTTCATAAAGGCGTGAATGGCATCGGTTCCATCTTCTCCCGTCACCCGTTTATGCAGGGAACGCTTGGCAGCCAAATGATAAAACATTGATTCGGCGCACAGGTTATCACTTTTCTTCAAAGCTCTTTCCAACACTTCCTTGAGTGGTCTTCGGACGGTATAAAGCGTAACTATACTGTCGGCCGTTACAGGACAATCGGCATACGTGCAAGTTCGCGCTTCAATTCCTTTGCTGCGCAAACGGCTGACAAAGGTATGGAAAAAGAAATCTTTGGAAGTATATACATTCAATTTCTCAGTATAGGGATAAGAAACATTTCCGGAAACGGTAATGATATTGCCATTGCTGAGCCAGTTGCGGGTGATTTTCAGCTTCCCGGCTTGCGGATTACGGCTCACCCCGTGATTATGAACCTGATAATAATCGGAAACCGGCGTACAAACGACTTTAGGCAACGAGTCCTTCTGAGCAGGAGAAACCGATACATCCACGCAGCCCCTATTCAGCATGAGAGGGGAAAGATAGGGCTGGAAGGAGTAAGGAGTATCGTCCCAACACCAGCCGGAACCCCAATAAACCGAGTCTGTCATGGAAACATCCGCCGCAAGGGTGTCTGTCACATAACGGATGCCTTGACTTGCCAACGCATCTACCAGACGGTCCAGATCCTCGTCCATAAATTCCGGATCAAAACCGCCTATCAGATACAGACTGCCTTTCAACGTGTCATTTTCTATCTTTCCACGATAACGGAGACCGGTATCCATGGTATAATCCGCTCCCAGTTGCGCCAAGGCGGTAACCGAAGTGATTATCTTCTCAACAGAAGCAGGACGGTATAGTTTCTCGTCCTGATAACGGTAAACGGATTTCCCGGTGGTCAGATCGAATACGGCAATACCCACTTCGGATGTTTTCAGAACTTCCTCATGCAGTAAAGCGTCCAGCCGCTGAGATAGCGGCTGGGCGTTTATGAAGTGAATAGATAAAATCAGTAAAAACGAAAAATAAAACTCGTTTACATTATAGTTCCCTGAATATCTCACCCACAGTAGGATGAGGGAATACATATCGTTTCCAATCCTCTATGGTCTTACCATCCTCAATAGCCATACCTGCCAATACAATCAGCTCGGAAGCAGGATTACCCAACATATGCGCTCCCAATACAGTACCGTCTTCGGCTGCCAAAACTTTGCAGACACCGTTCACTCCTTCATTCTCGGCTACAAAACGCCCGGAGTAAGCCATCGGCAACTTAACGGCTCGATAAGGAATACCTGCGGCCTGCAAAGCTTCCTCGCTCATACCTACCCCGGCAATCTCAGGATTTGTATAGACCACACCCGGTATGGCACGATAACTCATCGCATCTTCCTTACCTGTAATATGATGGACAGCCACTTCCGCCTCACGCACGGCGGTATGTGCCAACAAAGAGACTCCGTTCAAATCACCGCATACATAGACACCGGGGACAGAAGATTGCAAATGTTCATCTACTTTGATGCATCTGCGTTCCGTCCATTCCAAATTCAGATTTTCCAGTCCGAAACCTTTTGTCACCGGACGACGGCCTACACTCATCAATAACTTATCAGCTGTAACAGTTCCTGCTCCATCTGCATTTTCGTATGACACAGTAATACCGGTCTCCCCTTTGGATACCCCTACTACTTTCGTACTGAGCAGGAACTTGATTCCTTTTTTGGCATATTCAGCCCGGAGCATGGCCGACAGCTCTTTATCCATGCCACCCAGGATTTCATCCAACATTTCGACCACAGTCACCTGTACTCCCAAACTGGTGAAGAAAGAAGCAAATTCCATACCGATCACTCCACCGCCGACAATAGTCAATGAAGCAGGTACTTCTTTATTATCCAGTGCATCACGGTGCGTCCAGTAATCCACGTTTTCCACTCCCGGAATAGGAGGAATAAATGTTTCACTGCCGGTACACAGCAGCAAATTCTCACATTCGTAGGTTTCCCCACCGCATTGGATGGTATTCTTATCTACAATCGTGGCTTCTCCCGTTACTATATTTACCTGATGCGCAGTCAGTTTTGCCTTGATTCCCAATACCAGCTTACGAACCACCTTTGATTTACGCGCCACAATCTTTCCTAAATCAAAAGAAGCTTCAGACACATTCACGGCATACTTTGAAGCATGTTTCGCATAATCATATACTTTAGCCGAATAAAGCAAGGTCTTGGTAGGAATACATCCCTCATTCAGGCAGACACCGCCCAGACTTCTTTTTTCGAACAATACAACACTCAGTCCTGCCTTTCCGGCAGCTTCGGCAGCAGTATACCCTGCGGGACCTCCACCGATGATTGCAATTTGATATTTCATGGTATTTATTTTGGGTTAATTAGTTTTTATCTGTTCAAAACCTTCAACATTATTCCTCCTCTATCCTATGCTCCAGCCGCTTCACCAACGCATTGATAAATTCTTCCGGCTTTACAGGAACCAATGACAATAAATTTTTCTTCTCATAATGTATCAATACATATTTCGAAGGCATAATTCCACCGAATCCGGAACTTCGTTTCAGCTCCACATCCGTAATGTCAGTCAAGGGAATGGTCTTCCCTTTATAAAAACGACCATAATACACCACCAGCTTTCCATCCGCAGTCAGCGTATAAGTAGAATGGATAATACGTTCAATGGTAATGATCAGCCCCAATGCCACCACCAATCCTATCATTGCCTTCATACACCAGAAAGCAAATACCATGACGGCTGTCAGCAGTATCAGAAACAGATAAGTGCCTCCTGCTATCTTCACATGAAAAATTCGATTCATCATCTTATTGTAATTTGCCCGAAAGATAATAAATTTATCGTTTATCGACCTCATTACGGCGCAGAATAAGAGAATTTATCCGTTTTTTTGTCCTCTTTACTGTACGTTTCATCTTCAAAGCATACAAATTTAATTCGATAGAAGATTCCGTTTCTGTTATATCACCCTCATCAGTCAGCAGTTCATTCAGCAGTTCTCCACTACGTTGTACCAGACTCTTCCTCTTTTCCTCATCATACTCGGTAGCCATGATATTTACATTCCGTACTAATGTCCTTAACTTAAAGAATGATTCGATAATGGCAAAAGTAGTTGCGGTAGCTCTCGGACCTTTTAATATAGTAGCCAACATATACAATCCCCGTTCTGTAAAAGCTTTGGGGACAACGGTTGAATACTTCAAACTTTCTAACCGGTGGAAATTTTCCACCAGTTCCTGTTTTTCAGATAATTGCAAGCTAAAACAGTAATTTTCAGGGAATTTATCTGCATTATTTTTTACTGCTTTATTTATATCCCTGGTTTCTACGCCATAAAGCTTAGCTACATCCCGGTCTATCAGTACTTTCTCACCCCTCAACTCAATTATAAGTTCGTTTTACCTCACTTTCGTGAATGATTTCGTTTATTGTTTTCCATCCTATTCTAGTTTTAAAAATGCAGAAAGTTACACTTTTAATTTCATACTTGCATTATCTATTTCGTTTATTCTTCACGTAAAAAAATGTAAAAACAAGAGCAAAAGGTACAATGAATAAAGGGTTTTTCGTAGCTTTGCACCCATAAAGCATATTATCATGGTTAAAAAATTCGATTTCCTTGTTATCGGCTCAGGACTTGCCGGAATGAGCTTCGCACTGAAAGTAGCTCACAAAGGTAAAGTCGCCCTGATTTGTAAAGCAGGACTGGAAGAAGCCAATACCTATTTTGCTCAGGGAGGTATAGCATCTGTTACCAACTTGAAAGTAGACAATTTCGAGAAACACATTGAAGACACGATGATTGCCGGCGATTGGATCAGTGACCGCGCGGCTGTAGAAAAAGTAGTGCGAGAAGCACCTGCACAAATCCAGGAACTGATAAAATGGGGAGTGGATTTTGATAAAAAAGAGGATGGAGAATTCGACCTCCACAAAGAAGGAGGCCATTCCGAGTTCCGTATCCTGCACCACAAAGACAATACAGGAGCTGAAATACAAACCAGCTTGATAGAAGCGGTAAAAGCTCATCCCAATATTACCATATTTACAGATCACTATGCGGTAGAAATCATTACCCAGCATCATTTGGGAATTATCGTCACCCGCCATACACCAGGCATCAAATGTTTCGGTGCTTACGTATTGAATGAGAAAACAGGAGAAGTGGATACGTTCCTGTCCAAAGTAACTGTAATGGCAACAGGCGGATGCGAAGCGGTATACCGCAATACAACCAATCCACTAGTAGCTACGGGAGACGGCATTGCTATGGTGTACCGTGCCAAAGGAGCAGTAAAGGACATGGAATTTATACAATTCCATCCCACCGCCCTCTTCCATCCGGGAGACCGTCCCAGTTTCCTCATCACCGAAGCCATGCGCGGTTACGGTGCTGTCTTAAAGAATCAAAGTGGCGAAGAATTCATGCAAAAATATGATCCACGCCTGTCATTGGCCCCACGTGATATCGTAGCACGTGCCATTGATAACGAAATGAAGCAGCGCGGTGAAGATCATGTATATCTGGATGTGACGCATAAAGATCCGGAAGAAACAAAAAAACATTTCCCCAATATTTATAAAAAATGCCTCAGCCTAGGCATTGATATTACTAAGGACTATATTCCTGTGGCTCCGGCTGCTCATTATCTGTGCGGAGGTATCAAAGTCGATCTGGACGGACAGAGCAGCATCAACCGTTTGTATGCTATCGGCGAATGTTCATGTACCGGTCTGCACGGAGGTAACCGTCTGGCTTCCAATTCGCTGATAGAAGCAGTGGTTTATGCGGACGCGGCAGCCAAACATGCACTAAATGTACTCGACCGGTATGACTTCAATGAGGATATCCCCGAATGGAACGATGAAGGAACCATGAACAATGAAGAACGGGTACTGATAACCCAAAGCATGAAAGAGGTGAACCAGATTATGGAAGCTTATGTAGGTATTGTGCGCAGTAATACGCGATTAATCCGTGCTTGGAACCGATTGGATATTTTATATGAAGAAACCGAGCGTCTTTTCAAACGCTGTAAGGCTTCACGCGAACTTTGCGAACTGCGTAACATGATTAACATCGGGTATTTGATCACCCGTCAGGCAATGGAACGGAAAGAGAGTCGCGGACTGCATTATACGATTGACTATCCACATGCCGCGGCAGAGAAGAAATAAGAAACTGATTTCAGAATCCACCAAGAGGGTGTGCCAAAAGGTCTAAATAATAAACATGGCTTTTGGCACGCCCTTTTTTTCGACCCAGTAGAAATCTAGCGGGGAGTAATAAAGAATTTTCTTTCAAACGCATAACTTACCTTGAACATCTTCTTTCTATTAAAAACTTTATTTCCTTTGTTCCTTCAGGAAGAATAGACTATCTTTGTTGTATTGGCATCCGGATACGAACTAAAGACAACAGAAGCAATGATGGAAAATATAAAAGAAATCCCCTATGGCATTGCCAACTTCGTGGAAGTGGCAGAGCAGAACATGTACTATGTAGATAAAACCATGTATCTGCCTTTGCTGGAAAAACAGCCCCGGAACCTGTTCTTTATCCGTCCCCGCCGCTTCGGCAAGAGTATCTTTTTGAGTATGCTGCGTGCGTATTATGACATAGCACAAAAAGAAAAGTTCCAGAAACGCTTCGGCAATCTATGGATAGGCAGCCGCCCCACCCCCCTGCAAGGAAAATTTCAGGTGGTGTATCTTGATTTCTCGCGCGCCAGTGGCGGAAGCGGTTCACTGGAAGAAAATTTCAATAACTATTGCGGCATGGTGATGGACCTGTTCGGCAAAGTGTATGAGCCTTATTATTTTTCCCGGATTTGCACAAAAGATGGAAGAACAGCCCGACTTTGTCAGCAAGTTGAACTACCTGAACCTGCATGCGGCTGAATCCGGAATGAGACTTTACCTCATCATCGACGAATACGATAACTTTACCAACATCGTTCTGAACGAGCAGGGAAAAGACATTTATCATGCCCTGACCCATGCCAGCGGATTCTACCGTGAAATATTCAAGAAATTCAAAGGCATGTTCGAGCGCATCTTCATGACCGGCGTCAGCCCCGTCACCTTGGACGACCTGACCAGCGGATTCAACATCGGCTGGAATATCAGTACCGACTACCAGTTCAACATGATGCTGGGATTCAGCGAAACGGACGTGCGCACCATGTTCCAATATTATAAGGATGCCGGACAGCTCCCGATCGACGCGGACATCGAAGCAATGATCCGGGAGATGAAACCGTGGTATAATAATTACTGTTTCGCAGAAGAAAGCCTGGAACGCGACCCGAAAATGTTCAATTGCGACATGGTACTTTACTACCTGCGCAATTACATCACGCTGGGCAAATCTCCTAAAGAGATGATAGATCCCAACACCCGTACGGACTACAACAAAATGAAGAAACTAATCCAGCTGGACAAGCTGGACGGCAACCGCAAGGGCGTATTACGTAAAATCACCGAAGAAGGGCAAATTATCACCAACCTGATCACCACCTTCCCGGCCAAGGAAATCGCCAAACCCGAAATCTTCCCCAGCCTGCTCTTCTATTATGGCATGTTGACCATCACTGCCACACGCGGCAGCCGCTTGGTATTGAGTATCCCCAACTATAATGTGCGCAAACAGTATTACGAATTCATGCTGGAGGAGTACCAGGACAAACGCCATATCAACCTGAACAATTTGATGGACCTGTTCGATGAAATGGCTTACGAAGGCCATTGGCGCGAAACACTGGAATTCATTGCCCATGCCTACAAGGAAAATTCATCTGTACGCAGTGCCATGGAAGGCGAGCGAAATATACAGGGTTTCTTCACCGCCTACCTCAGCGTAAACGCTTATTACCTGATGGCTCCGGAAATGGAACTGAGCCACGGTTACTGCGACCTCTTCCTCATGCCGGACCTGATGCGCTACGAGGTGAAGCATAGCTATATTCTTGAACTGAAATATCTGTCGGTGAAGGACACGGAAGAGAAAGCCCGGACGCAATGGCAGGAAGCGGTGAAACAGATTAACGAATATGCTGCCGCACCCCGGGGTATGGCAGTTGGTGCAGAACACGAAGCTGCACTGTATTATCATACAGTTCCGGGGATGGGAGCTGGAGCGGATGGAAGAAGTGTAGGCCTGTTCAAAACACATGACAGTACGGATGAAAATTCATACAGGAAGTCAATTCACATTCAGAATCACTCTTTTATAAGACTTTAGATTAGGCGTTCCATTATCTGTAAGTTCAAGTATCAAATGTAACTGTTTGCCCGGATTATCCGGTACAATTATCTCCGTCCTCTTCTCATCGACGTGCTTTATAGCCACCTTTGTTTGCACACTGCCTGCTTCCCGATATTGCCACCATTGGTAAGACAATGAATTTTTATCAGGGTCAAATGAAGGAGAGGCATCCAGTATTATTTTTTCTCCCGGCCGGACTGTGCGTACACTTTCTCCCAATATCCGGGCAACAGGTTGATGATTTGCCTTTGAATATTCATCAGCCACGCACCAGTCGGCACGAGCCGCCCAGTCATTTTGTATAGCAGGCAACCAACGCTGGAAAGTATAATGCGAATCCGGCACACCGTTTTTCAAATCATTCCCATCTTGCATGTGATTGCCATTTTTATACTCCGGGCGTCCTCCCCATCCTCCTAATGTATAGTCTGTATGCTGTTCAAGTCCATTACGTATAAGAGGCATAAAAGAAGGAGTATCCCCCTCACTGGTATATTCCTGAGGATAGGCGGCACACAGTGGTCCGTGCCCATTCTTAATATGGTCAGCCAACCAAGGTTTATCCATGATCTGTTGCAACTCTTTTGAATTTTTACTAAGTCTGTTCTTAAAATAATAATCCACACTCATGTAATCCCATACATATCTCCATCATGATCCGGTGCGCCCGATTCATAAATAATGATTTCAGGAAGATTCTGTTCTATCCATTTTCCACCGCCGTCCTGATACCAAATACAATATAATCTGGCTTTTGATACCGCTTTTGCCCATTCTGCAGCAGAATATTTCTGCTTGATCTGCCATAAGGCATTGGCCTGGGTGTTGGCTCCACCCCATGCTAAAATATGAACAGGCCTCGGATCAGAATCAAGCAATGTCCTTATGATGAGCTGTGCCCCCTCGCTATCAGACAGTAAAGGAGGCAATTTATGCAAGTCCTCTCTGTTCTCATTACCAACCGCCAAGACACTTAGCAAATATTCAGCATCGGGATAATCGGGATTATGTTTCCTCAAATTAGGCAGACATTCCGCATATTTGGCAATTTGTGATTCGATCCATTTATCTTTACTATGTCCGTCTTTCTGTACCCCATTGACTTGAACAATGCCTGCGACATCATAATCAGAAGAATACATAAGAAAACGAATCATAGAACTTTGATCGTCAATCTCACCATCCGTAGTGACAATAACCCGGGGCTTCTCCTGCTGTCGGGCAACAGCAGATAACATTGACACAAACAAAAAACAATACAGCATAAAACAGGGGCATTTTCATATTACAAACTGTTAAATTAGTAGGCCAACACATTCCAAAGATCTCTGATACGTTGTTCGGGGTCCCATTTGCCATTGAATGTCCACTTGGCGGTAACGCCATGAAACTCCGGAGCATTCTCCGCCTCCTTCAAATTATCGTTTAACCAGCCACTATGCCCTCCTTCACGGGTACAACCATAATAATAGGTACGTAGCCCCCACGGACAGGGATCAAGCACTTTATCCGAATAAGCATAATGAATATTCCCGTCAAGCACATTCTTCGACATTTTACATTTGATGAGATAAAACTGGGAATCATGATGATAGCGTCCTAAAAGTGTCGGTGTCTTAGCATCAAATGAAGAATTGGTAATAACCAGTTTCTTGTTCTTGTCACCTCGTCCGTCATGCCAAATCATGGCACGGCTATCACCATAAAAATGGCAGCGTGTGGCATAGCACCATCCGCGAGGACAAAGAAAATCCACACCCGGACAACGAAGATAGAGATCGGCATGATAATACATACCATTGCTTCCGGGCGCCCACAAGGAAAGGGCATCGTTTCCATCGGCCCATACATTACTGTTGATGATGATGGTACGAGTGGCACGTCCAAAAATCGCCATCTGATGGATGGTCGTATTTTCAACGGCAGTTCCGTAATTGTTGTAAACAGTCAGTCCGCTAATAACACAATCATCCGCACCTTCCTGCAACACAATGACACCATTGCCTACCGGACGTCCATGATATTCCGTGATGGCACGTGTCTGGGCTGTTTCAGCCAAGACAATCCGCGTACTGTCACGGTTTTCCCCCACCAAAACAATATTAGGCCTGTCAATAATCACTTTTTGATGATACGTTCCGTTCAACAATAAGATTTTAAAAGGTACTGTCGGAATTTCCGGAGCCTTTTCAATAGCTGCCTGAATACTCTCTCCCGGCTTTACCACCACATCAAAAGCCGTACGCTCTGCCATGGGACGACGATACATTTCAATAAGCCCGTTTTCATTCGCTCCTTTGGTTGCCAGACTGATTGCCACTTTATGCTTCGGATCATATTTGTCCGCCCATGCATTGTATATGGCAAAAAGCTCAGCCGGTCTGCTATTGTACCAACTATATCCGTTACGACGTTCTGTTCCTATTTCTTCCAAATGGCGACGTGGCAGCCCATCACGGTCACATACATACGGTTCACAATATTTCAAATCATAATAACGCGCCCAAATAGGCTTGGCTTGAGGATCTTCCACAAGACGAGTATCCCGCTCACCATTTGCCAGCACGATACGCTCGCATTTCAAACCGGTAAGTTTATACCTGTCAAACCATTTCATGGCTCCGTGAACCGCCCGCTTCACACGTGCGTCGGGTGCAGGTAATTCCATGAGCAGACGCACAATTCCGGCACTCTCCGCCGAACAATAAGACGGCAACTCATATGCACGTGCCGGTGCAGGCTTCAATGTTTCCCTATCATTCTGCTGACACCACACAGAAGGTTCTCCATCCTTTATAATTTGTGTAGCCAGTATACACTCTATTCCTTTATTAAAGGCTTTTCCCAAACGTACACACAAAGTCTTGTCTATCAAATCATCCTCATAAGGCGCTTTGTGATTCATCATATCACGTATCATATTCAATGTATTGACAATGGCATCGTCATTAAAAGTAATATGTACCTGATAACCACGCGGACCGGGCCAGAATTGCGGCCATCCTCCGTTTTCGTATTGACCACTCAGCAAATATTCCACTCCCTGGAGGAAAGCATCCCGATAACGTATATCCTTAGTCTGCCTATAAAGACGGGCTTAAAAAAATCATCTGGGCAGTTGTGGCATTATTATCTATCGTAGAATCATCACGACGTGATTTATCCTTTATCACTTTAGCCAGCTCTTTATCATTCATGCGGCGGGCCATATCTATATTCTTCGGCCAACCGCCCGTACAGCGTTGAAAAGCCAATACATTTTCAGCAATCCGCCGAGCTTCATCTGTCAGAAAGAAAGAATCCTGCTCCATACGTGCTATTTGTTTCCATTCCTTAGGATACGACTCATTATCCTTTTTATGAGCTCTTTGCTGCGCAAAGGAGCCGGTTGCCATGGCAAAAGCCATAAAGCCAATAAACACTTTTTTGAATGTATTTTTCATTATTCCTATATGTTTTGATAAAAACCAAGCAAACAAAATTATAGCGTTTTCCAATCTGAATACAGAGAATATTTGGTCTTTTTCAGGCAGATTTTGCACAGACATCATCAAACCTATACAATTTTTGATACTCTGCCCCTTTACCTATACATAAAAAAGCCTATCTATCACAGATCGGCTTTTCTATCAAATATCTGTCTTTCAAAATCCAAAGATTCTCAGAAGACATTCACATTATAATAACTATAAAACTTATCAAACCCCATTCTACTATCTAGCAGAACCATTACGCCATTTAGCCGCACCAATGTTCAACTGATAAATTTTTGACTCCATAACTTTACCTGTCTGATTGTAATACAAGTTTACACCATGCTCTCCAGCCGTACCATCAAGTGCATCTGCACGATGCATATATTGATCGTTATCAGCAGTAGCCTTATGTGGTGGATTTGGACTTACCATCAGTTCTAATGGAGAAATATCATCAACAAAAACTTCCAATGTTCCATTTAAAGTAGCAGAACCATTGTTGACCAAGGTGCCAAAATTATTTTTAGTCGCAGTCCATGGATTATTGCTAAAAATTTGTCCGTTGGATAAAAAAGTATTTGTAGAATAATTATTGTCAAAATTCAATGTCACATGTCCGGCTGTACCGTCTGCCATAGTCATTGTCTTACGGATATCAGCTCCTGCCATAGTCATCTTTCGGACATCACCGTCCTGCTTGGTCAAAACAATCAGGTTATTTTTCACCGTATAAGTACTTCCATCTGGAATATTACGCATATTGAAAATATTTCCTGCCGCACGAGTGTTCCAGTTAACCAAAGTATTGTTTTCAAACGTTATATTCCATGCCCCTCCCTTCCATGCACTCTGCTTGGTTTCACTGAAAAATGAAGGGAACGGACAATCATAGAAAGTGTTTCCACGAACCACAAAGTCCTTATATAAATTAGAATTCGCATTATTCCCGGAACCGGCAATCCATGGATAACCTCCGGCACCATTACTATAATAGCCACAGTCAAAGAACTGGTTATCCTCTATCAAGACATGATCCCAAATTTTGTAATTAGGCCCCTGCTCACGAATGAACCCACGTACCAGACGCTTGAAAGTACAATTTTTCACCACAAAACTTTCCAAATGTACAGCCATACCATTAGAAAACATATTAATGAAATAATTACCTGTAGCCGAACCCAAACCGGCAACATTATCACCATAAGTAAGAGCCATTGGACAATCGAAATCAATATCATAAAATTCGAGCATCTTCATATAAATTTCTCCTCCTTCTCCAGCTTGTGGCTGGCGCCCGAACATCAAATTCATAGAATTAACATTAGTACCTGTCATATGCATACCACCTAACAATACTTTAGCACGTTTACCTGCTGCTACATCCTCAGGACGAGTACGAAGAACAAAACCTTTGCAGGTAGTTAAATTATCAAACATACAATAAGTCTTTCCACCTTCCAAATAATAAGTCTGTCCTTCGGCTAAATTTACATCGGAAATGAAGTCTGTTAAAAGGAAATCAATACGCATTGCATTGTATTTCAGAGCAGCCTCGTGCTGTATCAAAGCATTTTGATAAGCTTCATCTGAATCAAACCGGTCACGACTTGGAGCACTTAAGTCATGAGTTACTAAAATAGGCTCTCCCGGTTCTCCGTCTGAGCGGGCAGAACAAGTATTGTAATATGCATCCCATTTTACCTTCACATTCTCGTTGCGAACATTAATCACATAAACAGAGTTTTTCTGAAGTCCGTCAATATCTACATATCCCTTTTCAAAATCCTCATCGGTTAATTTATATTTTCTCCATTTTTCATTCACTGTTGATTCAGGATTATTAGGAGACGGATCTACTTCCAACCACTGATAAACAAAATTATCGTTAGCATCAAGCTGAAATTTTTCACGATAAATAGCCTTATCATCGTCTGATACCCCTTCTGTTACAGTTTTGAAAGCACGATTCAACATCACACGCATAGTAGTCTGTGTAGTCTTAGAAGCATCTACATAGACACAGAATGGAGTTGCATATCGATCAGAAGTGGTAATGCCCATCCATTCTGCCCACTGTCTGCCATCACCATGTCCATACCATTTGGATGCATGTGAAAAATCAGTCACATTATCATCTTTTGTTGATAACACGCGAATAGCAAAACGATAATCAGTGGAATACTGTTGATCTTTAATAACTAAATCAAGGACCTCCGGTCCTACAATGGTATCTAGTAACAAAAGACCGTTTTCGGCAGATGTACCCCAAGCATCTGCACCACCCGAAACATTTGGCTGTAGTGCCTGACGAATCTGGTAGCCCGCACAGTTATTCACTCCATACCAATAAAGATGAATATCATTGCCATTCGGTCCCTCTGCTTTACAATTATAAGCATAGTCATCCCCTTTTCCTCTATTATTATCACAAATGAACATAGTCATCCATTCTCTATCTATATTTGCCATTCCTTTCTCATCATCAGAACACGAAATACATGAGAAACCTGAAAATAACATTAATGCATATAAAAATTATTTTTTTACATCATTCTGTCCTTTTATAAATTATTTATAGCCATAATAGTTCTTGTATACACCTGCTGAGCGTTGGATAGCCGCATTAGGATAAGGTAAAATATAACGTACAGGAGGTAAATCATTCACCTCAGGAACAGAATTACCATCCAGTGGTGATTCTGTTCCATCTTTGACCAACACAATCATTCCTTGTTCTGTATGACGAATATATCCATAGAATGAATATTTACATTGGTTAGTAGGCTCCGAATCATTGCTCCACTGATAAAATTCCGCCATCTTCCAAGTTGCTCCATCAACAGCTACCAAAGCTGTCGCTGGTTGATTAGCTGATTTGTAAGGATTATAAATATAGAGCATATCCAATATCTTATTGGGATAAGGATAGCCATAAACTTGATTTACATCCACACGCCATTCAACCGTTTGTGGAAGAACATGGTAATACATAGATTCGGGAAGATCATCCAAATAAGCACTACCATCATGTTCAGCTATATCATCTTCGAAGCCAGTAGAAGAACCGGCATTAGACATTCCTACAGAAAGATAGCGCAAAAAACTATAAACAATTTCCTGTCCATAAAGATTATTACGGACAAGATCTCTCCAGCGCATATTCTCACCCGCAAACTCCCATTTACGTTCATCAAGCACGGCTTTCAAAAAAGTTTCTTTAGAAGAAGCCACCTGAGCAATATAGGCAGAAACAACACTTTGGTCATCGAATGCCCGTGCATGGACTTGACGAAGTGACTCCTGAGCAGTGGCAGTAGGTCCTTCCAACTCATTAACAGCTTCGGCATTCATCAACAAAACATCCGTATAACGCATATAAGGGAAGTTAATACCTGTATTACTGGCACTCAAATTGGTAAACTGTCCCGCATTCGCCCATAATTTAGACCATTTATTATTATGGACAGTATAATCCGCACGAATCATACAAGAATCCTGAGTAGCATTATTAGCACTGTTACCATAATACCAAAGTCCATTAATAAAATCTCGACGCTTATCATTCTCATCGAATGAATACGGTAAAAAGCACTCAAACGTATATCACCTTTAGATTCTCCCCATACATTCTTACCCAATGTCTTTCCTTCATTAACGGTTGATGTAGGTCCTTGGGAATACCCTGTATTACCTGTAGACTCCTTAGCAAAGG
>ENA-OQNJ01000179-OQNJ01000179.1-human-gut-metagenome-genome-assembly--contig:-NODE-179-length-16374-cov-2.226934_pt1 | contig 16374 bp, 22 predicted proteins | sample MGYA00242630_ERZ504882 | MGnify/ENA primary metagenome ERZ504882 (study PRJEB26092, sample SAMD00036408) | human gut metagenome | host: Homo sapiens | study: EMG produced TPA metagenomics assembly of... | reverse complement strand
ATTACATCTTCATGTTCCCCATGGGCCTCGGCCTGCCCGGCGCGGCGCTGGCGACGGCGGTCTCGCCGGTGTTGAGCATTGCGATCTGCAGCCGCCACTTCTTCAAAAAGAGCAGCACCGTCTGCCTTGTGCGGCAGCTGCCCTCGCCGAAGCTGCTGGCCCAGAGCTGCCAGCTGGGCGTCTCGGGCTTTGTGGGAGAGATGTCCTCCGGTGTGACCACCACCGTCTTCAACCTGCTGCTCCTGCGTCTGGCGGGCAATGTGGCCGTGGCGGCTTACGGCGTCGTGGCGAACTACGCGCTGGTGGCGACGGCGATCTTCAACGGCGTAGCCCAGGGCGCACAGCCGCTGGTCAGCAGGTGCTACGGCAAAAACGATGCCGCCGGTGCCCGCAAGCTCCTGCTGCTGGGCAGCGGAACAGCGCTTGCGCTGGCGGCAGCACTGTATGCAGTTCTGTTCGGATTCACCGGGCCGATCGTCGCGGTCTTCAACAGTGAGAACTCGGCCCTCATGGCGCAGTATGCCTTCAGCGGGGTGCGCATCTACTTCCTCGGCTATTTCTTCGCGGGCTTCAATATCGTGGCCGCCGGCTATCTGGGCGCGGTGGATCGCCCCGCAGAGGCTTCTGCGCGTCGCTTTCCGCGGCATCGTGGCCATCGTGGCCTGCTCTCTGGTGCTGAGCGCCCTCTTCGGGATGAACGGCGTCTGGGCCGCGTTCCCGGCCTCTGAGGCCATCACGGCCTGTCTGACCCTCTTCCTGCTGAAGCGGAAAAATTAAATAAACAATTCCTGCTCCAACCGCTGCTGCTCGGGCGAAAGCTCGGGCAGAGCGCTCCGACCGGCCATCGCCCGCCACTGCGTGGGAGATCGGCCGGTCTTTTTTTTGAAGACGCGGCAGAGGTAGTTGGCCCCCGAGAAACCGCAGAGGCTGGCGATGACGTCCAGCGTGTACTCCCGGTGGAGCAGCAGACGCATGGCAGCTTCTATGCGGACGCTGGTGAGATACCGCCCCGGCGAGACGCCCAGCGCCGCCGTAAAGGCCCGGACGAGGTGGCTCTTGGAGACGCCCAGCCGCTCGCTCAGCTCTTCCACGCCGTAGAGCCCGGCGTAGTTCCTGCGGATGTCCTCGATGGCGGCAGCCACCAGCGGGGGCAGGGCAGGGGCGGCGCTGTCGGCGTCTGAGAGCTCGCACAGCAGCGCGAAGGCCAGCTGACTGCGCACCCGCTCCGAGGCGTCCCCCTCTTCCGGCAAGGCGCCCCATCAGCTCTGCCGCCGCCGGGCAGGTCTCGCCCCGGGCGACGGAAGGGCATCTCGGAAAGCCCTGCGAGGAACTGTTCCGCTGCCTGCCCGGTGAGCTGGACGCAGAGCAGATGGCACTCGTTTTCCGGCGCGAGGGTCAACGGCCCCCGGCTCAGCACGAGATGGCCCGCTGCGGCATTCTGGGGCGGCAGCAACAGGGCAGAACCTGTCGGCATCGGGTCGAGATCGGACAGCGAGACGACACATTTTCCGCTGGAAACGAGGCAGACCCAGAGCCCTTCGCCCCGCAGGGTGAGGGGCTCTTCCGGCTGGGCATCCTCCACGATGCCGAGGGCGGCAGTCGTGCTGGGAGAGTAAATCAATATCTGACACCTCAAATCAATAAAATGCTAGTTTTATAACACAAAATAATCTGCTATTATAATAGCAATGAAACGGCTCATCGTCAAGCTGAGCCTTTGAGTGCAACAACATCAATGGAGGAAAAAGCTTTATGGCTTCTATCAGCTGCCAGCATATCTACAAGATCTACCCCGGTGCTACGGCTCCTTCCGTCACCGATTTCAACCTGGAGATCCAGGATAAGGAGTTCATCATCTTCGTCGGCCCCTCTGGCTGCGGCAAGTCCACCACCCTGCGCATGATCGCCGGTCTGGAGGAGATCTCCAAGGGCGAAATGTACATCGGCGGCCGCCTGATCAACGACGTTCCCCCCAAGGATCGTGATATCGCCATGGTGTTCCAGAGCTACGCTCTGTACCCCCACATGACCGTTTACAAGAACATCGCTTTCGGTCTGGAGCTGCGCAAGACCCCGAAGGACGAGATCGACCGCCGCGTTCACGAGGCTGCCAAGATCCTGGAGATCGAGCACCTGCTGGACCGCAAGCCCAAGGCTCTGTCCGGCGGCCAGCGTCAGCGTGTTGCTCTGGGCCGTGCAATGGTTCGTAACCCGGCAGTCTTCCTGCTGGACGAGCCCCTGTCCAACCTGGATGCTAAGCTGCGTACCAGCATGCGCACCGAGATCATCAAGCTGCACAAGAAGCTGGCTACCACCTTCATCTACGTTACCCATGACCAGACCGAGGCTATGACCATGGGCGACCGCATCGTTGTTATGAAGGACGGCATCATCCAGCAGGTCGATACCCCGCAGAACCTGTACGACATGCCCTGCAACATGTTCGTTGCCGGCTTCATCGGCAGCCCCCAGATGAACTTCCTGGACGGCACCGTGACCAAGAACGGCGATCAGTACGCCATTGACCTGGGCGGCGACACCATCCCCCTGCCCAAGGAAAAGACCGCTGACGGCAAGCTGGATTCCTACGTTGGCAAGAAGGTCAAGATGGGCATCCGTCCTGAGGATATCGACGACGAGCCCGAGTTTATGGCAAAGCACCCCGACTGCCACCTGGAGGCTCAGGTCGATGTGTCCGAAATGATGGGCGCTGAGATCTACCTGTACCTGGAGTACAAGGGCAACAAGATGACCGCCCGTGTTGCTCCCACCTCCAAGGCACGCAACGGAGACACTGTCCGCGTTGCATTCGATCCGCACAAGGTCCACGTCTTTGATGTTGAGACCGAGCAGACCATCCTGAACTAAGTTCTCCAGGGATCATCTTTTGATCCTCCTAATAAGCAAAAGCCGCCGGGAAGCGATTTCCGGCGGCTTTTGTCTAAGAGAACACACATTGGAACATTATAAGGGAGATTTCACCATGGAACACATGATGCTTCTGGTCACCTACCGTATGCTCCCCGGCCAGCGGGACGCTTTTCTGCAGGAGGTCGCCGCTGCCGGCATTCTGGCAAAGGTCCAGCAGGAGGACGGTTTTGAGCGCTATGATTACTACCTGAGCGCCGCCGACCCGGACGAGCTGCTCATCGTTGAGGAGTGGGACTCCGAAACCCAGCAGCAGGCCCACGTAAACACCGACCACATGGCCCAGCTCCGCGCCATCAAGGAGAAGCATGTCGCTTCCACCGCGATGCAGCGCATTGCCAAAGCCGACTGAGCACGAGAGGATAGAAAAGCACCCGCGGCCTGCTGGCTGCGGGTGCTTTTTCCGAAGGAGAGAACGGAATGCTCAGCCCTTGACACCGCCCAGTGCAACACCACGGACGATGAACTTGGACAGCAGCAGATAAACAATGATCACAGGCAGGATGGCAATGGCCACCAGCATATAAACCTTGCCCATATCGAACTTGAGGAAGTCGGCACTGCGGAGCTGTGCAATGAGGATGGGCAGGGTCTTTTTGTCTGCCGTATCCAGCACCAGTGCGGGGATGAAGTAGTTGTTCCAGCTGGACACAAAGGAGAAGATGGCCTGCACCGCCAGAGCGGGCTTCATAATGGGAAGCACGATATGGTTGAAAGTGTAGAACTCCCCTGCGCCATCGATGCGGGCGGCTTCCACGATCTCCATGGGCAGGCTGGCATCCAGATACTGCTTCATAAAGAAGAACACCGCCGGGGCCGCAATGCTGGGGATGATGAGGGGAATGAAGCTGTTCTTCAGGCCCATCTTTGTGATGAGCTGCAGGAAGCCCAGCGCCGAGACCTGGGTCGGCATGGTCATAATGAGCAGGATGATGGCAAACGCCGCCTTTTTGAACCGGAAGTTATAGGCGTAGATGCCGTAGGCTGTCAGGGCCGAAAAATAGACACTGAGGGCAGCCGAGCAGCCGGACACGATCAGGCTGTTCCGCACACCGGTCAGCACCGGAATGTTGGCATCTGACAGCACGTTTTTCAGGTTGGTCATCAGCGATTTTCCCGGCAGAAAGGAAAAGCCCTTCTGGATCTCAAAATGGGTACGGGTGGAATTGATGACCAGCACATAGAAGAAGAACAGGCATAAAAACGCTCAGCAGCACCAGCGCCGCATAGCACACCGTGCGGCGGGCCGCAAGGGTCGCTTTTTCGGATCTTGTCTTGACTGCGTGTGACATTATGCTTTTCCTCCCTTCACCTGTTTGGCCGCCTGCCTGCGGGCCTTGCGCTCGGCCTTGCTCAGGCCATCGTCCTCCTTGGTCAGGGCCATGTAAACGATCACGCAGAGCACTGCACACACCAGGAACAGCACCACCGAGACCGCGCCGGCCATGCCGTAGTTCTTGCTGAACAGGTGGTTGTTCAGGTACATGATCATGGTGGTGGAGGTGCGGTCGGGGCCGCCCTTGCCGTTGGTCAGGATCTGCGGCACATCGAACATCTGCAGGCCGCCGATCATCGAAGTGATCATCACATAGACCAGGATCGGCCGGATGAGCGGGATGGTGATCTTCCAGAACATCTGGTTCGGGGTGCAGCCGTCCAGTTCCGCTGCCTCATACAGGGTAGGGTCCACGCCCATGATGGCTGCCATCAGCATGATGGTCGTATTGCCGAACCACATCAGGAAGTTCATCAGGCCGATGAGGCCGCGGTTGCCCCAGACACTGTTCAAGAAGCTGAAGGGCTCCTTGAGGATGCCCATGCCCACCAGTGCAGCGTTCACGGGGCCGTTATCCGAGAACAGGGCAAAGAACAGCATGGCGAACGCCGAAGCCATGATGAGGTTGGGCATGTAGATGACTGTCTTGAAGAAGGTCTGGCCCTTCAGCTTCAGGCGCAGGTCGGTGAACCAGGCCGCCAGCAGCAGCGAGATGGCGATCTGCGGGATGAAGCCGATGATCCAGAGCAGCAGCGTGTTGCCAAAGTATTTGGGCAGGTCGGTTGCAAACAGGGTGATGTAGTTCTTCAGGCCCACAAAGGTAGGGCCGATGATCTTCAGGCCGCTGCGGTAATATTCAAAAAAGCTGTAATAGATCGTAGACCCCAGTGGGATGAGCTGGAACACCGCAAAGATGAGGAAGAACGGTGCAATGAAGATATAGCCCCACTTTGCATAGCTGATCGAGCCGTTCTTCTTTGGTTTTGCTCCCATAGTAACTGCCCTCCTGACGTACACTGCCCAAAGCAAAACGGGGCGGGCGGGATCAGCGTCCGGCCCGCCCCATTCAGATTCGGTTCAAAAGGTTTTCAGGTTCCGGCTGCGCTTATGCGGGCCAGACCACATCGGTCAGCTCGGGGTACTTTTCCTTGATGGCGGTCTCGAAGTTTGCCTTTGCGGTATCCTCGTCCACCGTGCCGGTAAAGTAATCCTTGAAGGCATTCTGGAAGCTCTCGTTCAGGCCCTGATCGTACGGGCCTGCATTGGACATATCGATCTTCTTTGCAGCTTCTGCAAACAGGGCGATATGGTTCTGGCCGCCCAGGAAGTCGGAGGCATAATCGCTGTTTGCGATTTCTTCCATGGCCTTCTCGTTGTTGGTGTAATCCTGCGTATCCAGAGTGATCTGCTTCATAATGGCTTCGTCGCAGGTCAGCTTCTGCATCACGTCGCGGATGATATCGGTATTATCGGTACCGGCTGCCGCGCAGATCCAGGTACCGCCCCAGTAATAGGGCTGAGGACCTTCGCAGACTGCGTAATCGCCGTAGATGCCGTTGCCCACTTCTTCCTTGCCGCCCTCGGCCACAGGGGTCTCCAGAGAGTTGCCCAGCAGGGTGAAATTGATGCCCCAGGTGGAGTAGAAGAAGCCAAACACCTTGCCGCTCGGGCCCTGATCGGCTGCCCACTGGCTGTCCCACAGGCTGGACTTATTGTTGTAGCCCTTATCGGTGTACTCCTTGGTCTGATCGACCCACTTCATAATATTGGGGTCTACCTTGACGGTCGTGCCGTCCACCCAGGGAGCGTCCACGTTGTTGGAGAAGGTGCGGTAAGCATCATCGAAGCCGGACAGCATCTTGTAGCCCTTGGCATAGGCCTGTGCAGCCACCTCGTTGAACTTATCCCAATCGGACAGATGGCTCTGCACCTCGGTGGGATCATCGGTGCCCAGCACTTCCTTGGCGATGCTGCGGCGGTATGCGAACAGACCGGGGGTCGCCTGCCAGGTGGTGCCGCGCTGGCTGCCGTCCACGCTGACAATGTCCTTGGTGTACTGGTACTGACCGGCCAGATCGGCATCGGTCAGGCCGATGTCTGCCTTGACATCCAGCGCGTAATCGGAATCCACATACTTCAGTGCGTAGTCAGCCTCGATCAGGAAGATATCTACCTTGTCATCATCGGCGGCGGAGTCCTGATTCAGCAGGGCCTCATCCAGCTTATTCTGGTAGTTGTTGTTCTCGTTGGCGTTGATGGTCCACTTGACAACGGTGCCATCTTTCAGGGTGGTGGTGGATTTGTCCTCAGCGATGGAGGCGACCTCGGGGTAATAGTTATTGAAGCGGCCCTGGAACTCGTCGTTCCAGCACCAGATATTCAGCACCTTGCCCTGAGCTGCCGGAGCATCGGAAGCGGCGGAAGAAGCTGCGGCAGAGGATGCCGCGCCGGTAGAAGAAGAGGAGCCGCCGCATGCGCTCAGCGCTGCACTGATGGTAACTGCACCGGAAGCCAGCAGGAAATTACGACGCGAAATCTTTCTCATAATGAAAAACCTCCTTCAATGGTTTTCGTGAAAAAGCGTTTCAAATTCAAGGCTCCGGTTCGCCCGGAACCAAATCCAACCCATTCATTCGATGCTGCGCACCGAGCCGCCCTCCAGCAGTTTTCCTGTCACCGGGATCTGCTCGGCCAGCGTCACACGGGGGTGCTCGATCATCTGCACCAGTTTATCCGCTGCCATCCGGCCCAGCATTCTGGTGTTCTGCTGCCAGGTCACCAGCTGGGGTTTCATCACGCGGGAGAGGTAAATGCCGTCATATCCCATCACGGAAATATCCTCCGGGATGCTCAGGCCCGCTTCCTGCAGAGCGATGCAGCCGCCCATGGCCGAGAAATCATCGGGGAAGAGGATGCAGGTGGGTCGCTGGGGCAGTGCCAGCAGGGCCCGGGTCTCCTCGGCACAGCGGTCGGGATCGTGATACACACCGCAGCGCACATATTCTTCGGGGACCTGCAGCCCCAGCTCCGCACAGCTCTTGTAGAAGCCCGCCAGCCGGTTCTCCGTCACCGCCGTGCGCTCGCCATGGATAAAGGCGATGCGGCGGTGGCCGTTGGCGTAGGCGTACCGCACCAGCGCCGAAAGCCCGTTGACATTATCGGAAAGGACCGCCATCCGGTTGTTGAACACATGGTCGATGGTCACCACCGGCACATCACTGTTGACCAACTCCACCACCTGCGGATCGTTGAAATCCACGCAGGCGATCACCGCTCCATCCACGCCCCGGTAGTGGCAGTGCTCCAGATAGGTCATTGTTCTGCCGCCGAGGTTCCGGTTGACAAAGGTGATATCATAGCCCAGCTTTTCCACCTGCACCTTGAAGCTGTCCAGCACCGCCGAAAAGTACTCGTGGGCCAGACCGCTCTGCCGCTCGTCCACAAACAGAACGCCAAGGTTGTAGGTACGGTTGGTCTTCATTGCGCGGGCCGCCATATTGGGCACATAGCCCATCCGGCGGGCCGCCTCGCGGACACGGTCGCGGGTCGCAGCAGAGATGTCCGACTGGCCATTGAGCGCTTTGCTCACCGTTGCCACCGAGACACCGCATTCACGCGCCAGATCTTTTAAGGATGACATTTCGCCGCCCTCCCTCACAGGAACCCGCTCAGGGCTTCCGAGCGAATCCTAAATCGTTTTCGCAATTTCAATATAGCGCACTTTGCACTAAAAATCAAGCAGAAGGAGAAAAGTTTTATCCTAAAAGTCCGCATTTCAGCAAGTTGCGAGATTTCATTTCCTCAGAATTATGCAGTCTGTATCGTTTTCGTTACATTTCGTTACCGTTCGATAATTTTTTCGTTCCCATACCGGTTTTCACCCCTGAACCAGCCCGCTGCACCCTTGTTGTATATTTCAGGTCCGCTCTTGATTTTTCCCGCAGGATAGACTATTCTTAGGGTGACAAGTGCCTTTCCCACCCTTGGGCCGCAAATTCTAAATCGTTTTCGCCATCAAATGATTTCAGCATTTCCGGTTTACCCTATAAGGAGGAACAAGGCTATGAGATTCGGACATTTTGATGATGCGCGCCGGGAATATGTGATCGACACGCCCCGCACTCCCCTGCCCTGGATCAACTATCTGGGCAGCGAGGACTTTTTCAGTCTGGTGTCCAACACCGGCGGCGGTTACAGCTTTTACCGGGATGCCCGGCTGCGGCGGCTGACCCGCTACCGCTACAATAATTCCCCGCTGGACATGGACGGCCACCGCATCTACATCAACGATGGCGGCACCATCTGGAAACCCGGGCTGGCAGCCCGCCAAGACGGAACTGGACAGTTACACCTGCCGCCACGGTCTGGGCTACACGATCCTGCAGGGCGAAAAAGACGGCATTGCGGCCGCTCAGGAACTTTTTGTGCCCCGGGGCGATGCCTGTGAGATCGACCGGCTGACGCTGGAAAACAAGACCGCTGCCCCCCGCACGCTGGACGTGTTCAGCTATGTGGAGTTCTGCCTGTGGGATGCCATGGACGACAGCTCCAATTTCCAGCGCAACTTTTCCACCGGCGAGGTGGAAGTGGTGGAAAGTGCCATCTATCATAAGACAGAGTACCGGGAGCGCCGGGATCACTACGCCGTGTTCTGGGCCAACGCCCCTGTTACCAGCTTCGACACCAGCCGGGATGCCTTCTGCGGCGTGTACGGCGGCCCCGCCGCACCGGAAGCGGTCAAAGCCGGTCACTGCTCGAACAGCATTGCCCACGGCTGGGCTCCGGTGGGTGCCCACCATTTCCATCTCACGCTGGCACCGGGCGAGAAAAACGAGCATCATCTTCGGGTTGGGCTACATTGAAAACCCGGTCGGGGAAAAATTCAGCGCTCCCGGCATCATCAACAAAGCCCGGGCCGAGGCCATGATGGCCCGCTATGCCACCGACGCACAGGTGGATACCGCCCGCAGGGCACTGGCCAACTACTGGCAGGAGCTGCTCTCGGGCTGGCAGCTGACCTCCGGCGAGGAAAAGCTGGACCGGATGGTGAGCCTTTGGAACCAGTATCAGTGCATGGTCACCTTCAACATGAGCCGCAGTGCCAGCTATTACGAGAGCGGCATCGGCCGCGGCATGGGGTTCCGGGATTCCTGTCAGGATCTGCTGGGCTTCGTCCACATGATCCCTTCCCGCGCACGGGAGCGCATTCTGGACATTGCTGCCACCCAGTTTGAGGATGGCAGTGCCTACCACCAGTACCAGCCCCTGACCAAAAAGGGCAACAGCGACGTGGGCAGCGGCTTCAACGATGACCCGCTCTGGCTCATTGCGTGCACCGCCGCCTATCTGCGGGAGACCGGTGACTGGTCGATCCTGGACGAGCCGGTTGCCTTTGACAACGACGTGACCAGAGCACAGCCCCTGATGGAGCATCTGCGCCGGAGCTTCCGCTACACCCATACCCATCTGGGCCCCCACGGCCTGCCGCTGATCGGCCGGGCCGACTGGAACGACTGCCTGAACCTGAACTGCTTCTCGGAGCACCCGGGCGAGAGCTTCCAGATCACCGGCCCCAGCGAGGGCCCCGTGGCTGAGAGCGTGTTCATTGCGGGCATGTTCGTGAAATATGGCCGCGAGTACGCCGAACTCTGTGACCACCTGCACCTCACCGAGGAGGCCGCCAGTGCCCGCACCGCCATTGACGCAGTAGAACAGGCCACCCTGACCGCCGGCTGGGATGGCGCATGGTTCCGCCGTGCCTACGATGCCTTTGGTGCCCCCGTAGGCAGCAGGGAATGCGACGAGGGGCAGATCTTCATCGAACCCCAGGGCATGTGCGTGATGGCCGGGATTGGCCGGGAGACCGGTCAGGCTGAAGCCGCACTGAAGAGCGTGGAGGAGCGGCTGGACACCCCGTACGGCGTGGTACTGCTCCAGCCCGCCTACACCACCTACCGGCTCAATCTGGGCGAGATCTCCAGCTATCCCCCGGGCTACAAGGAGAACGCCGGTATCTTCTGCCACAACAACCCATGGATCAGCTGTGCTGAGACCGTGCTGGGCCACGGTGACCGGGCCTTTGCTGTCTACAAAAAGACCTGCCCGGCCTATATCGAGGACATCAGCGAGATCCACCGCACCGAACCCTACGTTTACAGCCAGATGGTGGCAGGCCGCGATGCCCCCACCTTCGGCGAGGCCAAGAACAGCTGGCTGACCGGCACGGCGGCATGGACCTTCGTGAACGTGAGCCAGTACATTCTGGGCATCCAGCCCACTCTGGACGGCCTGCGCGTTGACCCCTGCATCCCCCACACGCTGGCAGGCTACACCGTCACCCGCCGTTACCGGGGTGCCGTGTACCACATCCGGGTGGAGAACCCCAACGCCGTGCAGAAGGGCGTGCAGAGCGTCACCGTGAACGGTGCTCCTATTGCGGGCACCCTCCTGCCGCTGGCAAAGGCCGGTGAAAACGTGGAGGTCTCTGTCATTCTTGGATAACCCCCTCACAGCAAAAAGACCGCCAAAGCAAGTAGAAACGCTTGCTCTGGCGGTCTTTTCAATACAGTTTTTCAGCTTCAATTACAGCATCTTGGAAAGGAAAGCTTTCAGACGAGGATGCTTGGGGTTCGAGAAGAGCTCCTGCGGGGGCTCGTCCTCCTGAATTCTGCCCTCATCGATGAAGATGACGCGGTTGGACACCTCGCGGGCAAAGCCCATCTCGTGGGTGACCACCAGCATGGTGATGCCGGTGTGGGCCAGCTCCTTCATCAGCTCCAGCACCTCGCCGACCATCTCAGGGTCGAGGGCGGAGGTGGGCTCGTCGAACAGGATGACATCCGGGTCCATGGCCAGAGCGCGGGCAATGGCAATGCGCTGCTGCTGGCCGCCGGAAAGGCTCTTGGGGAACACATTGGCTTTATCGGACAGGCCGACACGAGCCAGCAGCTCCTCGGCACGCTTGGAAGCCTCCTCCTTGCTCTTGAGCTTGAGCAGCTCCGGGGCCAGGCAGAGGTTCTGCTTGACGGTCAGGTGGGGGAAGAGGTTGAAGTGCTGGAACACCATGCCCATCTTCTGGCGCACGGCATCGATGTGGGCATCATCCACCTCGATGCCCTCAAACTTGATGGAGCCGCCGGTGGGGATCTCCAGCCGGTTCAGGCAGCGCAGGAAGGTGGACTTGCCGCAGCCGGAGGGGCCGATCAGGCAGACCACATCGCCGCGGTAGATGTCGATGTCGATGCCCTTCAGGACATCCAGGGTGGGGGTGGGCTGCTTTGCGCCCTTTTTGGTCTCACCGCCGTAGGTCTTGGTCAGACCACGGACTTCCAGGATCTTTTCAGCATGATTAGCGGTCACCTTGTGCCATCCTCCTCTCAAACTTCGACAGCAGCCATGTAAAGATCATGACTAAAATCAGATAGACCACTGCAACGCCCAACAGGGGGAACATGGCCTCGTAGGTACGGTTCATAATGCCCTGCGCCGCATACAGCAGCTCCTTGCCGCCGATGACGGTGATGAGCGAGGTATCCTTGAGCAGGACGATGAACTCGTTGCCCAGTGCAGGCAGCACCGCGCGGATGGCCTGCGGAATGACGATGACCACCATGGTGGTCATGTAGTTCAGGCCCAGGCTGCGGCCGGCTTCCATCTGGCCGGGGTCCACCGCCATCAGACCGCCGCGGATGATCTCCGAAACGTAAGCGCCCGAGTTGATGCCCAGTGCCAGTGCGCCGACCATGGTAAAGTTACGGCTGTTGGAAAGATGACCATGCTCATAATGAGCAGCTGGACCATCATGGGGGTGCCGCGGATGATGGTGGTGTACACCTGACAGACGGCATTGAAGAAGCCCAGCACCGGGTTCCTGCGGCCGGGACGCTGCTGGTCGTGCGCAACACGCACCAGTGCCACCACGCTGCCCAGCACCACGCCCATTGCCAGCGCAATGGCGGTGACCAGCAGAGTGGTGCCCACGCCCTGGATGTACTGCACCCAGCGGTCGTTCAGGATGAACGCCTGATAAAATTTGAAGAACATTTCCTGCCCGAAGCCCAGCTTCGTGCCGCTATTCAGCAGCTCTTTCAGCAGTTCGTATTGTGCGGCCATTCGCATCCTCGCTTTCTAAAATTGTTAGAATTTTGTAACCTGTTCTTTCCAAAAAAAGGGGAGGTGCCCCAGATGGGGCCGCCTCCCCGTGATACAAGGTACAGCTGAATTATTCAGCGGTGATGTACTTGTCCACGATGGACTGCAGGGTGCCGTCAGCCTTCAGCTCTTCCAGAGCGGCATTGACAGCATCCTCCAGAGCGGAACCCTTTGCCATGCCGATGGCGTAATCCTCCTCGGCGTAGCTGGTGTCCAGAATGACCAGACCAGGGTTGGCGGCAACGTACTCCTTTGCAGGGGCATTGTCGATGACAACTGCATCGACCTGGCCATTCTTCAGAGCCTGCACAGCGGTCAGGCCGTCGTCGTACGCGACCACAGCATCATCACCGAAGTCATCAGAGCAGTAGATGTAGCCGGTGGTGCCGCGCTGGGTGCCGATCTTCTTGCCAGCCAGATCATCAGGAGAAGCAATGTCAGAGCCGTTCGGCACAATGATGGACTGGATGCCGGTGGCGTAGCTGTCGGAGAAGTCCATCACAGCCTTGCGCTCGTCGGTCACGGTAACGCCAGCCATGACGATATCGGCCTTGCCCTGCTGCACACTCAGCAGTGCTGCGTCGAAGTCCATATCATCGATCTGCAGCTCCAGGCCCAGCTTCTCAGCGATCGCCTTGGCGGTGTCCACATCGATGCCCTCGATCTCACCGGAGTCGGTGGTCATCTCATACGGAGGGAAGGTGGCGTTGGTGGCCATGGTCAGCTTGCCAGCCTCCACGGTGGTCAGCTCAGCGGCAGCGCTGGTGGAAGCAGCCTCGGAAGAAGCTGCACTGCTTGCAGTGGAAGAAGCGGTGCTGGAGGCGGAACCGCCGCAGGCAGTCAGAGCCAGAGCGGCAGCGGTCAGACCAGCGGCAGCCAGAAAGCTGCGGCGATTGATCTTTTTCATATTCAAACACTCCTCTGTTGATTGTATAATTTTTCACTTTCCCGGCACGATGCGCTTCGCCGTGTCATCAAGGAACAGAATTAGTATATGTTGTACAAATAAAAAAGTCAAGTGTTGTGCAAAAAATCGGAACAAATGAAACCCTTTTGAAAACATTTATACAGGTTGCATCCCATTTTCAGTGTATATATTCATTTTACTTCTGTGTTTCTGTCATTCCGCTGCATTCTGCCGGAAAATGTTCCCACGGGACTTAATCCCGGACATTGACACCTTTTCCTTCCAATTGATATAATCAGGCTGGAACAACGGTAAAAAGCAACCAAGCTCAAATCGCGTTGCCCCGCCGGGATGCGGGGAGAAAGGATCCTGCTATGAAAAATCGTATGCTGAAAGCCCTGGCCGCCTTTGGTCTGTCCGTCTGCGTGCTGGCGGGCAGTCTGTGGTCGGCATGGCCGAAGAGACCCCGGGCAAAACCGAGTGCAAGAACACACCTGGAAGACCACGACAGAGTATAAGACCGAGTGTGTGGAGACCACCTTCCAGCATAAGCTCCCCGATGGCACCCCTGAGACCCTTACACTTTGCCCCGAATGCGGCAAGGTAAAGAACAACACCCAGCTGACCAAGGTAAACGGTGTCTTCTCCAACTTTTCCAACCTGACTGTTCACACCGGAACTCTGAAAAACGGTGAGCAGGTAATGACAGCAGCATTCTACTACCCCACTGTTATTGAACGGGTCGTCTGCGAAAAGTGCGGCACCGTAAAGAGCGAGGAGATCACCCCCGCCCGAGTGATGGCTCAGCCGGTCATTGCCAGCATCGAGGTACCCGCCAATACCGTTTCCGGCTACAGCCTGATGCAGATCAATGCCGACGGTACTGAAACGCCGGTCAGTGTCTCCTACAACACCGAGCTGAACAAGGCATACTTCCAGCTGGATGTCACCACCGGGGCCCAGCTGCTGCGGATGGTTCCCACCACCTGATTTCCCCGCATAACCAACGAGACCGCCCGGTGGGCGGTCTCGTTTTTGTTTTATCGGCGTTTCTGCGGCAGGGGGATGCCCAGCACAAGCGCAATGCCCACGGCCAGCGCCACGGCGATCTTGAAGGTAGAGATGCCGTTTGCCAGCGCCAGAGCGTTGTTGCCCTGAATGAAGTAGTAGGCGCTGTAATAGATGCCCGCACCGGGCACCAGCGGAAAGATGCCGGTGAGCAGGAATACCGTTACCGGTGTCCTGAGGGTTATCGCAAGGATGCGGGCCAGCAGCGTCAGCGGGATGACCGCCAGCAGCGAGGCTGCAAAGGCTTCCATCCCGAACAGCTCCGCGATCTCGTATACCAGCCAGCCCACTGCGCCCACCAGCCCGCAATAAGGCAGGGTGCGTTTGGGGCAGGCAAAGAGGATGGCAAAGCTCAGGGTGCCCGCCCCGGCCAGCAGGAACTGCAGGGCCAGACGGCCCAGCTGCTCCCCGGTGAAAAGAAGCTCTGTCATACCACGGCCACCCCCTTCAAAAAGGCATAGAGGCTCAGCACAAGGCCGGCGCCGATGGCGATGCTGGCCGCAATGAGCAGTGCGTCGATCATCCGGATGGTGCCGGACAGGTAATCGCCCTGCACAAAGTCCCGGATGCCCATGGTAAAGGCGATACCGGGGGTCAGGATCATCAGGGTGCCGATGATGGCGTGGCTGGACTCAGTGCCCAGCAGGCCGCAGCCCAGAATACAGCACAGAGTGATGAGGGCGGCGGTAGGAGATGGTGCGAAACTCCGCCCCCCGACGCCGCGCCGCCCGCAGAACAGCAGATAGGCGTTGGCCGCGAACACCGGCCGCAGCGGCGGCAAGCCCGGCTTTACAGATCGCCGCCAAAGATCAGCGCAAAGCAGAACGCGCCGCCCATGCCCGCCGCAAGCTGCACCCAGTCCTTTGGAAAAGGGATGCACCTGGCCTGAGCCAGACGGGCCTCGGCCTCGGCGACGGTCTCCACTTCCCCGGACGCGATCTGCCGGGAAAGCTGATTCACCGCCGCCACCCGCCCCAGGTGGGTGGTACGGGTGGGCACGTTGCGCACCTCGCTCATCTCCGCCGTACCTGCGCTGGCAAAAATGCCGTTGGTCAGCACATAGACATGGAACTCCCGCAGGTGGAAGCTGGCCGCCATGATCTCCATGGTCTGCTCCACCCGGAACACCTCTGCCCCGTTCTCCAAAAGGGTCTGCCCAGCCGCCATGATAAAATCCATGATGCGGCGGCGCTGTTCCCCGTCCGGATACAATTCCCTCTCTGCCATGCTGTGGTCTCCTTAAAATTGGCATAAAAAATGACCGCCTCAACGTTTCAATGCCTGAGCGGTCATTTTTCTTGACGAATCTATTTGTAGTATAGTCAATCTCCGGCGGCTTGTCAAGCAGGCACGCCGTTTTTTCAGAACTTGAACAGGTTCACGATCCGCTGCCACAGGCGGGTGAAGAAGTTGCCTTCCTGCACATCGGCGGTGGTCTCGGTGGCGACATCCGCAGCGGCGACCGTCTCACCGGTCTTATAGATGAACTTCACGCTGCCGGAAGCATCCTCGGACTTACCGGCAAAGCTGGTGTAGTCCTCCAGACGGCTGGTCATCTCGTCCAGCACGGTCTTCAGGCCATGGATCTGCTCCTCGTCCAGAGCACCGGTCAGCTTGGAGATGCCCTCCTCATTGAACTGGTTCAGGCCATCGTTCAGCCGGACCGTGCCATCGCTGAGCTGGCCTGCGCCATCATTCAGGGTGGTCACGCCGTCATACAGGGTCTTGGTTCCATCGGCCAGCTGGGCGGCACCGTCCTTTGCGGAGTGGGCACCGTCAGCAGCGGTGGCAACACCGTTGGTGTACTGGTTGACACTGGACACGAAATACTGGATCTGCGCCAGGCTGTTCTTCAGGGCACGGACATCTGCGATATCCTGACTGTTCTCAGCCTGATACTTCAGCTCGTCATGCACGGTCTGCTTGGCGCTGGCAGTGCTCAGGTCAAGCATGGCGCTGAACAGTGGAGGGGTCGTAGCTCTGCATCAGCCGCAGACGCCGCTTCCAGGTCATGGTTGGTCTTGGTTGCGGAGAGGTACAGGGC
>ENA-OQNJ01000177-OQNJ01000177.1-human-gut-metagenome-genome-assembly--contig:-NODE-177-length-16430-cov-3.373060_pt1 | contig 16430 bp, 14 predicted proteins | sample MGYA00242630_ERZ504882 | MGnify/ENA primary metagenome ERZ504882 (study PRJEB26092, sample SAMD00036408) | human gut metagenome | host: Homo sapiens | study: EMG produced TPA metagenomics assembly of... | reverse complement strand
TACGGTCAATGGCTCCGTTCTGTTTTACCGTCTCCTGATCCGGCCAGTAGCCGACGGCGAGTCCCGCAAGATAAGCTGCTCCCATTGCGGTCGTCTCGATGCAGCACGGCCGCTCCACCGGCGCCTGGCTGATGTCCGCCTGGCACTGCATCAGGAAGTTGTTGGCGCTTGCTCCGCCGTCCACACGCAGCGCAGAGAGCTTCATGCCGGAATCTGCCTCCATCGCTTTTAAGACATCATCCACCTGATACGTGATCGACTCCAGCGTTGCGCGGATCACATGGTATTTGTTGACGCCGCGGGTCAGGCCGAGAATGGTTCCTCTCGCATACTGATCCCAGTACGGTGCGCCAAGGCCGGTAAACGCCGGCACGACGTAGCAGCCGTTCGTGTCGTTCACCTTCTGCGCCATGTACTCGGAATCCGCCGAGGACTCGATCAGCTTCATCTCATCGCGCAGCCACTGGATTGCGGCTCCGCCGACGAAAATGGATCCCTCGAGCGCATACGTAATTTTGTCCCCGATGCCCCATGCAATCGTGGTAACAAGACCGTGTGTCGAAGAAACCGGCTTTTCTCCCGTGTTCATCAGCAGGAAGCAGCCTGTTCCGTATGTATTTTTCGCTTCGCCCGGCGCATAGCAGGTCTGGCCGAACAGCGCCGCCTGCTGGTCTCCCGCTGCTCCCGCAATCGGAATCGGGCCGCCGAAATATGTGGATGCCGTCTCCCCGTAGACACAGCTCGACGGGCGGACTTCCGGCAGCATACAGAGCGGAATGTTCAGCTCTTTTAAGATATCCTCATCCCATTTCAGGGTATGGATATTGAACAGCATTGTACGGGACGCGTTGGTGTAATCGGTGACATGTATCTTTCCCTTTGTCATCTTCCAGATCAGCCACGTCTCCACTGTTCCAAAATAGAGATCGCCTCGCTCCGCCCGCTCGCGCACGCCCGGAACTTCATCTAGAATCCATTTCAGCTTCGTGGCTGAAAAATACGCATCGATCACAAGACCTGTTTTCTCCCGGAAACGGTCAACCAGTCCGCGCTCCATCAGGGAATCGCAGTATTCCGATGTTCTGCGGCACTGCCATACAATTGCATTGTAGACCGGCTCTCCCGTCTTTTTGTCCCAGACGATCGTCGTCTCTCTCTGGTTTGTGATGCCGATTGCCGCGATATCCTCGTAGGACGCGCCCGCTTTCTGCATTGCCTCCACGGCTACACCGAGCATCGTGGACCAGATTTCATTGGCATCGTGCTCCACCCAGCCCGGTTTCGGGAAACGCTGGGTAAACTCCTTCTGCGCAAGGCTTACGATCTGTCCTTTCTGATCAAACAGAATACAGCGGTTGCTCGTTGTGCCGGCATCAAGTGCCATGATGTATTTTCCCACGTTTAAAAATCCTCCTGTCTCACATTTCAAGAAGAGAGCCTGACAGAATCCACTGCCACGCTCTCTTCCTTTTCTTTGTATGTATCGTATCACAGAATTCTTTTTCTGTAAATCAAATCGTGTTTTCTGCAGTCAATTTATGCCGTAATGATCTCCAGCAGCGCACCGCGCAGATCATTTGAAAGTTCCATGCTCTGCAGCTCTGCAGCCAGAATTGCTACCTTTCCGTCTGCTTTGTGCAGAAGATTTGCGATCTGCTCTTTGGTGATGTAGCTGATTTCGGCGTGCAGCAGCAGATCCATCGCACGTGTCATGACATCGTTCTTTGCAATCTCCGTATCTTCCGGCAGACAGATTGTCACGGTATCCTGCGGTTTTACATCTGTTACCGCGATCGTAAGAAGTCCGTCTTTCTCTTTGACTTCTGCATCCGCTTCCACGCCGTTTACAAAGACCTTCGCTTCTTTTGCCGTACTTCCGCCGAATTCTACGCAGTACATTCTGCTTTCCGGAACGAGGCTCTGATTGCCCTCAACCGGTGCAATCGTAAATTTCCGCGCACCCCAGTCGAGCGTCATCAATGTTTTTGCACAGTCATCCTTCTCATATGCCATGGTAGTATTGTCATCCTCGTACAGGGCAAATGTATTGTCCGCGCCCGCGTAAACGCGTACCGTCAGCTCATCCGGGTTGGATTCTACATCCAGCGCACTGATCTTCTCTGTCATCGGGATAATCGCACCTGCTTTAGCAAGAACCGGGATCTCCTCGAGCGTACGGTACAGATCCATACTTCTGCCACCCTCGTAAATCATTCCGTTGAAGAAATCAAACCACGTACCTTCCGGCAGCCACACCTTTGTTTTTGCACGCTTCAGCTCCGGAATGCATTTCGTTGTCACCGGTGTTACCATCAGCTCGCTTCCGAAGAAGTACTGATTCGGTGCCTGATTTTTGCCCCAGAAAACCGTCTCCGGGTAATCATAATACATCGGAACAACGATCGGTGTGTCTTCTTTCCATGCACGGTAGTTCATCGTGTACAGATACGGTACGAGTTTATGACGCAGACGAAGGAAATCATCCATTGTGCTGCGCACTTCCATACTGAAGTTCCAAGGCTCTTTTCCACTGAAGGCACTGTTAGAGCTGTGCAGACGGTTGATCGGAGAAAAGACTCCGTACTGATACCATCTTGCTTCAAGCTCATCGTCACGGTAGCCAAGCATATGGCCGCCGATATCATGACTCCACCATCCGTAGCCGATGTTGGAGGCTGTGCTGGTAAAGTATGGCTGGAAATCCAGGGATTCCCAGGTGATGTGGGTGTCTCCGGAAAATCCGACCGGATAGCGGTGGGAGCCCGGTCCTGCATAGCGGGAGAAGGTCATCGGACGTTTTCCGTCTCTTCCACTGTCAAGAAAATGATAGTGATTCAGCATCCACAGCGGATCAAGACCCTCGATCTTGGTACTTTGTCCCTGCTGCCAGTCAATCCACCAGAAATCGACGCCCTCTTTTTCCATCGGATGATGAACTTTTTCAAAATATACATCAACAAATTTCGGATCCGCAATGTCAAAATTGACCGGCTCTCTTTTTTTGCATCCACTCCCATAGCCTCTGCTACTTCCGGATAGCAGTCCTCATACGCACGAATTCCGTCTGCCGGATGGACATTCAGTGTTGTCTTCATGCCGCGTGCATGGAGTTTTCCAAGAAAACGCTCCGGATCCGGGAAGAGTTTTTTATTCCAGCTGTAGCCGGTCCAGCCGCTGCCGTATTTCGGATCCACATCGTCTACACGGTGCCAGTCCATATCGATAACAGCAACCGAGAAGGGAACGTTCTCTTTGTCAAAGTCTTCCATCAGTTTCATATAGGATGTTTCACTGTAACGCCAGTAACGGCTCCACCAGTTTCCAAGCGCAAACCTCGGAAGCATCGGTGTCTTGCCACAAAGGTGGTAGAAATCCTTTAATGCCAAACGGAAATTCCAGCCATAGCCGAAGAAGTACAGATCCTGCACTCCTTTCTTTCTCGGGGTCACCCAACCGTCCTCTGTCATCAGAAGCGACTTCGAATCATCCAGAACAGCGGAACCAAACCAGGACATGATACCAGGTTCCAGTTCGCATGCTCCGTTGACCTGATCAAGCGTACGGGCCGTTCCTCCAAGATCCTGTGTCGGATCTCCGTAATGCCATGCCGGTACAGAACTGATGCCGACTGCCGTTGTTTTGCAGGAAAGTCCGTTTGCAGAGAATGCCTTTTTGTTGTAATTCAGCTGCAGATACTTTGTACGCAGCTCCAGCTCATCGCCTGTGTCTTTGACGGAAAATTCCACTGCTGGAAAATCACGGTTTACAACCGTCTGGGATGCCGCATCGATAAATTCACCGTCCTCACTGTATTCCAGCCGAAGAAGATGCTCCGTCAGCACCGTGATACGATATTTATCGCCCTTTACTACATTCTTCGGATCTGCAAGCGGATGTGTCTCCATTTTCAGATATGATTTCATGTTTTATTTTCCCCTTTCTTACTCTTACCGGTTTTTGCCGTATTTTGAGAACGGGAACCTGTGGCAAAAATCCGTTCTGCCACAGGTTCCTCTGCATTTTTTATTGGTTTCCAGAACAACTGCCTCATACGCACGCAGTTTTCGTGTCCCTGCTGCCGCGCCGTCCTGCGGATAGTTGCTGATCAGTACCTCTGCTCCTGCAAAGGTTTCCGGAACCGTGTACTCCTGCTCCTCTTTTGTAAAATTGCACATCACGAGGAGTTTCTGATCGCCTAAGGTTCTAGTATATACATACAGTGCCTCGTCTTCCGGATCGAGCAGCTCGTACGTTCCGTAAACCATGATATCCTTCTCTTTCCGGAGATGAATCAGTTTCTTGTAATAATTGTATACAGAATCCGGATCCGCCATCTCATTTTTTGCATTGACGGTCTCGTAATCCGGTCCGACTTTGATCCACGGGGTTCCTGTGGTAAATCCTGCCGAAGCGGTATCATCCCACTGCATCGGAGTTCTTGCATTGTCTCTTCCGCGCAGGTTCAGGTAGCGCATCATATCGTCCGGCGCTACTTTTCCGGCTCCGGTCAGCTCGTGAAACGCGTTGATGCTCTCAATATCGCGGAATTCGGACAGATCGTGGAACGGAACGTTCTTCATGCCGAGCTCATCGCCCTGGTATACGTACGGGGTACCCTGCATCATATGAAGGCAGGTTGCAAGCATTTTGGCACTGACTACGCGATATTCCGGTGAATCATCGCCGAAACGGGACAGGCAGCGCGGCTGGTCGTGGTTTCCAAGGAAGAGGCTGTTCCATGCCTTGCCCTCAAGCTCCGTCTGCCATGCTGTCATGACGCGTTTGAAATCTTTGAGCGGTACGCGTTTGTCCGTCCATTTGCCGTATTTTCCGCTTGCCAGCTCAACCAGCTCGAACTGGAATACCATGCTGAGCTCTTTGCCGTCTGCGGATGCATATTTTTCTTGCCTCCTCGATCGTGACACCGGCACACTCACCGACCGTCATCAGATCATATTTGGAAAGGACTTCCTTGTTCATCTCCTGCAGATACTCATGAACATGCGGTCCGTTTACGCAGCCGGAGTCACCGTAGAGTCCGCCTTCCGGAATCTTTCCATCCGGCAGTCCTTCCGGTTTGGAGATCATGCTGATGACATCCATACGGAAGCCGTCGATGCCTTTCTCGCACCACCAGTTCATCATATCGAAAACTTCTTTTCTTACGGTCGGGTTTTCCCAGTTCAGGTCAGGCTGCTTCGTGGAAAACAGATGCAGGTAATACATCTCGGTCTGCGGATCGTATTTCCATGCGGAGCCGGAGAAGCAGCTTCCCCAATTGTTTGGCTCTTTTCCCTCTTTTGCATCACGCCAGATGTAATAGTCGCGGTACGGGTTTTCTTTCGATTTGCGGCTCTCCACGAACCATTTGTGTTCGTCTGAGGTATGATTGACAACAAGGTCCATGACCAGCTTGATGCCTCTTTTATGCATCTCTGAAAGCATGCGGTCAAAATCCTCCATTGTTCCGAATTCCTGCATGATTGCCTGGTAATCGCTGATATCATATCCATTGTCATCGTTTGGTGACTGGTACACCGGAGACAGCCAGATAACATCCACGCCAAGATCCTTCAGATAATCCAGACGGGATGTGATACCATTTAAATCGCCGACACCATCTCCGTTGCTGTCCATAAAGCTGCGCGGATAAATCTGATACACTACGGCTTCTTTCCACCATTTTTTGTCCAGTTTTTTTACCTCCTTTATTTCATCCCCAGAACGTGTCTGGTTCTTTGATTCTGTCGTTTTCAAACACAGTTTACCATACCTCACGGTGATTTTTCAATAGTTTTGCGCAAAACCAGCAGTTTTTACAAGAGTTTTTCTGCAAATTTGGTAACTATTTACTTCATCAGATCTCTTACCGACTCCCGTTCCACCAGTGTTGTCGGCAATGGCGGAATATCTTTTTGTACCGGCTCATCCTGGATCAGGTGCATCAGGACTTCTACGGCACGGCGTGCTTTTCCATCCACCATCTGATGTACGGTAGTCAGCTTCGGACGCGCAAGTGTCGCATAGGTAACATCATCAAAGCCCGCAATTGAAATTTCCTCCGGAACCTTTATTCCCCTGTTCTGCAGAAAGTTGGATGCTTCAAGTGCATAGTAATCCGATGTAAAAAAAGAGCGCTGTCTGGTTTTTTGAAGAGCGGAAGCATCTCCTCATATGCCTTCTCCCTCTGCTCCGGATCCCATGGTATCACAATATGGCGACTCTCGAAGTCCTCAATTCCCACCTCCTCCATCGCCTGACGCACACCGAGCCACCGATAGTGGTCAACACCGAGATCGCAGTCAGATAGAAAGAGAAAGTTTTTTATGCCCCTTTCCAATCAGGTACTGGCTCATCTGGTACGCACCGCCGCGGTCATCCATCGTAATGGAGCGGACGCCAAGTTCCGGCGGGAGATACTGATCAATGGTTACCAGTGGTTTCCCGAGACGTTCCGAAAGCTCTGCTATCTCCTTTTCACTCAGGGCCATCGCAATCATGCCGTCAAAATTCCAGCCGAGCGCCTGCTGCATAATATCGTCCTTCTCATGGCGCGCAACCAGCATCATATAGTAGCCGTGTTCCCGGATCTGATACTCCAGGTTTCCAAGCATTGCCGACACAAAGGGATCCTCAAAGGAAGAAGCATTTCCTTTCTTCATGAAACCAAGCGCCACACCAATGAGACCGGAGCTGTTGTTCGCCAGTATACGCGCGCTGATACTCGGCACGTACTCCATCTCCTTTAAAATCCGGTTGATTTTCTCGACCGTTGCCTTCGAGACGCGCCCTGTCTTTCCGTGTATTACATTCGAAACCGTCGTCGGGCTGACCCCTGCGCGGTCTGCTATATCTTTGATTCTAATCATCGGTTCTCTGCCTTTCCTTTTTCTTCACAATTTTCTGAATTCTGTTATGTTTATTTTACCAAGACGGCAAAATGTTTACAACTACTTTGCATCGGCAAACACTACAAAATTATTACATTTTCTTAAACGATATGTAAGAAAATCTCCATCCCTCCTTCATTTACTTTCCGCCGGTTCCGTGGTAAGATAGGATGACAGAAAAAGTTCACCTTTTTTCTGTAAGAAAGGACCTACACATCATATGCGGCTTGCATTTACAAATTTTTCGATAAAATCTCCCACCGGCAAGAAATCCGGCCGGTTTTTTCTTGCCCTTTTTCTGGGCATTTTTCTCTTTCTGACTCACCCCATGCTCTGCCAGGCTGGTTTTGCCTCCAGTACGCCGTTTACCGGTGCCTCCTGGGAACTGGTCGGGGAATATCCGATTCTCGGCAGCAACGGCGCGGTGCAGTCCGTCTGTGCGACGGAAGATTATATCATCTGCATCGAAAATTTTAATGATCTGACGACAGAGCCGGACGTAGTCTCTGCCTACTATAAAAATGATACAGACGCAGACGGAAATCCCGTTACGCAGTATTCCCTCGCGCATCAGGTAAGGGACGCAGACTTTGCTCACGCAAACGGTATGGCATACAATCCCGTCACACACGAAATCCTCGTGAGCGGCTACAGCAGCCCGGATGCTTCCAATTACGGATGTATCTTCCGCCTCGACCCGGATACTCTCGAGCAGAAAGAGCGGATCCAGCTCTCGACAAGCTACAATATTCTCGGTATTGATTATCTTCCCTCCACCGGCGGCTATCTGATCCAGACCGATGCGGACGGCGGCTACGGCTTTAAACTCCTCGATGCCTCACTTCAGGTGGTGGATGACTGGGGCACGTATCCCTTCGATTTTTACATGGAAAACTTTCAGGATCTCTGTGTTTCCGGCGATCTCTTTTTTCTTTTTCCGCTGACGATGCATCTCGGAATCGGAAACTTTATCCAGACATACTCGCTCTCGCAGAAAACACTGCTTGCGGACGACACGGTTGATTTTGGCTTTTCCGACGATATCACCATCAATGAACCAGAGGGCCTCTGCGAGACAAATCCTGGGGAATTTATTGCGATTGTAAACGTAACAAAGGCAGATGGTGGACGGTACGTGCAGTTCTACCGCACCCGGGTGCCGTATCTGTTCACGGTTTCCACTTCCGCGGCGGAGCATGGCTCGGTGTCCGAGGGCGGGGAAGTTTCCCGCGGAGAGGAAAAAACCGTTTCCTACACGGCAGACGAAGGCTTCCGGCTCGCGAAACTCTCGGTGGACGGCTTGTATCTGCCGGTGACGGAATATCCGGACAGCTACACATTTTCCGATATCCAGAAGGATCATACCCTTGCCGTAACGTTTGAACCGGTTCCGACGGCGACACCGACGCCAACTGCCACTGCGACGCCGACCGAAACACCGGCCATAACCCAGACACCGGAACCGGCCATTTCCAAAGCACCGGCATCATCCACGGTTTCCTTCTCATCTGTGGCTTCCCATTTCGCAGCGTTCTGGAAAGGCACTGTGCATGCCGCTTCCTGGTTCCGCCATCTTGCCTCGGCCGGTGCATCCCTTTTTGCCCGTATCCGGAAGGCAGATCCTGTTTTTCTGGCGATGCCGTTTGTCCTTCTCGTTCTGATTCTGCTCTTTGTCCTCCGCCTGCGGTATGTCCGCCGCATCCGGCGGGAGCGGTCGCGGAAAGCGCTGGAACACAGAAGAAGAACGTACGAAGAACTGGTCAGAGAATTTACGGAAGATCCGAAGGACGAAGAGTTTTCCATCGATGAGCTGCTGCTTACAATTGACGAACTGCAGAAGGAAGAACAGAAAAACACTTAAATGAAACGTATTCACCAGATCAGGAATTGATCTTCTCGGCACAAAAAAGTATCCCGTTCCTTTTGGGGAAGCGGGATACTTTTTTATTTACGCGGGCAACGAGCTAGAGCGTGTCTGAAAAAGGCTTTTCGTGAGCTGCGAGTCCCAGTTTGTGGGAGATTTTATCCGAATGAGGGCGGCGTAGCGGGCTACGGCAACCGAATGAGGGTAAAATCTCCCGCAAAGTGGGGCTTGCAGATTGCGGAAATGGTTTTTCAGACACGCTCTAAAGTCCGTATTTGTTTTTACTCTTCGTAATCGAGTGCTGCACGCTCCGTTGTGTACGGACGTACATAGGTGTCTGCTACTTTTACGTGCTCTGGATGTTTTGCATATACAGCTACATCCTCTGCTTTTTCCAGGGTTGTGACAAGTGCCATATCATGGGTGGAAGATGCAAGCGGTGCTTCTACAAAGTCAACCGTCAACAGTCCCGGCACTTTGCCGACCAGGCTTTTCAGGTTCTCTGCCATCGCTTTTTTCAGCTCCGGTTTCTTTGCATCCTCTACTTCCGGTTTGAATTTCCACATAACAATATGATGTACCATTGTATTTTTCTCCTTTGCTTTTGTTTTATTGCCAATTCACACAGTTTCTGTGCAAATACCAGCCTTTTGTTACGGCTCTTCGCCTGCAATCCGCAGAATATCCTCAATCTCTTCCACGGACATGTCAAGATACGCGGAAAGCTCTGCCACACTGAAATCCATGTCATCGCCGTCGGAGAGTTCCTCGATGGCGTCTTTTAAGCGGTTTACTTTATTGACTACAGTATTGTCCTTATGTTTCTGAACTCTGTGTTCTTCCATGAAATCGCTGATCGTCTCACGCACAGCCGCATCAATCGCCTGCTCCGCCGTCTCAGCTTTTACAACGGACTCCAGCGCTACTAAAAGTCCGACATTTCCCTCCTGCACCAGATCCATCAGGAAGAAATCGCGGGTGTGCATTTCTTTTGCGGTCTCAATAACTTTCGGAAGCCAGAGCTGCACGAGCATGCTCTTTGCAAGGGAATCGCCCTCTGCCGCTTTCCGGTAAAGCTCTGCCGTTTCTTCCTCCGACGGTGTTCCTGTCTCCGGCAGTTCGTCAAGATACTGCTGTAAGGCACGCAGCTCCTCCTCGGTAAAACTCCGGTTTTTTCGTTTCTTTTTTCGGTCTCCTCCGGCACGACGCCCGGCTCATAATCTGCCACATCGACCTGCTCCATCGTCAGATATTCGCAGACAAAGGTGACTTTCTGCTCATCCAGTGCAAAGTCTTCAAAAAAGTCTCTGACTTCTTTCATCGTTACTTTATTTTCATGGTCTCTGGCGTAGGACAGCAATTCGGAGAGCTTCTCCTGGAACTTTTTCTGTTCGTCCTGCATCGTTTTTTACCCTCTCTTTCTTCCGTTTCACGATTCCATTTCTTCGTACAGTTTTTTTTCAATTTGTCCATTGCTTTTTCTGCTTTGAAAAGCTACTATAAAAGCAAACGAAAAACCACATTCAAGTGGAAAGGAGAATCCTTATGAAACAAGTTTTTTCAGGATGTGAAAAACAGTTTCCTGCTTTCAGCCGCTGTCTCTATTATACTAGGTATCGTGCTGATCGTCTACCCCGTAAAAACGAGTTTGCTGATCTGTTATATCGCCGGAGCACTGCTCCTGTTTGGCGGCGTTGTTGCGTTGATCCGCTACATTGCAAGCCGCGGCGAGCCGGTTTTTCTTCCGCTACGATCTGTTCGTTGCCCTGGTACTGATTCTGTTCGGCTGCTTCGTTATCTTTGAAAGTGACCTTGTAATCGCATTCATCCCGGTTGTCATCGGTATCATCCTTCTGGCAAACGGACTGCTCAGCATTCAGAAGGCGTTCAACCTCTAAAAAAACAGGGCTGGAAAAATGGTGGCTTGAGTTCCTGCTGGCTCGTTTTAACCAGCGTTCTCGGCATCATCATCTGTACCAATCCGTTTGATGCCGTTGCAACCACAAACATTTTCATCGGTATCTGCCTTGTCTACAGCGGCATTTCCGATCTTGTCACCACCTACTACATGGGCCGCGCAAAACGCCGGATCAAAAACGTCATCCAGACCGAGATCAACCAGCAGAAAATCCTGCACGATGACAATGTGATTGATGTGGATGAGGACGAGCTTCACTAAAAACAGCTTCTTCCATAAAATCTTCTTTCATACGAAAAACCGGAACCCGGCACCGCTTTCAAACAGCGGCTCCCGGGTTCCGGTTTTTCTCTGTATTTCGTTTTTTTATTTATTCCTCGTGTTTGCTCAGCGCTTCCATGCCTTCTCTTAATTTCAGACGAATCTTGCCAAGCTGCATGCCGTTTGCACCGAAATACAGTTTCAGATAGTGATTAGATCCAAAGAAGAAGCCAAGATCTCTGGTCTCTTTGATCCACTCGCCTTTTGTTCCACGGATGCTGATAACGGTTTTTACAATATTGTCGATATATACTGTAACGGAAAGCTGTGCCAGGTCTTCGAGGTCTGCTTTCATTTCCATCTCGATATCATAAGTTCCCATTTTATCTGCCAGAATGGAAACACCGCAGACTTCGCTTGTTCCTTTTTTATTTTCCCATGCGGAAGCGTCAATGACAACATCACCTGTTTCCGGATCTGCCTCATACGTTACCAGGTCTGCTGCAACAAAATCGTTATCTCCCTGCTGCTCCTGTGCTTCTTTTTCTTCCTCGCTGATGCGGTCAAGGAAACGTAAAATACATGGTGTTCCAAGAATGAAGTGAAGGACATTCATGGCATTTCTCTGCAGATCACCTCTTGTGATTTCACCTTTTTCCAGTGCTTCTTTCACATCATCCTGGCTCATATCGGTGCAGTCATTGCATACCATGAAGACATCATTTCCGGCGGATACCATCGGTGCATGTGTCGTTCTTGTTGCCTCGTATCCTTCACGGTTCGACATTGCCCACCAGTCGGTCATAACAAATCCATCGTAGTTCCACTCACCACGGAGAATGGTGGTTAACAGATCGTAGTTTCCTGCGGTCCAGATACCGTTGACCGGTCCATATGTACTCATAATGGATCTTGCGCCGCCTTCTTTGACTGCAATTTCATATCCTTTCAGATAGATCTCGCGCAGTGCACGCTCGGAAACAACCGCATTTACGGTGTGGCGCTTCGACTCCTGGTTATTACCGCAGAAGTGTTTGATGGTTCCGGTTACATCGGATTTTTCCATACCAAGAATCTGTACAGCACTGATCCATCCGGTCAGGTACGGATCCTCGGAAATATACTCAAAGTTACGTCCGTTTAACGGATTTCTGTGAATATTCATACCAGGTCCAAGAAGCGCATCGACACGGTTCTGTCTCATTTCGCGTCCTGCCATCTCGTACAGGTCTTCTACCAGCGGAAGATCGAACGTACAGCCAAGCAGCGTACCGTTTGGCATGGAGAAGGCTTTTGTTCCGCAGTCAAAACGAAGTCCGGAAGGACCGTCGGTACAGCAGGATGCCGGAATGCCAAACTCCTGTAATTCCGGTGTCAGACCGCCAAAAGCAGCTGCGGTTCCAGGCGTTACTTTCGGGCTGCACATACCCTCGCCGCGGAACATGCAGATCAGATTATCATCGGAAAGCTGTGCCACGAATTCTTCCATGGTTACTTTCTTATCCAGCACATCGCCCAGCTTATAGCCTTTGTCTCCGGTGTACGGAATCGGCTCCATACGGTTCTCTTTCATGCGTTTTGCCGGATCTACGGTGCGCAGCGGAGCTGCCTCGTATCCCGGTTTTAATGTGCCGTCCTCACCTGCAACGGCTTTCATACGCTCAAACGCTTCGACCGGCGCCATTGCCTCGGTCAGCGTCTCAACCACTTTAAACGGCTGCTCGTAAGCGCCTGCGAAAGCTGCACTTCTGACATCGCTTCCGACATAAAACTCATAGCTGCCCTCTTCGAGTACGTAGCAGGATTTGTGTCCCGTTGCACCGCTGTCATCATAGGATGCGAAGCTTTCTTTTGCCACATTGATGGTCACGGTCTCTTTTGCTCCAGGAGCTAAAATACCGGTCTTTGCAAAGCCGACGAGTGCGCGGGCTGGTTTTCCAAGAACGCCCTGTGGAGCTTTTACGTATACCTGAACAACTTCTTTACCGGACGTTTTTCCTGTATTCTCTACGGTTGCCGTTACGGTTACCTGATCGACGTCTTTCTCTTTCGCCTCTGCGGTTACTGCAAAGGTTGTGTAGGAAAGACCAAATCCGAACGGATATAATACTTTGTCTTTTGCAAAAGTCTCAAAGTAGCGGTATCCTACATAGATATCCTCTTTGTATTCGTTTCTTACTAGATCGCCAAAGCAGCTGGTCGACGGATAATCCTCAATATTTTCTGCGATGGTATCCGTCAGTTTACCGCACGGGCTGACTCTTCCCATCAGCACATCGGCAACGCCGTTTCCACCTTCCTGACCGCCCTGCCATACGTAGAGAACAGCTGCAGGATTGCACTCTTTCACCCATTTCATGTCGATGATATTTCCGACATTCAGCACAACGATCGTTCTTGCAAACGCTTTGCTGACTTTCTCTACCATCTCACGCTCGGTATCTGTCAAGAGATAACTGCCCGCCTCGTTTTTGTTGTCCTGGTCCTCACCTGCGGTACGGCCTACAACAACAATAGCTGCATCGGCGCCTTTTGCGCTCTCCACAATCTCGTCGGTGAGCTCCATCTCTTTCTGGGACCACGGCACTTTTCCCCAGCCCTGGCCTTCGTCGTATGGATTTTCCTCGATCCATTTCTCATATGTTCCAAGAAGATTCTCATCGAGCGTGATGTCTTTTTCTTCTTTTAAGGCATCCAGAATGCCAACCACATATTTGGTGTTGACGAGTCCGCCGGAGCCCAGTCCGCTCTTATAATAATGGAATGCAATTCTTCCGAAAACGGCTACTTTATCCCCCTTGCGAAGCGGAAGCGCCTCGTTGTCATTTTTCAGAAGGACACATCCCTCTGCTGCTGCCTGACGGGCAAGCGCTACGTATTCTTCGAAATCCAATGGTGTAAATTTTCCCATATTGTTCCCCTTTCTCCTGCATACTTTTCTATCCAACATGTGCCGGAACACCCAAAGGAAATCCCGGGTTCCGGCACATGACTGGCTTCTTTTCTTTTATTATCTCGTATTTTCTGCTTTTTTTCCAGTTCTTTTCTTATCTTTTTTCTATCTGATATTGACCTTTTTTCTTCTCTTTTTGCTTATCCAATCAGTCCCTGGACAATTAATACAAGAAGCAGCAGCGGAAGGATATACGTAAGGTATAATCGCATCCAGTCCGGCACTTTCAGACCATCGCCCTTACTTGCCTCTGCCTGGTAATTTTTAAATCCCCATCCCCACTTTGATGTACAGAATAAAAGATAGATCAGTGAACCGACCGGCAGCAGCAGATTGCTGACGATAAAGTCCTCGAGATCGAGAACTGTGCTTCCTGCGCCAAGCGGCTGGAAGCCGGACCACACGTTATAGCCGAGCGCACACGGCAGGGATCCTAAAATGATCAGAATGCAGTTGATGACTGCTGACTGTTTTCTGGAAACACCGAAAATCTCGGAAAAGCAGCACATGATGTTCTCGAATACAGCGATGATAGTGGACAGTGCCGCAAAGAACAGAAACAGGAAGAAAAAGCTTCCGAAAATCCGTCCGCCCTTCATCGAGGTGAAGATGTGCGGCAGTGTCATAAAGATCAGCTTCGGGCCGCTGTCCGGCTGTACGTGATAGGAAAAGCACGCCGGGAAAATAATAAGACCTGCGGTGATGGCTACAAACGTATCGAGCACCGCAATATTGATCGCCTCTCCGAGCAGCGATTTTCCTCCGTTTAAGTAGCTTCCGAAAATCAGCATTGCGCCGATACCAAGACTTAACGTAAAGAATGCCTGGCTCATCGCGCTTGTGATAATGTGGAACAGTCCCACCTGTTCAATCTGCTGCTTGTCCGGCACCAGATAAAATTTCAGACCCTCTTTTGCGCCTGGCATTGTAAAGCTGTAAACCGCAAGGAAAATCATAACGACCATCAGTACAATCATCATCACTTTTGTGACACGCTCCACACCATTCTGCAGACCAACAGAGCAGATCAGAAAGCCTGCAATCGTGATCAGCAGCATCGTGATGACAAGAATAGACGGAGATGAAAGCATCTCATTGAATTTTCCAGTTACAGCGTCCCCCTTAAGGCCACTGAATTTCCGGTTAAAAAGCTGTAAAAATAATACAGCATCCAGCCTGCAACAACCGTATAGAACATCATCAGCAGATAGTTTCCGATGAGGGCAACGTATCCATGGATATGCCACTTCTGCCCTTTCTTCTCCAGTTCCCCATACGCGCGCACGGTACTCTTTTTGCTTCCTCTTCCGATGGCAAGCTCCATCGACAGAATCGGAACTCCCATAATGGCAAGGAACAACAGATAAAACAGCACGAAAATGCCGCCTCCGTTGTTTCCTACCATGTACGGGAATTTCCATACATTTCCGATGCCGATGGCACAGCCTGCCGAAAGCAGAAGAAAGCCAAGGCGCGATTGGAATGTCTCTCGTTCCATTTCTTTTATTTCCTCCCTTTTTTCTTCGTACAAAACTCAGATTTCAGAACGGCACCGTTCTGCCGTTCTGTCCGGTTTGTCTTCCTGTTTTGCACTATGCTTTCTATTATACTTTTCTTATCAGAAAAAGACAAGCAATTGCTTAGGGCGTGTTTGAAAAATTTTTTTTAAACACGCCCTGAGAAAGGAAATTTTTCTATTCTTTATTCATACCGCGCAATCTCTTTCCGCAGCCGTTTCATAATCCGTTTTTCCAGCCGCGAAATATACGACTGTGAAATCCCGAGAAGATCCGCGACTTCTTTCTGCGTTTTCTCCCGCCCCTCTGGCATATTGATGCCAAACCGGAGTTTCACGATCACCTGCTCCCGCTCAGAGAGCTTGCTGATTGCGCTTCCCAGCACGCGGTGTTCCGCCTCCTGCTCGAGCCCCTGATAGATCACATCCTCCTCCGTTCCGAGGATATCCGACAAAAGAAGCTCATTTCCATCCCAGTCTACATTGAGCGGCTCATCGATCGAGACCTCCATCCGTGTCTTGTTATTTCTCCGCAGATACATCAGAATCTCGTTCTCAATGCACCGGGACGCGTACGTGGCAAGCTTGATCTTTTTTTCCGGATTGAACGTGTTAATTGCCTTGATGAGGCCGATGGTTCCAATCGAAATCAGATCCTCCACACCAACTCCTGTATTATCAAATTTCTGTGCAATGTAGACGACGAGACGCAGGTTGTGTTCGATCAGCTCGCTCCTTGCCGTCTCGTTTTCCGGATCGGAAAGCCCCGCAATCGCATCGGCCTCCTCCTGTCCTTCCAAAGGCGCCGGGAGAACATCTGTGCCCCCGATATAAAAAATTTCTCCTGTCTGACGAAATACAGCCGGTACGGACCGCGGCAGCATACGAAGCCGGAATCCGTTTGGCAGTGCAGCCTGCAGCATACTTCATTCCTCCTGTCCTTCCATGAGATCTGGATGCAAAATTATTTCATAGCCCCTGGGAGATGAACTATTTTCTCCGCCAAGCGCAATCAGCGGTCCGCTTAT
>ENA-OQNJ01000176-OQNJ01000176.1-human-gut-metagenome-genome-assembly--contig:-NODE-176-length-16461-cov-4.228542_pt1 | contig 16461 bp, 15 predicted proteins | sample MGYA00242630_ERZ504882 | MGnify/ENA primary metagenome ERZ504882 (study PRJEB26092, sample SAMD00036408) | human gut metagenome | host: Homo sapiens | study: EMG produced TPA metagenomics assembly of... | reverse complement strand
TACCCCACAGCTGTAAAGCGAATCAAATGGTCTTTGTATCGCCTGTTTGACCTGGCCTCGGCTGGCACGCTCTGATCTGCGGTTTTTACACTGACGATACAAAACTTATTGGCAGGATTATAAAAAATCGTCCCGTCGTAGGTACCAATACAATTCATCCTTTTTCACCTCACTAAGCGGCCTCCATAATCGAGGCTCTAACACTGAACCGTCTGGATTCGGATACTGTAACAAACTGCTCGTAAATATCCGGATGCTCCAGTTTCAACCGAAGCAGGTTATCCTTGTCGATGATGGACTTGCGAACAGGGGTATAGGTAACCGTATAGTTCACTCCCTCCTGCTCACAGACTGCAGTGCAGCTGGTACCCATTTCCGCAATCAACAGTGCCTTCAGACGCTGAATATCCTTGTCGATTTCTTTGGAGTACACCTCTGCATTTTTCTTTTCATCCAAAAGCCGCAAATACTGCATGAGTTTTGCAGTCATATCCAGGTCGAGTGCAACGGCCGGGGCATTTTTATCTGCCGGGCCAAAGTGTTTGCGTGCGCTCTCAATAATCAAGGCCCCACTTTCTGTATAGGGCGGCGGCACATGGCGCTGCACATGGTTTTCCCAGAAATACTGCTCCAAAAAGACCATCTCAGCCTCATACTCGAAATCACGCTTGACCTCCCGGATAATAACTTCCTCCTCGTTGTTACCATACAGGCAGCAAAAGAAACATCGGTCAAGATCCGTTACTGCCATATAATGACGCCCCTGAGATTCATAGTAGACTGGAACAGTCTCCTTCCCATTCATCCACCAGTTATCTCTGGCATTATAGTTTGTGGTCTTGATCTCAAGGATCGCTGTGGTGCCATCCGGCAGTTCCACAAAGTAGTCCACATCAGCCAGCATCCAAGGATACTGGGGGTGCTGGAACATCTTTTTGATTTGGTAGACCCGATATCCGGTTTTCCGCTCGAATATCTTTGCTACCAGAGGCTCCAGCAAATGCCCCATTTCCATGGCAACCCAGTTGCCCTCATCATCTTCCACTGACGCTATGTTCAGTTTGTCGTAGTACAGATCCCTGGCTGTCCGGAATGGAGAAGTGCCAAAGATCGCCGATACATCGCTGCCGCCGATTCCACGGCGCCGGTAATCCAGCCAGTCTTCTTCTGAAAGATCTGCCGTTTCTACCAGCACCAGCGGTTCATGCCGCTTTCGTTCAGCACTATTGCTGCCAGACATATCAAATCCCCCTTCGTGATCTTCGGGGCAAAATAACTGCCCTCGCCATTGGTGCAACATTTCGGGGCCGGAGCGAAGATACTGCCTGTCTCTTCATCTTCCAGTCCGTGGAGTGTGCCGGCTTGACCCGCCGACCATTCTGCTTTCTTTTCTGCTTCACATTCATGTACATGACCTGCCTTTCTCAGTTTTGATTTATCCTTAAAGCCCTTTCAGGCTTACAGGCAATAAAAAACGCGAGAATGACAGACGGCATAAAGCCTGGCGTCCATAGTTGCCTATGAACCGATGTCATTCTCGCAATGGTGGGTAAATCCCGTAAAATAAAAAACGCCAGCAATATACCGGCCTGAAAAGGCGCAGTGATACTACTGACACAAGTACAAAATTAACAGCGTGTGCAATGCAGTCATTACTCCGCAACACAAGCCCTAAAGCCTGTGTACCCTGACGGGCAACGCACAAAAATCAATTACATTGCAATTCTAACACAATATATAGTGCTTGTCAATTCAAACATTCTATATATTGATTTTTAGATTTTCTTTAAATTTTCTTTCCTCTTTGCAGAAGTTCTTTCTTCCCCGCCTATTTATAGGATGTATCGGATCATTTGGTAATACCGGATGATCCCTACGCTCTTTTAGTACCTTGACAAGTTCATAACCTCTATGGGGAGTTATACAGGAATTCTGGACAGTGTGCGATGACCACAGAAGCGCGCCCATAATCGAAGTGCTGCACAGCAGCAGCCTGAAATACACGGCAGAACCGTTCTGGCGTAGGAAATGGCCCCATTAGAGTTCTTTTGTTATTTCAATACCTCCTGACCTCAAGACCGTTTTCATTGTTTTTGTTGAAAACCTTCTTCTACAAATCGTAAGGGATCATTGTAATCGAAAAAAGGAGGACGATTATGGAGAAAAGAAAACCGAATGACCTACCGCCGGAGCAGTGCTTGGCTGTTGATACCGATACCCTTTGCAAACTGTTGTGCTGTGGAAGGCACACTGCAGTACAGATTGGGGATCTTGCCAATGCACGCATTACCATGAACACCCGTGTCCTATGGAGTGTCCAGCGTATCAAAGAATATCTTTATGATATTTCCGGCTAAATAACCATGCCAGTAAGGCGCACTACACTTTTATAATCAGGAGGTACCAGTAATGGCAAAAGTGAGAAAAGACAACAAAGGACGAAATCTTCGGCCCGGAGAAACACAACGGGCAGATGGCAGCTATATGTATGTCTACAAATTAGGCACTAAAAAGAAATATCTTTACGACTCCGATCTCGCAAGTCTTCGTGTCAAAGAAAAGCAGATCAACAAAGATAAGGATGATGGCATCCGTACTCAGGAAGCCATGAAGCTTACCCTGAATGATATGTTCAAGGTCTACATGAATAACAACATCAAACTGAAGCCCTCTACCAGAGCAAATTATCTTTACCTGTGGGACTTCTATGTGAAAGAAGAGCCTTTCGCTAACATGCCTCTGCCACAAATCCACAGAAGTGATATTCTCGCGTTTTATACCAAACTGCTGAAACACGGCTTTGCTATCAACTCACTGGAGAGCATCAACACCATTGTTCACCCTACGCTTGAAATGGCCGTGGACGACGATTACATCCGCAAAAATCCCAGCAAGGGCATTTACCGCAAGCTCAAAACGGATGGCAGCGCTCCAAAGCCTAAACGGCGGATCGCGCTCACTAAAACGCAACAGCAGAATTTCCTGCGTTTTATTGCCAAGTCCCCTACATACAGCCATTGGCTCCCCATCATGACTGTGCTCCTTGGAACAGGAATGCGTGTCGCAGAATGTACCGGCATTACCAAAAGCGATATTAACTTGAGCGAAAACACAATCTCGGTCAACCACAACTTAATCTACCGGGTCATTGACGGAAAAGCCGGATTTCACATTACCACTCCCAAAACTGAGAGCGGTACACGAATTATCCCTATCCTCTATCCAGAGGTGGCCGAGCAGCTTCGCCTCCAGATTGAAACCATCGACGCATTGTATCCAGACGATCAACTGGTGTTAGGAGGAGTTCACGGTTTTGTTTTCCGCAACCGAACCGGCTCATTCATGAGCGCCCACAATATCAATCGGGCGATTGAGAGAATCAGCGTAACTTACAACATGGAGGAAATGGATCAGGCTGAACTGGAAGACCGTGAACCGGATCTGCTCCCTCATTTTAGTGTTCACAACTTGCGGCACACCTTCTGTACCCGGCTCTGCGAAAGCACCAACGATGTTAAATTCATTCAGCAAGTCATGGGGCATGCCGATTTCTCTACTACAATGGACATCTACACCCATATCACACAAGAGAATATGCAGGAGAAGGCAAAAAACATTAGTGTGAACATGAAGCTGATGTAAAAAAGAAAGGCGAATCTGCATTTTATAAGCAGATCCGCCTTTCATATTGCTTCATCCGGTTTCGTAGGGTCTCGCGCAAAAGTTGTAGAAAAGTTGTAGTAACGCGATTTTTTGTAGTAAATGACCTCTTTAGTACAGCTTTGCTCCTGCCGGAATACTGTCATCCAGCATCAAAAGATTTAAGCCTTCCCGTCCGTCATACTCGTACACTGCGGAAATCAGCATACCCTCGGAATCAATACCCATCATCTTTCTCGGCGGCAGGTTTGTGATTGCCACACAGGTCTTACCAACCAGCTCTTCCGGCTCGTAATACTCGTGAATACCGCTTAAAATGGTGCGTTTCCGGTCTGTTCCGTCATTCAGTGTGAATTTCAGGAGCTTCTTGGACTTCGGCACTGCCTCACAGGCTTCGATCTTAACCACTCTGAAATCAGACTTGCTGAATGTCTCAAAGTCTACATCATCTGCAAACAACGGCTCGATTTTCACCTTGGAAAGATCAATCTGTACGCTTGGCGCGGACACGGTTGCATCCTCTGCAGAACCATTTACCGCTGCTTTTTCGGCTTTGTTTTCAGCCTTCTTTGGGTCCAGGGTCTTCATTGTCGGGAACAGTAATACGTCCCTGATTGCCTGGCTATCTGTCAGAAGCATTACAAGACGATCGATTCCGTATCCGATTCCACCTGTTGGCGGCATACCGATTTCAAGTGCGTTGAGGAAGTCCTCGTCTGTGTGCTCTGCCTCGTCATCGCCTGCTGCTGCGTTGGCATCCTGTGCTGCGAAACGCTCACGCTGGTCGATTGGGTCGTTGAGCTCTGAGTATGCGTTACACATCTCCCATGTATTACAGAACAGCTCGAAACGCTCTACCTTTGTAGGATCACTTGGCTTCTTCTTGGTGAGTGGTGATATCTCAATTGGGTGATCCATGATAAATGTTGGCTGGATAAGCTCTTTCTCGCAGTACTCCTCGAAGAAGAGGTTTACGATGTCACCCTTCTTGTGACGCTCCTCATACTCGATATGATGCTCGTCTGCAAGCTTCTTTGCGGCTGCATCATCAGGTACCTGGTCGAAGTCTACGCCTGCGTATTTCTTGATTGCGTCTATCATTGTCATTCGTGCGAATGGCTTTCCAAGGTCAATCTCCACGCCGTTGTATGAGATTTTTGTCGAACCGCATACCTTCTCAGCGAGGTAACGGAACATTGACTCTGTCAGCTCCATCATGCCCTCGTAGTCTGTGTATGCCTGATAAAGCTCCATAAGTGTGAACTCAGGGTTGTGACGTGTGTCTACGCCCTCGTTACGGAAAACTCGTCCGATCTCGTATACTCGCTCAAGTCCTCCGACGATAAGTCTCTTTAAGTAAAGCTCAAGGGAAATACGAAGCTTTACATCCTCGTTCAATGCGTTGTAGTGTGTCTCGAATGGTCTTGCTGCGGCACCACCTGCGTTTGAAACAAGCATAGGTGTCTCAACCTCCATGAAATCACGGCCTGCAAGGAAGTTACGGATTTCCTTGAGTATCTGTGAGCGCTTGATAAATACCTCTTTGCTCTCCTGATTCATGATAAGGTCTACATATCTCTGACGATATCTGGTGTCTGTGTCTGTCAGTCCATGGAACTTCTCCGGGAGTATCTGGAGTGATTTTGAAAGGAGTGTTATCTCCTCTGCATGGATTGAGATTTCGCCTGTCTTTGTTCTGAAAGCGAAGCCCTTTACACCGTAGATATCACCGATGTCTGATTTCTTGAAGTCTGCGTATGAGTCTTCTCCGACATTGTCCCTTGCCACATATACCTGGATATTGCCCTTTAAGTCCTGAATATTGCAGAAAGAAGCCTTACCCATGACACGCTTGAACATCATACGTCCTGCGATGCTTACCTCGATTGGCTTTGCATCCATGATTTCTCTTCTCTCGTTGTAATCGTTGTTGATTACCTCTCTCTTTGCAGCGTCATCCAAGCCCTCAACATCCGGAGCCTTTCTGTCACCGAGAATCTCAGCCTCATGAGCATTGTAAAGCTCCTTTACATCGCTGCTGTGATGAGTGACATTGTACTTTGTAATCTGGAAGGGATCCTTTCCTGCTTCCTGTAAATTCTGTAATTTTTCACGGCGGACCTTAAGGAGCTGGTTTACGTCCTGCTGCTGTCCACCCTTGTTATTATTCTGATTTGCCATTTTTTACCTCTTTTAGTTCTCTTCTGCTCTCTGGATCTCGAGTACCTTGTATGTGAGCTCTCCTACCTGAGTCTCAACAGTTACAGTATCTCCGACTTTCTTTCCAAGAAGAGCTTTACCTACAGGTGACTCGTTTGAAATCTTGCCCTTTAAGCTGTTTGCCTCTGTTGAACCAACGATTTTGTACTCAAGCTCCTCATCAAACTCACAATCTAAGATGCGGATCTTACATCCGATAGAAATCTTGTCAAGGTCAACTTCCTCCTCAACAACAACCTCTGCATTTTTAAGGATTTTCTCGATTTCCTCAATACGAGCCTCGATATCGCGCTGCTCATCCTTAGCTGCATCATACTCAGCATTCTCAGATAAATCACCCTGCTCACGAGCCTCCTTGATCTTCTGGGAAACCTCTTTACGCTTAACAACCTTTAACTGCTCAAGCTCATCCTCGAGCTTCTTAAGACCTGCATATGTCAGAATATTTTTCTTGTTATCCATGATTCTTACCCTTCTATCTTCTTTTTTATTTTTGATATTTATTGTACTCATTTAGTATATTAACTTCCCACACCAAGGTCTTCAATACCGGAAAGTATACAGTATGTTCCGAAGAAAAATATGAACTGCCACGGAGTCCCATTACACCCGGCAACGGAAACCCGGCAGCAAAGAAAAACCCTCTATCCGCGATTCGCACCCGTGGCTAACTTCATATTTTTCTGAGGAATATACTGTATGCTATGCCGGTAACTTCGATAAACTGAATGTGGGAAGTTTCACATACTAAATTTAAAGCCTATTTTAACGCGTGTATTATAATTGAAAATCCCCACGCTGTCAAGGATTTGGCCGATTTCAATTTTTAAGCTTTTCCTTATACAAAAGCTCCTCAAGCTGTTCTAAGCTCTCCACCGTATTCACTGCCGCGCGCAGCCTTGATGAATGCGGATATCCTGCCGTATACCACGCTGTGTGCTTTCTCATCTCGTGTATTCCCGTGTACTCGCCCTTGAACTCTATCATCATGCGTGCATGGCGCAGTATCATCCGGCGTACTTCCTCAAAGGATGGCTTTTCCTGATGCTCGCCGGTCTCAAAGTAATGCAGTATCTGTGAGAAAATCCATGGATTGCCCTGCGCTCCCCTGGCTATCATAAAGCCGTCGCAGCCTGTCTGCTCCTGCATTCTTATGACATCCTCTGCGCAAAGCAGGTCTCCGTTTCCTATGACCGGTATTGAGACAGCCTCTTTTACCTGCCTTATGATGTCCCAGTCGGCTTTACCGGAGTAGTACTGCTCTCTGGTCCTACCGTGCACTGTGACTGCGCTTGCGCCGCTTTCTTCAGCCACATGTGCCAGCTCTACTGCGTTGACATGTTCATCATCGAAGCCCTTTCGTATTTTTACGGTGACCGGCTTATCTATCGCTTTTACTATGCTCTCTATAATCTGACCTGCAAGAATCGGATTTTTCATGAGCGCTGAGCCCTCACCGTTATTTACGATTTTGGGCACCGGGCATCCCATGTTGATATCCAGTATGTCAAACGGTCTTTCCTCTATCTGCTTTGCTATCTGAGCCATTATCTGCGGGTCTGAGCCAAACATTTGGAGTGAAACAGGCTTTTCTCTTTCATCTATTGAAAGAAGCGACTCTGTATTTTTGTTTTTGTACAAAATTGCCTTGGCGCTGACCATTTCCATACATAAAAGGCCTGCTCCCTGCTCCTTGCACAATAAGCGAAATGGCAGGTCTGTCACGCCTGCCATAGGTCCCAGTATCAGGTTGTTTGGGAGTGTCACACTTCCTATCTGAAGCTTTCGTATCTGATGAATATCCATACTATTACTTCACTCCCTTGCGGTTCTGCTTGCGATACACGAGGTTTATGCCCTTTAATGTCAGATCCGGATCGTATACATCCACGTTTTCTGTCTCATTGGATATTATTCTGCCGAGTCCGCCGGTCACTACAACCTTTGCATCGTACATGCCTGTTTCTTCCTTTACCTTGTTGATGATGTACTCTGTCTGTCCTATCTGTCCATACACAAGTCCCGCCTGCATGCTGGTGATGGTGTCCTTTCCGAGGATATTATCAGGCTTTTTAAATCTCTATCTCAGGAAGCTTTGCCGCATCCTCCCAGAGTGCCTTGGCTGAGATACGTATGCCCGGTGCTGTGATTCCTCCCATGAAGGTACCGTTTTCATCGACCATATCGTAGGTGGTTGCTGTGCCAAAATCTATGACCAAAACAGGTCCTCCATATAATTCATATGCAGCTACGGCGTCTACTATACGGTCTGCGCCAATTTGCTGCGGATTTGGTGTGGCGATACGGATGCCTGTTTTGATGCCCGCCTCCACGATTATCGGCCTGATATTGAAGTATTTTATAAGGCCATTCTGCAGTGAATGCATGATATTCGGTACAACGGAGCATATGATTGCATCATGTATGTCGTCCATGCCTACCTGATTTCTTTCAAGCAGAGTGCTCAGAAGCATGCCATATTCATCTGATGTACGTGGCATTTTAGTTGTAATTCTAAAGCTCGCTTTTATCCTGTCACCATCAAACACGCCGCATGTTATGTTTGTATTTCCTACGTCCAGTGCTAAAATCATCTGTTATTCCTCCTCGAGTCCTTCTCCCAAAAATACTATGCGATAATACGTCTCTATCGACTCGAGCAGTTCTCTTCGCTCGTTGCGGTACTGCTTTATCTTTAGCACGCTTCCTATCTCGTCATAGAAAAAGTCGTTTTCCTTGCAGGATGTTCTGAAATCGAGGTTTCCGTCCTCATCAAACACCAGCTCCAGTATGCCTCCCACATCCTCTGTATACAGGACGCACATGATTTTGAGCTCGTCCCTTATAGTCTGTGGAAGTCCGTTAAAATTCTCGTTCAGATAATATTTTTTCTGATATGCGTTTGACACGCAAAGTACTACCTCTTTAGACATATCCGTATATTCCTCTCACTGATACTTCTCCGCTTGAAACCAGCTTGCGCGATTCCCATGTGTCCACGATCAGCTCGCCCTTAGGCGTGATGCCCATCGCTTTTCCGTCAAACGGCTCCTTCGGATCCAGTACCCTTACTGATTTGTTCCTGTTGACCAACAGCTCATCATACTCCCTGACGAGGGCTGAAAGGTCCTGCGTCTTTAAAAACTATGTCATAATACTGCTCAAAGTATGACATGGTCTCTGCGATTATCTGCGCACGGTGAAATCTTTTGCCACCTGCTTCTATCAGGAGTGAGCTCGCCATCTGACTGATTTCCTCCGGAAAGCTCTCATTGTGCACGTTGATACCGATACCTACAACAATATGGTTGATGTAGTCAAACTGCGCATTCATCTCTGTGAGTATTCCGCACACCTTTTTGCCGTTTACCACAATGTCGTTTGGCCACTTTATCAGGGCTTCCTCGCCGGTTACGCTTGTTATTGCCTTTGCGACAGCAAGCGCTGCCACAAGCGTGAGCATGGATGCATTGTTTGGATTGATATCAGGCTTTATCATAAGTGTCATGAAAATACCTGTGCCGGACGGCGATACCCAGCTGCGGCCGCGGCGCCCCTTGCCTGACTCCTGCTTGTCCGCTACAACTAAGGTGCCGCTCGGATAGCCTTTTTCGGCAAGCTCCTGAGCCTTGATGTTGGTGGAGTCTATTGTATCAAAAATACAGCACTTCCTTTGCCACCCAGTCTGTGTGCATGAGGCTTTTTTATCTCCGCCTCTGTCATCAGATCCGGCGCTGCCATGAGCTTGTAGCCCTTATTCTGTTGTGCCTCTATCTCATATCCGGCTTCCTTTAGCTGGTTTATGGCCTTCCACACGGCTGTGCGCGATACTCCGAAACCGGTTGCATAGCTCCTGCCCTGAAAATATAGCCGTCAGCGCTGCGTAGAAGTCTAAGTATTTCTTCCTTCATACTTTATTCCTTAGCTTTCCGTCAATCTTTTGTTGCGGTCATTGCTTGCCGTACTAGTCAGCAAGTGTTGCACGCATGATAGCCTTGATTGAGTGCATACGGTTCTCTGCCTCATCAAATACCACTGAGCGCTCTGACTCAAATACCTCGTCTGTCACCTCAAGCTCGCTCAGTCCAAACTTCTCATAGACCTGCTTGCCGATTGTGGTCTTTAAATCATGGAATGCAGGCAGACAGTGCATAAAGATTGCGCTATCTTTTGCATTTTCAAATGCTTTTGCATTTACCTGATATGGCTTTAAGTCGTTAATTCTCTCTGCCCATACCTCTTCCGGTTCTCCCATTGATACCCACACATCTGTGTAAATAACATCTGCGTCCTTTGTGCCCTCTGCCACATCCTCTGTGAGTGTGATTGATGCGCCGGTTGTTTCTGCAACGTCCTTACAGTATTTTACAAGCTCATCATTTGGGAAATATTTCTTGTTTGTGCATGCCACGAAGTCCATGCCAAGCTTTGCACATGTGACCATGAGTGAATTGCCCATGTTGTATCTTGCATCGCCCATGTATACAAATTTCACGCCCTTGAGTCTGCCGAGGTGCTCACGGATTGTAAGCATATCTGCTATCATCTGTGTCGGGTGGAACTCATTTGTCAGGCCGTTCCATACCGGTACGCCTGCGTATTTAGCCAGCTCCTCCACGATTTCCTGTCCGTATCCACGGTACTCGATTCCGTCAAACATTCTGCCGAGCACGCGCGCTGTATCGGCGATGCTCTCCTTTTTACCTATCTGTGAACCGCTCGGGTCAAGGTATGTGACATGCATTCCAAGGTCATGTGCCGCTACCTCAAAAGAGCAGCGAGTTCTGGTACTGGTCTTTTCAAAAATCAGCGCTATATTCTTGCCTGTGAGTTCATCATGTCTGATGCCTTTTTTCTTCTTTTCCTTCAGCTCCTGTGAGAGGTCAATCAGATAAGTAATCTCTTCCGGAGTGTAATCCATAAGTTTTAAAAACGTTTCGTCCCTTTAACTGCATTGCTCTTGCCTCCTGGGTTTTATTTGCATCGTTTATAGATGCAGGTTGCTATAATTTATATCTGTAGATTGCTATAATGATGTCATTTTACTCTATTTTGTGGTATGTTGCAAGAGGTTTGAAGCATTGACGCTCTGACTGTAAAACCACGCCGTACAAATAATTAAAGAGGCTGCAAACCAACAAGCTTTGTTGATTTGCAGCCTCTTTGTTATTTCTTTGTATTGGCTGTATATTATCTGAACTTCATATTTCCGATTGATATTCCTGAGCCATGGTCATTGAAGGATGTACATCCTCCTGTGTTGTCCACTCCGGACATTGCCTCCTGTGCTGCACTGTAGCATGAAGAAGAAATGCGTCCGCTAAGCTTTCTTGCGAGCTTTCCTGATGATGCCGGTCCAAACTGGCCTTTCTGGTAAATAACACCTGAGATGCTGTTTGGATATGAGCCGCTCTTTACTCTGTTGATGACTGCCGCTCCTACTGCAAGCTGACATTCATAGCTCTCTCCGCCTGCCTCACACTCGATGATTGCTGCAAGCAGTGTCAGGTCATCTGCTCCTGCACTTACTGCCTCGCCCTGTGTGGTCTCTGTTTTCTTTGATTCCTTAGCTGCTTTTGCAGCTTCTTTTGCTGCCTTTTCTTCTGCGGCCTTTCTCTCAGCCTCTTTCTGTGCAGCTATCTGAGCCTGTTCCTCTTCAATTGTGATACCCACTCTTGTGTTTAGGGAACGTGTCGCATAATCTGCTGCGATATATCCTGTCTGTGAATCGCTGACTACTGCAATCCAGCCGTCCGGTGCCTGCGCTGCGCGGTCCACCTGATAGGTCTTGCCCTGGTCAGCTACCTCTAAGGCCTTGCTGTTTGTATCTGCTGTCTCTCTCACACGAAGTCCGTCTGTATTTACTGTAGCAATTTCTCCGCATGTGTCGTAAGCATAGCTTAGTGCGTCAGTTCCGGTCACACAGTAAGATACATTGACATATCCGTCTACATTTCCTGACTTGATGTGAGCCCATGTGCCATCGTTTTCTACGATGTCTGCCACACTTCCTTTATATAGTTTTCCAACAATATCTGACTGTTCATCGGCCTGTGCTCTTACGTTGAGTGATTCTTCAACTTTTGGCATAAGCTTTGTCTGCCATTCCTGCTGCTCCTGTGTGAGCTGTGACTGTACCTCCTGCTGTGCATCCTGTGCTGCTGCCACCATCTCAACATTTTCTTTTTCTACTGTAACAGCATTCTCTGCTGTGAGACCCTTCTCATAATCAAAAAGAGTCGCTGCCACGCCAGCATAACTATTATAACCAGTATGCTCTAAACCAGTGTTTGCTAGCACCTTATCCTCTGCTTTGACCTCAGAGCGTCCGCTGTTAGTAACCGCGGTAACCGTCAGCATAGCGCACAGTCCACAGACCGTAATGCTATCGATTACTTTTTGTTTAGCTTCATATAATCCTCCATATGGTGTAGTATATGTTGTTTTTGTTACGTTTATTACACCTATGTTGCATTTGTTACAACTTTGTTACAGTCGGTATAATATCACAGTAATAGCATTTTGTCAAATTTCATGGAAAAATCTCCTGAAGCACCGATGAAATCACCCCATTCTGATGTGCCTTATGCTCTATCTCCAGCTTGTCGCTTTCGCTTCTCGACAGCTCGTCTATGTAGTCACTCACCTGTTTTTCTATTTTATAAATTTCGTTGCTCAAAAGTCTTATCCTGTGTGAGAGTGCGAACAAGGTCACAATGACTGTCAGCATGAAAAGTGCAAGCATTATCGCAAGTATGCCTCCTGCCACGATGTCCATATTGTCCATTGATAATTCCATATTAATGTGTCCTCCCTACTATTCTTTTTCCGATACATCATTCAAAATTTAACTTAACCTATAACGCAGGATGATGTACTATTGATTATTATAACCAATTCACTTGAACTTAACAGTTCCTATCGGTCGCAAGTTTCGACATTTGTTTGGTATTGCAGGGCAAACTTTCACCGGTAACTTGGTATTGACTTTTATTGTGTTGAGTATAATATAAATATGAGACAAACAGGAATGCAAGAAAGGATACATATATATGAAGAAAATAGTTATGACAGGCGGCGGTACTGCAGGTCATGTCACTCCAAATATAGCTCTTATGCCGGCACTTAAGGAGGCCGGATACGATATCGAATACATTGGCTCAGTAAACGGAATGGAGAAGGGACTGATCGAAGCCCAAAAGATTCCTTACCACGGCATTTCATCAGGAAAGCTGCGCCGATACTTTGACTGGAAGAACTTTACAGATCCGTTCCGCGTGTTAAAGGGCTACGGTCAGGCTGTAAGCCTCATGAAAAAACTCAAGCCTGATGTAGTATTTTCTAAGGGTGGCTTCGTTTCCGTACCTGTCGTGCTTGCCGCAAAGCACTGCCATGTGCCTGCCATCATCCACGAGTCGGATATCACCCCGGGACTTGCCAATAAAATCGCCATAAAGGGTGCCAAAAAGGTCTGCTGCAATTTCCCTGAGACCATGAAATATCTGCCTGCAGACAAGGCTGTGCTCACCGGATCACCTATCAGACGCGAGCTTTTTAGCGGCGTTGCGGAAAATGCCATAAAGCTTTGTAATTTCCCTGACCACAATAAGCCTGTCATCCTCATCATCGGAGGAAGCCTCGGCTCTAAAAAGGTTAATGAAGCTGTCCGCGAGATTCTTCCTGAACTACTAAAGGATTTCTATGTGATTCACCTCTGCGGAAAGGGCAATCTGGACAACAAGCTTGCCGGAATCACAGGCTATGCACAGTTTGAGTACGCCAATGCTGAGCTCACCGACATGTTTGCTCTGGCTGACATGGCTATCTCAAGAGCCGGAGCCAACTCCATCTGCGAGCTGCTTGCTCTGCACAAGCCAAACATCCTGATTCCTCTTTCTGCTGCTGCCAGCCGCGGAGACCAGGTATTAAATGCAAAATCCTTCAAAAAGCAGGGCTTTTCATATGTCATCGAGGAGGAGGAGCTCACAAAGGATTCTCTGCTTAGCGCAGTAAAAGAGGTGTACGGCAACAGGGATAAATATAAGGACGCCATGGCAAAAAGCGGTCAGATGGATTCCATCGCCACTATAATCGATTTGATTAACTCTCAGGTGAAAAAGTCGTCATAGGGTCAGAGTCTGTTTAAAGCGTCATTGCATATCATAAAAAGAAAAGACCCGGATATGAACTACATTTGCATATCCGGCTTTTGTTTTTTAATAATGTGTAACTATTAGCAGCTATTACATGCTCATCTCATCGCAGATTTTCTTCATCTCGTCATCAGTGAACTCCTTGTGGTTCCACTCTATGACATTTTTGTTGTCATCTGACTCATATCTTGGAATCAGGTGCATATGGAAATGGAATACTGTCTGGCCTGCCACCTCGCCATTGTTCTGTACCAGGTTGTAGCCTTCACAGCCAAGCACATCTTTCTCGTGTGTCATAATCTTCTTTGCAAGCTTTGCTGCCTTGGCAAGTGTCTCATCCTCAATCTCAAAAATATTTGCATAATGCTGCTTTGGAAGGATAAGTGCATGTCCCTTTGTAGCAGGACTTGCATCGAGTATTACCTTGAAATCATCATCCTCGTAGATTGAATTGGTCGGGATATCCCCATTTGCCAGTTTACAGAAAATACAGTTGTCATCTTTCATCTTTGTCACCTCATATATATAATTATTTTGTAACTGTTAAGAATCAAAAAGCCCATTAAAACGGAAATATCTGATCAAGCATGCGCAGTGTCTTGAAATTACCCTTTGCTGTCATTTCTCCGGTCATAAATGCTCTCTGGAAGGTCATGTGACCATCTATTATAGACTCCATGATACTCTTCGAAAATTTGGCGTATACATCCACTATATCCTCTTCGCCATAGTGTATATCCAGCTTATCCTCATCCACCTTTATATATAATGGATTTTTAATACCCTCTATATTAAATGAATAGCAGGCTTTGAATTCACGAAGCGGAATAAAATGTGCTTCAAGCTCCTTTATATATGGCATGTCATCTGTAGATGCCTGCTGCCCGAGCATGTCCTTGAACATGGTTGCAAGCTCCTCGATATCCTCCTTCTGCTGCTTTACATATGTATCATCAGACACATACTTCGACAGCTGCTCGCTCTCCTGTGGGGTGAGATTGAGCTGCTGTGTCCTGAGTACACTTTGCTTCACTGCCTGATTGCTTGTAGGCAGGCTCTTAATCTTCTGGGATATCGTGCGATACAGATTCTCCGCGCGTTTTTCTATTATGAGATTATACTCCTTATTGAGCTGAAACGTAGTAATATCCTCTACATATCCGCATAACCCTGAGCACGGCAGACCGCCAAGTATCTCCCATGCATTGCAAAGTGTGGTCTCTGCCTCGCGCTCTCCATATGTGGTAGACATGACAATAGGCTGCATATATGTATTGCTTATCTTTTCTTTGTCGCCGTAGAGCCAGCATGCATCAAGGAACTGCTGCATATATCCACCTATACCAAGCCACTCAACCGTCGTTGCGAGAATGATTCCATCTACATCCTTAAAGGTCTGTGGCAATGTAGCTATTTCATTCTTGTGCTCATAGATATTGTATCTCTCCACCTTTACGCGGAGCTCCTTTAGCACATTTTCTATCTTGCTTATCACATACAGTGTCGGATCGTCCAGTAAGCCTCTTCCACCATAATAAATATTTATCTTCATGTAGCTTCTCCTACCATTAATTTTTAGTTGATATTATATTTATTATATCTCTTTTTGCGATATAAAACAATTGAAATAACAAATCCGCCTGCGAGTCCGCCTCCATGAGCCCAATTGTCCACTCCCTGCGTTGAAACTCCATAGTATATCATGAGTATAACCATAAATACAGCCTGCTGTCTGCTGATGCCCTCATAAAAGCCTCTGTTTGCTATAACTATCCACACAAGTGCTCCCACCAGACCAAATATCGCCCCGGAGGCGCCTGCCGATACCGCAAAGTCATTATTATAAAGCATAACGATGTACGATAATACACTTCCACATATGCCTGACACAAGAAATGTGATCAGAAGCTTCACATGCCCCATAGCCTTCTCGACTATCTGACCGACAGCGCCTAAAACCACCATATTGTTAAGTATATGCATCAATCCAAAATGCATAAACATAGAAGTGAGCAGCCTCCAATACTGGCCATCCTTTATATACTCAGGGTACATGGCTCCGTGGGCAGCCATATACTGTGCATCAAGTGTGCTGCCTGATAAACTCATCAGCACAAAAACTATTATATTTACCACTATTATGCCAATTGTCATATATGGTTTATCATAAAATCTTTTTATATTCTGCAAATCTGTGGGGTCTCCTTAATTTTCCTGTTAAATACTTTTTTCTTATTATAAATTTTAAGGAGCTTATTTGCAACAATTATACAAACCGGTACTTAACATCGGCAAATCTGATGATATCATTTGACTTGAGCTGCTTCTTCTGCTTGTACGCAAGCACCTCATTATTCACAAAGGTTCCATTTGTGGAGTTTAAATCCTCCAGATAAAATTCCTGGTTTTCCCTATTTATAACTGCATG
>ENA-OQNJ01000174-OQNJ01000174.1-human-gut-metagenome-genome-assembly--contig:-NODE-174-length-16528-cov-3.750076_pt1 | contig 16528 bp, 22 predicted proteins | sample MGYA00242630_ERZ504882 | MGnify/ENA primary metagenome ERZ504882 (study PRJEB26092, sample SAMD00036408) | human gut metagenome | host: Homo sapiens | study: EMG produced TPA metagenomics assembly of... | reverse complement strand
GGTATTGGCATATTTTACGATAGCTCAGAAGTCGTTAGACATTTCAATCCTATCGAACAAGCGGAAGAGGAAAGTTCTCGGTAATTATCCTGGAAGAGATAAGTTGGAATCAGTTCCGGCATATTTAATTGGCCAGCTTGGAAGATGCGATACTTGTTCTAATGAAGAATTGAGTGGTCAGCAGATATTAAATGAGTGTTATCATGCTATAAGCCTGGCTGCAAAGGTAGTCGGTGGGAATCTAATCGTTCTTGAATGCAGGGAGCATATGTATGATAAGTTTTATGAGGGTCAGGGGTTTAAGAAGCTGTATGATGAGCTGAATGATGAAAGCCTATATACCCTTTATAAGAAAATTGATTTTACTGATTATTGGAATACATAGAAATTAAGGCACCCTCCGGGGTGCTTTTCTAATGCAAAATTTTAAGTAGAGGAAGGTGGTGAGCCTGGATGACAAAAAAGCAGAAAAGATTTTGTAGAAGAATATAATATAGGAAAGAAAGACTTTATTCTTGCAAGTAAAAGCACATATGAGGCATATTTTACAGCGCTTGGATTAGAGGCACATGTAGAATATAAAAGCAAATATGGAAAAGGTGAGCCTACGGACGAGATGATCGATGCATTACTGGCAGATTTCCGTAAGACAGACTGTGACAGAATTATTGCGATCGGAGGAGGCGCAGTTATCGATATGGCTAAGATCCTGGTGCTCGCAGGAGAGTATAGTGCGGAAGAAATCTTTGGAAGAAAGGTTCCGCTTAAGAGAGCAAAAACGTTGATCGCAGTACCAACTACGTGTGGTGCGGGGTCAGAGGTCTCGAATGTATCAATCGCAGAATTTACAAAGCTGCATACCAAGATGGGGCTTGCTGTCGACGAGATTTATGCAGACCGTGCGGTATTGATTCCGGAATTGCTGACAGGACTTCCATATTCATTTTTTGCAACGAGTGCGATCGATGCATTTATCCATGCGATTGAATCTTATGTGTCTCCGAAAGCTACTTTGTATACACAGATGTTCAGTATGAAGGCAATGGAAATGATCATGGAAGGCTTCCGTAAAATTGCAAAACATGGAGAAGCATTCCGAATGAATCTGCTGGATGACTTCCTGACGGCAAGTAACCTTGCCGGAATTGCATTTGGCAATGCCGGAACAGGAGCGGTACATGCCATGTCTTATCCGTTAAGTGGTGTCTATCATGTTACACACGGAGAAGCAAATTACCAGTTCCTTACAGCAGTATTTGCAAAATATCAGGAATTAGATCCAGATGGCAGAATTAAGGAATTAAATAGTTTCTTAAGCAATGTTTTAGAGTGCGATGCAGACTTGGTATATGTGGAGATTGGAAAACTTTTGGATCAGATCATTGCAAGAAAACCATTGCATGAATATGGAATGAGGGAAGAAGAGATCGAGAGTTTTGCTAAGACTGTAGAAGAGACACAGCAGAGACTTCTGAATCAGAGTTATGTAAAACTGACATGGCAGCAGATGGCAGAGATTTATAAAGAACTGTATTAAATGTTGAATGGTTTATTCCGCATCGGAACATACTATCCTTCATAAGAGGAGGATAGAAATAATGTATAAGTATTTACCCATTACGGATGTATACGCAAGAGAAATACTTGATTCAAGAGGAAATCCGACGATAGAAGTGGAAGTGCTGGCAGGAGATGAATTCTGCGGTCGGGCAAGTGTGCCATCCGGTGCATCGACCGGAAAGTATGAAGCACTGGAATTACGGGATAAAGAAGAACGGTACGGAGGGCTTGGCGTACAACAGGCAGCAGATCATGTTAATGCAAGGATTGCACCGGAAGTGATAGGTATGAACGTGTTGGATCAGGCGGCAGTCGATCAGACGATGATCAGGCTTGACGGGACAAAGAACAAGTCCAATCTCGGAGCCAATGCCATGCTTGGCGTGTCTCTTGCGACTGCAAGAGCAGCGGCAGGGGCGCTTGGACTGCCGCTGTATTCGTATCTTGGCGGTACGAATGTAAAGAAACTTCCGGTTCCGATGATGAATATCATGAACGGGGGAAGACATGCAGATAATACGATCGATATTCAGGAATTTATGATCATGCCTGTAGGTGCAGGAAATTTTAAGAATGGACTTCAGATGTGTGCAGAAGTATATCATGAACTGAAACAGCTTTTGAAACAGCTGGAATATAGTACTGCAGTGGGAGATGAAGGTGGATTTGCACCGGATCTTCATAATGCGGATGAGGTTTTGCGCCTGATGGTAAAAGCGGTAGAGAAAGCAGGATACCAGCCGGGAAAAGAAGTTGCGATCGCACTGGATGTAGCTGCATCGGAATTGTATGATAAGAATTTTAAGAAATATGTTTTCGACGGTGAGGCGAAGAAAAAAGGGTACAAGATTGTCCGTTCAGCAGAAGAACTGATTGATTACTATGAAGAAATGATAGAAAAACTATCCGGTTGTATCCATTGAAGATCCGTTGGATGAAGATGACTGGGAAGGATGGAAAACTCTGACAGACAGGCTTGGAGAGCGGGTACAGTTAGTCGGTGATGACCTGTTCGTGACGAATACCCGAAGGCTTGCGAAAGGAATACGGAGAAAAGCAGCCAATGCGGCCCTCCCGCCAGAGGTTCATGTAAAACGGTCTCGACAGCATCATCGAGGTGGTGGCCCAGCGCCACTTTATTGCAGCCCAGCTCCTGCGCCGCCGTGTGCAGCGCGCCCCGGCGCAGCCTGGCGCAGAGGGAACAGGGGTTCTTTCCTGCCGGTATTCAAACACGATGGGGCCGATCTCGGTGCGGCGCACCTCGTAGGGGACCTCATACCGGGCGAACAGCGCCGCCAGCGGGCTGTAATCCACAGCCTGGTGGTCAAACTGCGGGTCAAGGGTGACGGCCACGACCTCATAATCAAAGCCGAGGTACCGGCGCAGCTGGGCCAACCCGATGGTCAGGGCCACGCTGTCCTTGCCGCCCGAAACGCCCACCATGATCTTATCACCGGGGGAGATCATCTCGTAATCCTGCACGGCCTTGCGCATCAGGCCGCAGAGCCGCTGCATGGCGTGTGGATCGCTCATGTCAGGCTCACGCTTTCCACCAGATTGACGATATCGCTGATGGAGGCCAGTTTGGTCAGGCCGGAGACATAGACCACATCGCCGCTGTCGTATTCGATGGTGGCCAGCACGGCGTAGTAGGCCTGGATATCACAGCGCACGGCAGTGACCGTGGCACCCTCCACCTGTAGCTTGACCTTGCGGGGGCTGATGACACCGTAGGCTGCTTTCAGGTCAGCTTCCGACTGGCCGATGAAATCTTCGTAAGTGGCTTTGTCTCCCCGCTGGAACAGCACCACCTGATAGTTGGCGTTGGCGCTGTCCTCACCGGAAGCCAGCTGCAGCGCATGGCCCAGCGCAGCATCCTCGGTCATCTGGCAGACGGGCCAGACGGCACTTTCGTAATCCACCGAGATGCCGTTCTCCGCATCAAAGTGGGTGTCGGGGTTGGCGGGAGTGCGGCGGTTGACGGCCAGCGTCAGCCCAAAGTAGGCCAGCGCACCCAAAAGCACGATCACGCCCATGGCGAGCAGCAGCCTGGAGGCCCGCTGCTGGGAGGAATCCTGCGTGTGAATGTCTTTCGGCATGGGAAAAATCTCCTTTTTACAATATCTTATATAGTATAACACACTCGGCGGCAAAATTGTAGCGCCGCCGGGACAATTTTGCCCCCCGGAGGCCGAAAAACTTTTTGAAAATACGATTTTAGAAATCGCGAGATTTCGAGAGGATTCAAGAGATTTTGAGAGGTATAAAAATTTCCACTGAAAAAATCGCAAAAAGATGTTGACAGGCGCTTTTTTTGTGTTGTATACTGACACTCGCGCCCCAAAGGCGCCTGAATCGTACCAAACACTTATCAGGAGGAAATAGATATGAGCACTACTCTCGTAAAGCCCGCTGAAGTCGAGCGCAAGTGGTATCTGCTCGACGCAACCGGCAAGAGCCTGGGTCACGTCGCTGCTGAGGCCGCTGTTCTGCTGCGCGGCAAGCAGAAGGTCAACTACACCCCCAATGTCGATTGCGGCGATTACGTCGTTGTCGTCAACTGCGACAAGGCTGTTCTGACCGGCAAGAAGGCCGAGCAGAAGTTCCACATCACCCACAGCAAGTACATTGGCGGCCTGAAGAAGGTCCAGTACAGCAAGCTGATGGCTGAGAACAGCGACCTGGCTATGACCTACGCTATCAAGGGCATGATCCCTTCCAACACCATCGGTGCTAAGGCTCTGACCCGTCTGCACTGCTACCAGGGTGCCGAGCACGCTCACGCAGCTCAGAAGCCCGAGAAGATCGAGTTCTAAGAAGGAGGCAATCGAACATGTACGAAACCAAACCTTATTTCTACGGCACTGGTCGTCGTAAGGATTCCGTTGCCCGCGTTCGCGTTTACACCGGCACCGGCAAGATCACCATCAACGATCGTGATATCGGCAACTACTTCGGTCTGGAGACCCTGAAGCTGATCGTCCGTTCTCCGCTGGTCCTGCTGGGCCTGGAGGGCAAGTACGATGTCGTCGTCCGCGTTTCCGGCGGCGGTGTTTCCGGCCAGGCTGGCGCTATCCGCCACGGCCTGTCCCGCGCCCTGCTGCAGCAGAGCGATGAGAATCGTTCTGTTCTGAAGAAGGCTGGCTTCCTGACCCGCGATCCTCGTATGAAGGAGCGTAAGAAATACGGCCTCAAAGCCGCTCGTCGCGCTCCGCAGTTCAGCAAGCGATAATCTACAGCTTAATAATGCTAAAAAAGCCCGGAAATACGCCATTTTCCGGGCTTTTTCTATGCCTGAAATCGCCTGATTCCGATGGTGAAATTTGAGGAAATTTGACTTCAAATTAACCCATTTTGATGGGTTTACCATGGGTTTACGGCCTATTTTTGAGCCTAATGGGTGGGAAAATGGGTTTACAGAAGGCCATTTTGGAGTGGAAATTAGCCCCATATCCTTGACAGATTTTCGGCAAAAATCCGGCTGAAACGGAATGAAAAACAGTGTCAGGTTCGTTTGGCGAGTTCTGACGAATTCTGCAAAAATTTAATATCAGGTATCCTGTTACATAGAGCCTTGGCTCATTCTTTGAAAACGAGAATGGGTCGAGGCTCTATTTTTTTCGCCCGAAATCCGGCGAGACAAATTTGAGCAGGAGGTAACAGGTATGACGGATTTCAATCAGAAGACCCATGACACCGATGTGGGCAGTCATGGCGGACAGTCAAGGCAGATGATGGAGGTGTTTGAGAACCAGGAGTTTGGTTCGATCCGCGTGTTGCAAGAGGCGGGCAAGACATTCTTCTGTGCAAGCGATGTGGCGAAAGCGTTGGGGTATGTGAATCCCTACGCCGCAGTGAAACGCCATTGCAGAGGCCCCCTAACGAAACGCGAGGGGGTCGTTCAGAAGGTGAATCAGTATGGAGATGCTGGAGAGCAGGTCGTTGAAATCTCCTTTATCACAGAAGGCGATGTTTACCGGCTGATCGTTCACAGCAAACTGCCATCGGCAGAACGATTTGAACACTGGGTGTTTGATGAAGTTCTCCCTTCTATCCGCAAGCATGGAGTGTATATGAGCGATTCCATTTTGAATCAGGTGATTCAGCATCCGGAGGTCATCTACACCCTGGCACAGGAGCTTGTAGCCGAGAGGGAGCAGCTTGAGGGTATCCGCAAACAGCTGGATGCGGCACAGCCCAAGGCAGACTACTTCGACACCTTTGTGAACTCGGAGGATTGTACCTGCATCAGGAATTTCTGTAAGGAAATCGGAATCCCGGAGAAGACGGCAGTGGCTCTCTTACTGGATCATCGCTATCTGTACCGCAGTCCGAGTGGCTGGCTGATGCCTTTTGCAGACAAATCTGCAAGGGGCTATTTTATTGTCCGGGATTGCTACGGCAGAAGTGGAAAACTGGTGCAGCAGACGAGAGTGACCTGCAAGGGAAAGAATCATCTCTTCAAGTTGTTTAAGAAATGGGGTGTGATCGAATGACGCGTTTTTACAGAGGGACGCCTTCAGGCGTTTGAACGCATGATGCAGGATACCGGCAAATACCATCGCCGAGAGGACAGCGAAGATCGTCCGCGCAAATGTCCGAAGTAAAAAAGCGGAGCCTGCGAAAAAGGATGGTGAGCACCATGCCGGTATTCAGGGTTGAGAAGAACAGCAATTACACAACAATGTGCAATTACCACCTGCGGGATCAGGGTCTCAGCCTGAAAGGGAAAGGACTTCTCTCCATGCTGCTCAGTTTGCCAGACACATGGAACTATTCGGTACGGGGGTTATCTTCGATTACGCCGGATGGCGTAGATGGAGTGCTTACGGCTCTGAAGGAGCTGGAGCGTCTTGGGTATCTGGAAAGGAACCAGCAGCGTGAGAGTAACGGTCGGATGGGCAGAGCGGAGTATGTGATTTATGAGATGCCAAGGAAAAAGCCGTGTTCGGAATCACCGTGTACGGAAAAGCCGTATGCGGTAAATCCGGATACGGACACACCGGTTACGGAAAATCCCGCGCAATTAAGTACTAATAGAACAAGTACTGAAACAATCAATAAAAGAGAGAAGAAGGAAATCCAACACCGGTATGGCTCATACGAAAATGTCCTTCTCTCTGACACGGAATACGGCAAGCTCCGGCAGGAGTTCCCAGGAGATTATCAGATGCGGGTGGAACGGCTCTCTGAGTATATGGCTTCCACCGGCAGGAGCTACAAAAATCACCTTGCCACAATCCGGAGCTGGGCGAAGAGAGAAAAGCCGAAGTACAACCCGGCAGACTACACATTTGAGGAAGGAGACAGCTTATGAGCGACATGGTGCCTGAAGTTTTGAATGCGGCGTTGGATTCGTTCTTTACGCCGAAAGAACCCGGAGAGCAGGAATACCAGGGCGAGGACGGACTGCTGTATTGCCGGAACTGCCACACGCCGGTGCAGTGCAGGGTAAAGCTCTGGGGCAGAGACAAGATTGTTCCCTGCCTTTGCAGATGCCAGCAGGAAGCGATGGCGGAAAAGAAACGCCAGGATGAACTGGTGGAGCGGCAGCGTAAAATCAGGCAGCTGAAAGCAACTGGGATTCAGGAAAAGCATCTTCTGGAATGGAATTTTGGCGTTGCAGAAGACAACAAGGACATCCAGATGGCAAAACGTTATGTGGAGCAGTGGAAAAAGGTCAAGGCTGAAAACCTTGGCCTTTTGTTATGGGGAGATGTCGGAACCGGAAAGTCCTTTGTGGCGGCATGTATAGCAAATGCGCTGCTGGATCAGGGCATTCCGGTTTTGATGACGAATTTCTCCAAAATCCTGAACCAGATGGGTGCCATGTATTCGGAAGAACGATACCGGTATATCGCTTCGTTTTCCAACTATTCTTTGCTGATTCTGGATGATCTGGGAATTGAGCGCAGCACCGAATATGCGCTGGAGCAGGTCTACGCTGTCATTGATGAGCGGTATAAGTCCGGGCTTCCGGTCATTATCACAACCAATCTGAAGATTGCTGAAATCCGCAATCCGCAGGATGTGGTATACGCCCGGATTTACAGCAGGATTCTGGAAATGTGTACGCCGGTGCGAATCAGCGGAGAGGACCGCAGAAAAAGCATTGGAAAAGAAAAACAGCAGGTCGTTAAGGAGGTACTTGATCTATGAAGTGCAAGGCAAAAAAGGCGTTTTTCGCAGGTAAGAATGACATCTATCACCGCTGGAAGGAGGTTAAGAAGCTGAATGGCAAAAGCAAAAACCAGTATTACAACAGAAAACCGCAGTGGCTCAGCTGCCGACGCTGCGGCTAAGGAGCAGTGGACGGAGATGCCGCTTTCAGACCTGCATCCCTTTGAAGGGCATCCCTTTAAGGTGCTGGACGATGAGCTGATGGCACAGACCGTGGAGAGCATCAAGCAGATCGGTGTGGTATCACCGCTGATTGTCCGACCGGACCCGGAAGGCGGATACGAAATCCTTTCGGGACACCGCAGACTTCATGCGGCGCAGCTGGCAGGTTTGGAGACAGTGCCGGTCATCGTTAAGGAAATGGATGATGATGCGGCAATCATCTTTATGGTGGACAGCAACTTGCAGCGGGAAAATATCCTTCCCAGTGAGAGAGCGTTTTCCTACAAGATGAAGTTGGAGGCAATGAAGCATCAGGGGGAACGCGGAGATTTAACTTCGGCCCAAGTTGGGCCGAAGTCGTGGGCAGCTCAGGTTGTAGCTGAAGAAGCTGGTGACAGTAAATCCCAAGTAAAGCGATATATCCGCCTTACAAACCTGATTCCTGAAATTCTGGATATGGTGGATGAGAAGAAAATCGCCTTCAATCCGGCGGTAGAGCTTTCTTATCTGAAAACGTCTGAACAGAAAGAATTTCTGGAGGCAATGGACTATGCACAGGCATCTCCATCCCTGTCGCAGGCACAGCGGCTGAAAAAGCTCTCGCAGGAGGGCGGCTGTACCTTGGATGCCATGTGTGAAGTGATGAATGAAATCAAAAAGGATGAGCTTGACCATGTGACGATTAAAAACGAGGTTCTTCGGAAGTATTTCCCGAAATCCTATACGCCGAAGCAGATGCAGGACACGATTATCCGGCTGCTGGAAAAGTGGCAGCGAAGTAAACAACGAGATATGGAACGATGAGAAGGAGATTTTTATGATGATGAACTTTAAGAAGAATCAGAACAACGCAGTGTGCAGCATGGATTGCAAGAACTGCCCGAATGGTGCATCGCAGCCGAATCCGATGGATGATCCCATGTTTGAGAAGTCCATTGCGATGCTTCATAACTGGCTGATGCTGGAGGCAATCCGTGAAGATCACCCGAAGGAGCGCATTGTGATGGTGATCCTGCCGGGGGCTGGCGGCGAACTCCTGACCGAGGATGGCAGTCGAGACATCTTTGAGGATGTTTACGATGAGATGGAGGCTGATCTGGTGGCAGATGGGGAACTGCTTCTCCATTATGATAAGAGCGATGTGATCGAGACTGACAGAACCCGCTATCTGTTGGGAGCTGCGGAGGTTTCGGAAATCGACCAGAACGGCAACGAATGCAGCATCAATCTGTTTACGCTGGAACGTACCATCGACTATGTGAACGAGAACCTGACGGTGGTTTCCATTGGCGGCGAGTTGGTTCCGGCACTGCGCCTGATCTAAGGAGGCGCCTATGAAGAAATTTGATGTGGAGATTACAGAGACTCTCCAGAGAAAGGTTTCCGTGGAAGCTGCCTCACAGGAAGATGCGGAACGCATGGTGACGCAGGCGTGGAACAATCAGGACTATGTTCTGGATTCCGGCGATTTCACCGGTGTGGACTTCAAGACCGTGGGAGAACATGAACTGGCAGAGACCAGGACAATGAATGTGCTGCTGGTACAGCCCAATGCCTACCCGAAAAAAATCAGTGTTGGCACGGAGCTGGAAGATTTGCAGGCTATGGTCGGCGGCGATATTGAAGTAACCTATCCATTTGAGGATGAAGTGGCCATTATTCTGAATGAATCCGGTAAAATCAATGGTTTACCGCTGAACCGTGCGATTTACACCGAAGACGGGGATATGCAGGACATTTATGCCGGTGATTTTCTGGTGGTAGGGCTGACAGAGGATGACTTTGGTTCTCTGACTTCGGAGCAGATGCAGAAATTTGAGGAACAGTTCCATCAGCCCCAGATGTTCGTTCGTATGGGTCGCAGCATCATGGCGATTCCGGTTCCGGATGACATGGTGAAGAAGATGGAGGAAAAGGCTGCAAAGCCCCAAGAAAAGAGCAAACCTGCACCGGACCGGGACAGTTTGTAAGGAAGGAGGCGGAGATTCATGCAGGAAGAAGTTGAAAATCGTACCGTCAATCTGGCAATCAGCACCACGAAATTGACCTTTCGCACCATCGTGAATGGCTATAATGCGTGGAAACGGCACCATCAGGCAAAGGTGGCTCAGAAAACAGCGCAGCTGCCGGTTGGAAAGCAGAGCATCAAAGAACTGATCGGTCAGAATCAGGGAGTCAGCAGTATCCCCATTGAGAAAACGGATTTGAAAGGCTTTGAACAGGTGGCACGGAAATATGGTGTGGATTATGCCATTACGAAAGACCAAAATGTAATGCCACCCAAGTACACGGTGTTCTTTAAGGCGAAGGATGCGGATGCACTGACTTCCGCTTTTGAGGAATTCACCTACCGAAAGCTGAAAACAAAGGAAAAACCGAGTGTTCTGGAGCAGCTTAACAAGCTCAAAGAGCTGGTTGCTGCAATTCTTCCGGATAAGGTTCGCCACAAAAGTCAGGAGCGTGATCTATGAGTAATAAGACAAAGAAGCAGCTGCTCCTGAACCTACCGTACTTCATTGCCGGTCTTGTATGTACCAATCTGGGAGAAGCGTGGAGAATTGCCGAGGGCGCAGACATGTCTGAAAAGCTCCTCGGCTTTCTTTCTGCCCTGGGTGCAGCATTTTCCAACCCGATGCCAAGTCTGCATCCGATGGATTTGCTGATTGGTGTGTGCTGCGGAGCGGGTTTGCGGCTTGCTGTGTACCTGAAAGGCAAAAATGCCAAGAAATATCGCCATGGCATGGAGTATGGCTCTGCTCGTTGGGGTACGCAGAAAGACATCGAACCGTTTGAAGATCCAGTGTTTGCAAACAATGTGATTCTGACCCGGACGGAGCGGCTGATGATGGGCAACCGCCCGAAGAATCCGGCAAATGCCCGAAACAAAAACGTGCTGGTGGTGGGCGGCTCCGGCAGCGGCAAGACCCGGTTTTGGCTTAAACCCAATCTTTTACAATGCCACAGTTCCTATGTGGTCACTGACCCGAAGGGTTATAATTATCTAGGATAAAGCAAAGATGCGTTTACAAAATCGAAAAAGTATCGTATCTTTGTTACATATCGTGTCCCCACTAAAAATAAAAGAAGGTGAAACTATGGCAAAATCCAACCAAGGAAAAATCACGGCACTGTACGAAAGGCTTTCCAGAGATGATGAGCTGCAAGGTGAATCTAACAGCATTCTGAATCAGAAAAAGTATCTGGAAGATTACGCTCGCAAAAACGGCTTTAACAACATCCAGCATTTTACGGACGATGGATACAGCGGAACGAATTTCAACCGTCCCGGCTTCCAGTCCATGATTGCCGAGATTGATGCCGGGCATATTGCAACTGTCATTGTAAAGGACATGAGCCGCTTTGGAAGAAACTATCTGGAAGTTGGATTTTACACAGAAATTCAGTTTCCATCAAAGGGTGTTCGCTTCATCGCTATCAACAATAATGTTGACAGTGCTAATCCCACAGACAATGACTTTACCCCTTTTCTGAATATCATGAACGAGTGGTATGCCAAGGACACCAGCAATAAAATCCGTGCCGTTTTCAAATCACGGATGCAGGATGGCAAACGGTGTAGCGGCAGTATTCCTTACGGTTATAAGCGGGTTCCCGGTGATAAGCAAACCCTTCATGTAGATGAGGAAGCAGCTTCCGTTGTCCGCAGGATCTTCGATATGGCAGCCAGCGGTGCCAGTCTTGCACAAATCGGCCAGACGCTTTCGGACGAAAAAGTGCTGATTCCGTCTGCATATGAAGAACGGTATCATCCTGAATCCGCTCGGCACCATTCGTACCACGACCCCTATCGGTGGAATACGACCACCTTAACGTATATTCTTGACCGGCAGGAATACCTCGGCCATACAGTGCTATGTAAAAGTATCCGTGAGAACTTCAAGTTGAAAAAGCGCCGTGCTGCAACCCCGGAAGAAAGGATCGTATTCAAAAACACTCATGAGGCTATCATCGACCAAGAAACATGGGATCAAGCACAGCGTCTGCGCAAGAGGAATCCGAAAAAACTTCCGAGCGGAACATACTCGCACCGTTTAGCCGGGATGGTGTTCTGCGCTGACTGTGGCTCCCGAATGAGTTTTTCCAGCCCCGAATCCAAACATCGGGATTCTGATGTGGTGTATGATTCGGATTCTTCATGGCAGTGCAGCAAATACCGTAATATGTACGTTTCCTGCACATCCCATTTTATCAAAACCTCAACCATTGAAGCCGCTATTCTCAATGCAATCAAAGCGATGACAAAAGAAATTATTGAAAATGAGGATGAATTTGCCGAGCAGCTTCAAGCTGCATGGGAAAGCCAAAACACACAGGTATCTTCCGAGAGTAAAAAAGAACTGCATTCAGTTCAAAAAAGAATAAACGAGTTGGACGCTTTGATTCGGAGCCTATATGAAAACAGCGTCTTAGGAAAAATCCCAGAACGACAGTATCAGCGGTTGATGGCGCAATACGATGAGGAACAAACTGTCTGCGAAGCTCGCATTGCCGAGTTGAAGAAAGAACTGGACGTCGTTGAAACAACGAAAGTTGATCTGAAACGCTTTATCAAACTGATTCGGAAATACAAGGACTGTGAAACGCTGACAGATGAAATGCTGTACGAACTGGTAGAAAAAGTGGTGATTCATTCCGCATCTGGCGGACGGACGATCTACCGTCAGCAGCAAATCGACATCTACTTCAATTTTATCGGTGACACGTTCCCTAGTCAAATTGAGATTAGTCGCGGCGACAAGAAAAATCTTACAGAACAGCGACTTGCCAAGCGTAAGAAATATCAGAAAACTGCCGGGGAAAACCGCAAAAAGAAACGTGCTGCTCTGCGTGAAGCTGCTAAAACTGATCCACAGGCGGCAGCAGAGTATGAAGCCCTCTTGCAGAAAGGCCGTGAACAATGCCGCAAGTATGCCCAAAATAAAAAGCTGGCTCAACAGGTGCCTGCTGATACAGTTCCCATTCAATTTGAACCGTCTGAAGAAATGAAAGGAGAATCCGCATGACTACCATGAAAAAATCCATCCATGACAACGCCAACGGTCTGGACTACACCCTTGTCAACGACCATTATCTGCCGAACCTGACCGCAGCAGCCTCGGCAGAGTACCCCACCGGGCGGTGGGGCCGCTTACATAAGACGTATCTGAAGGAGCAGCACCCTGTCCGGTATAACCAACTGCTCCTGTCCGGTGAGTTAGGCGGCTATCTTGCCAAGCTGGACAAGCAGGCCGAGGAACAGCTTGCGTTGACTGTCCGGCAGATGCAGAAAGCCGAGGGCGTGACCGAAGACCTGAAAGCCGCCGATCAACTGGAATGGGTGCGCCGGATGAACAGCATCCGAAACCGCGCCGAGGAAATCATCAAGTCTGAGCTGATTTTTGTCTGATACAATATTGCATCTCTGACCGCCCTGCACAACGCACGGCGGTCTTTTTTGTTACATCGGGTCTGCACAGGGCAGGCCCTTTTTTAATACGGAGGAACAAGCCTATGAAACTGACGTTTGAAGAAAAGAAGCTGCTCTACACCTATGGCTGCGCCGATCTGGAACTGACCCGCAAGTGGCTGTGCGAGATCGCCGGGCTGACGGTTGACCCCGACCAGAACAAGCTGGTGCTTGACTTCTGCCGGAAGCTGGAGGACGAAACGCTGGCAGACTGGTACGACCAGATGTTCTACTTCGTCCGTTCCGAGATGGAGCATTACACCATGATGCAGAAAATGTCACGGGACATCGAGGAGGACGAGGACTGGGGCCCGACCATCTTTGACGAATCCGAGGAGGAGGAAGAACTGATTGACGATGTTTAAGCTGGAAACTATGATCTACGCCAGCGAGGACGGGACAAGCAGCGTATTTACGCTGAATCTCTCCTTGCAGAAGCAGCTTGATGCCCTTGCAGCGCAGCACCCGGAGGTGTGCCAGAGGAAAGCAAGGGGCGAAACTAGCGGGGTGACGTATCAGGTCAGGGGTGCAGCACTGACTATCCAGCCTGTGCGTGCATCCTGAAAGCAATAACCAATCTGCTATGGTAGAATAAAGAACAACGGGCAAAGCGTCAGGAGGGATGCTTTGCCCGTTTTACATAGAACGATGAAATTTACTTTTAGCAGACGGGGGCGAGTTTATTGGGAAATTTATATGGCTATATCCGGGTCAGCACCCGTGACCAGAACGAGGACCGGCAGTTGATTGCACTGCGTGAACTGAAGATCCCGGAGAAAAACAGTTTTTATGGATAAGCAGTCCGGCAAGGACTTCAACCGTCCGCAGTACAAGCGGCTGGTGCGGAAATTGAAAAAAGACGACCTGCTCTACATCAAGAGCATCGACCGTCTTGGACGCAACTATGCGGAAATTTTAGAGCAATGGCGGCTGCTCACCCAAACAAAGGGCATTGACATCGTAGTGCTGGATATGCCGCTGCTGGATACCCGGCGCGGCAAAGACCTGATGGGCACTTTCCTGAGCGACATCGTGCTGCAGGTGCTTTCCTTTGTGGCGGAGAACGAGCGCACCAACATCCGGCAGCGGCAGGCGGAGGGCATTGCAGCGGCAAAGGCTCGCGGTGTGAAGTTTGGCCGACCGCCCCGGCCGCTTCCAGACAACTTCTATGAGGTGCATAAAGCATGGAGAGATAGGAAATTGACCCTTAAAGAAGCTGCGGAAACCTGCGATTTACCCGTAGGTACGTTCTATGGGAAATCTATCCAATTTGAAAAGTCCACCTAAGCAAACTCCTTGCAAAATTTTGAAAGGTGTACTTTTCAAAATTTTGCAAAGCTCACTCTTTATAAGGCATTATGCCACAAATCTCGCTTTAATTCAAGAGAAATTGGAAGTTTCAACGAAAATATATCATCGTTTTAAAAAGTACACCTTTTAAATTCAAAGAACACTTCGAAGCAACCGCTAACCCAAAAGTGAGTATGCTATTTTCAGCTATAATATTAAGTTCCACTACTGTAATTATAGGATGTCTTGTCGTGTTAATTACCGAATCTTTGTACAACTTGCTCTACAACCTTCCATCCGCTCCACCTGAAATGGGTGGCTTGCTTGGGCAATCAAAAAACACAATTAATACCATTTTTGTCGATTCAGGAAAAATATCTTTTAGGAAATCTTGCCAGTATGTTCCCAATGAATTGCTTTTGAATCAAACAATATCGGACTGGGACGCTCAAGGAATTATTTTTAAAGGAATATTTCACACCCATAAAGAGGGGCACGGATGTCAATGCTTGTCATCTGCGGATATTGTCTATATTCGATCAATTATGAATGCTTATGTGAAAAAGTTGTATTTTCCGATTGTTATTCCTCATACTGGAGTTTTCCCTTATCTCGCAGTTTATGATCAATTATCCGGACTTTCTATTACGCCCGAAGAATTGAATCTGACACTTTAATACAATAAAAAGGAGAAAAACATTATGGACAAAAACAATATAACCTCTGTGAAAATTCCTGCGGGTGCCTTTTGCGGACACAACTGTTCTGACGGATGTATCTATTGGAACCCTTATGACCGTGATAGTAATGGCCGCCAGTACTGTTCGCATTATGATACTTACTACTATCCGAGAGAGCGCCAAGGATGTCTTAGTTATGAAGACTAATTGCTTCGATTGCACGGAGGGCGTACCCCATGATGTGGCATTTCTATGAGATTCCGTACATTCCCGATTTAGAGCTAGTTAAATATCAATCTCTTGGTGAACAAGGTATAGATGGTATTCTTGAGCGACATAATCGTTTTTTAACGTCAATGGCAAAGGAATACTGTTCTAATCCATACAACCCTACATTTTTTCCTTAGCTATACTCATGAACGTCCAAAAGGGAGTCGTCTGCAAATTTTCTTGGCATTTTCTTCCGATCAGACTGTAAACTTTGAATCAATAGATGCGCTTATGCAAGCAAGTCCTTTAGCTGACTACTATAAGATTGCTCCTATTGAAGATGTTCCTGTTTGCTTGCGGAAATCATTTACAAATATTCTTCTAGTCAAAAAACAAGAACAAACACGTCTTTCCACAGGAGATACGCTATTTACAGTCGAAGGCTGGAAATCCAATCCCAAGTCACGTCTTTATGAAATGGAAAAAACCGCAGAGGCTCTTAATGAGGATATGGTTTATCATATTTCAATCTATGGAAGTGACACCTATAAAACTGCACAGCAGGCCTTACAAAAGCCTATCGCAATTCTACGTGAGAAAGCATTGGGCCGTAGTGGGCAAATCACCCTCGCCGATAACAAAAATCGTCCGCGAGATGTCTCAGCCGAAGAAACCCTACGGATATACGAAGAGTTTTTATCAGATGTTGCCAAATCGCCTTGTTTTTTTGCCAACATTTTACTTTACGCAAACCAAAAAAGTAGTGCGCATTTTTTGATGGATGCTGTCTGCGGAGAAGCTATCAAAGAAGGAACTTGTGAAATTCAGGAAATTCCCAGTACGGCCACACCGTTGGAATTGCAGGAAGTAAATCAGCCTTACTGCAATCTTCTACCACCCTCTTTAGCATTCTGGCCAACCGCTTATACACTTGATGAACTTTCTTCTTCTTTCGGCTTCCAAATCTATTTGATGGCAG
>ENA-OQNJ01000173-OQNJ01000173.1-human-gut-metagenome-genome-assembly--contig:-NODE-173-length-16537-cov-4.562340_pt1 | contig 16537 bp, 17 predicted proteins | sample MGYA00242630_ERZ504882 | MGnify/ENA primary metagenome ERZ504882 (study PRJEB26092, sample SAMD00036408) | human gut metagenome | host: Homo sapiens | study: EMG produced TPA metagenomics assembly of... | reverse complement strand
GTTTTTCTTGATATAATCTACAATCAGATCTACGGTTGTGAATGCCAGTCCTACATACGTATCGGCTGCGCCGTAGTAGATCGCGATCTTTCCGGTCTCTGCATCGTGAATGGTTGCGCACGGGAAGGTTACGTTCGGAACGAAGCCTCTCTCCTCATACCACTCTTCCGGTGTCAGAAGGAAGTTCTGGCAGCGGTATTTTACGATGGACGGATTCTCTTTGTCGAGGATTGCGCCGCCGATGCTGTATACATAGCCATTGCAGGTGCCGCTTACACCGTGGTAGAACAGCAGCCATCCTTCACTGGTCTCAATCGGAGCTGCGCCGCCGCCGATCTTTAAGGACTCCCACCACTCCGGGCTCTTGCTCATGACGTGGCGGTGTTTGCCCCAGTACAGCATATCCGGGCTCTCGGACAGGAAGATGTCACCGAACGGTGTGTGGCCGCTGTCGCTTGGACGGGACAACATCACGAAGTTGCCGTTGATTTTTCTCGGGAAGAGAACGGCATTTCTGTTGAATGGAAGGAATGGATTCTCCACACGTACGAAGGTTTCAAAATCTTTTGTTTTTGCCATTCCGATGGCTGCACCGTAGAAGTCCTGGCACCAGATGATGTAGTAGGTATCTTCTACTTTTACAAGACGCGGGTCATATGCGTAAACCGGCATGAACGGTTTGCCTTCTTCGTCAACGAACTGGATTTTGTTCTCATCGAAATTCCAGTGGATCGCATCTTTGCTTCTTCCAAGGTAGATGTACGGGATTCCGTTTGTCTGCTCACCACGGAATACTCCGATGAACTCGTCGCCGTACGGCATAACGGCGCTGTTGAAGATTCTTGCTACTTCCTTCACCGGATTTCTTCCGATAATCGGATTCTCGCTGTATCTCCATACCGGTGCACCGGAAAACTCAGCCGGGCCTTCCTGCCATGGCATATTTTTGACAGCATCTCCAATAATTTTAACTTCGCTCATTTTTTGAAACCTCCATGAAAAATATTGTTTGTTTATGAGTTGTACTTTGTTTTTTTAAGTTTCTGTTAGTGGACAGAATCTTGTTTTTTAATTCTTTTTTCTCCGAACCGCCGTGTTTTATCACCCTCACGCCCAGTCCTTTAGCTTAATTTTAACATAGATGATTAATTTTTCAACTGGAAATCACTTAAAAAATAAGTTCCGTTAGATACTGTCAATTTTTAAGTGACTTTGTTGTGTAATATGTACAAAAACGGGGCATTTCAAAATGCCCCGTTTCTTAATTTATAATTCAGTTATAAAAATCAAAGCTTTACGCTCTCTTTCGGCACCAGCTGTCCGGAGACAATTTCCATATTTTTGCCGGATGCCGCGCCGCGGATCTGCTTCAGCGCTTTTTCGAGCGCTACTTTTACCATCGCCTTCGTATTGATCTCATACGAAGTGATCTTGAGATCCGGGAAACCCGGATACAGGTAATTGTCGAAGCCGACAATGGAAACATCCTCCGGCACGGAGATGCCGCGTTTTTCCAGCTCGAGCATCAGAAGGCCGGCGGTCAGGTCGCAGTTGCAGACGAACGCTTCCGGCATCTGTTCCGGGAGATGAATTTCGATCTGGCCCCGCTCATCACGGTCCTCCAGAATCCATTCCGCCGGTGTCACATCGCGGTGTTCCAGAACAGCCTTGGAAAAACCGCAGTACCGATCCATGATACTGCTGGAAAAATGAATCGAACCGACAAAAGCCAGCTTGGTCAGGCCATGCTCATACAGGTATTCCGTCATCAGATACATTCCGTGAAAGTTATCTGCGATCACGGCATCTTTTGCCAGCTCATTGTCGTAGAAATCCAGAAATACGATCGGAAGATCCACGTTTTTCTTCAGATAGTGGATGTAATCGCGGCTCGTGTCTCCCATAAGGATCAGCGCATCGACGGTCTGCTCCTTGGCGATGCACGGCACGATCATCTCATCTTCCATCTCCTGTTTCAGGATCTCCACGGTCACCATACAGCTCTTTTCCGTCGCCGCCAGTGCCATCTCCTGATACATTTTCCAGTAAAATGTCGTATACTCTGCCAGATACCGTTCCGGAATCACCACTCCGATGCAGCGCAGACTTTTTCCCTGTGTATTTCTCGCTCCGCTTCCCGGCTGGCGGTACCCCATTTCCTTTGCAATTTCCAGAATCCGGGCGCGCATCTCATCGCTGACCCCTTTCTGTCCTGTAATCGCGTTATGCACGGTGACGGCGCTGACGCCCGCCACCTTTGCAATATCTGCCAATCTTACTTTTGCCATATCCGTTGCTCCTTAGTCTACTGCAACAAAGTGATACAGTCTGCTGACGAAATCACCCCAGAAATCTTTCATCCGGAAACCGGCATTCATCAGCATCTCGCCGCTGTAAACCTCATCGGTTCCCTCCAGACGATATTTTTTCGCCGGATCAAAGCCGCGCAGGCGAACCTTGCGGGACGGCATATTTGCCTGTGCCAGCACCTGTACGTAGGTCACAAGCACTTCGCTTTTATCCTCCGATGCTACTGCCCAGCAGTCGGATCTGTGGTTTTCACGGCTGGAAAGAATACGGTAATACTCTCCCTCGCGGATGAGTTCATGATATTTGTGATACATTGCGGTCTGCTCCGGAATCAGCTTTCTCTCTTCTTCCGGCAGTTTTGTGATATCAAGCTCATAGCCGAACGTTCCGGCCAGTGCCACATGGCCTCTCGTTGTAAACGGAGTTACACGGCCAACCGTATGGTTCGGGCATACGCTGACGTGTGCACCCATTGAGCAGAGCGGGTAAATGAGGGCTGTTCCCTCCTGGATTTCCAGACGCTCAATCGCATCGGTGTCGTCGGAGCACCAGATCTGCGGGCTGTAGTAAAGCATTCCAGGATCGAAACGTGCACCGCCGCCGGAGCAGTTCTCCAGAAGCAGATCCGGGAACTCCTGTACCAGACGCTCCTGCATCGCATACATACCGAGCACGTAGCGGTGGAACAGCTCCTGCTGGGAATCTTTGTCCAGGTAGGTGCTTCCCAGGTCGCTTAACTGACGGTTCATATCCCATTTCACGTATTTGATGTTTGCACTGCGCAGGATTTTTGCCACACATTCATACGCATAATCCTGCACTTCCGGGCGGGAGAGATCCAGCACGTACTGGCAGCGGATCTCAGTCGCTTCTCTTCCCGGAATCTGAATCGCCCATTCCGGGTGCTCTCTGTAGAGATCAGAGTCCGGGGAGATCATCTCCGGCTCGAACCAGATACCGAATGCAAGACCGATTTCATTCACTTTGTCAACCAGATTTTTCAGGCCGCCTTTGATCTTCTCTTCGTTGACAACCCAGTCACCGAGGGAAGAATCGTCTTTATTTCGTTTTCCGAACCAGCCGTCATCCATAACAAGCATCTCGATGCCGTCTTTTTTTGCCTCTCTTGCGATATCGAGGAGTTTATCGGTATCAAAATCAAAGTAAGTTGCTTCCCAGTTGTTAATCAGAATCGGGCGTTTTTTGTGGTTGTACGGGCTGCGGATCATATGTCTGCGATAAAATGCATGGTAGGAACGCGTCATTTTGCCAAGTCCCTCGGCAGAGTAGACCATAACAACCTCCGGCGCCTGGAATTCATCGCCGGCTTTTAAATTCCAGCAGAACTCCTCCTGGTTGATACCCATGACCATACGAACGGTATCAAACTGGCATCTTTCCACCTGTCCGATAAAGTTGCCGGAATATACGAAGTGCATTGCGTAAACCTCGCCGCGCTCCTGATCCGTCCCCGGTGTCACCAGGGCCACAAACGGGTGCTCCTGATGGCTGGACTCTCCTTTTCCGGAGGAAACGAGCTGTTTTCCGTAACGGAGCGCACCCTGCTGGATGTGGCGTTCTCTTCCCCAGGATCCATGAAGAGAAAGCATCTCAAAGTCTTCGTTGTCCATATCGAGGCAGGCACTGTAGATTTTCTCTACCTTCAGCGCTTCACTGCCTTCATTTTTCACGCGGACACTTCGGGTGATAACGTTTTCTTTTGTAAAAACAGAGTAGGAAAGGACAACAACAAGATCAAGAACAGGATCTTTGCAGGTGATTTCCAGAGTTTCTACTTCGTCCTCGGTTCCAAAAGAAGCCGGAAGACCGGTCAGCGGGCGTTTTCCTTTGAAAATTTCATAGGAATCAAAGAAAATCTCACATCCCATACGGCCCTGTGCATTTCTTATATTCAGACAGCTCTCACGGTAATCGCCGACTCCTCCGGTCGGGTATTCCATTGGAAAACGGTCGAGGAACGAAGATTTCTCTCTCTTATTGACGGACGGGGTGAACGGCGGCTCATCCATGCGGAGCGGATACAGATCCGGCTCTCCGTGCAGAAGGGGTCCGTAGTAAACATGTCCGACGTAGCCTTCCGGGCTCAGGCCGATCACATACGTCGTATTCTCTGTATTTAACTGAAAAAGCTTTTTCTCATCATAATATAAAATCGCCATTTTCTTCTCCTTATTTCAGGTAAGCTTGATCCGCCGGGCCGATTTTTGTACAAAAAGACCTCACCCGCCGGGCTGAGGCCTTTTTTTGTTTCTATATCACACAGCGTTTAAGCAGTTACCATTGCATTTTTTAATTTTTCCAGTTTCTCGGCTGCATCTTCAAGGGATGTGCCTTTTACGCCGAAATAGAATTTGATCTTCGGCTCAGTACCGGATGGGCGCACACAGCACCATGCGTTGTTTTCCAGCTCATAGTAAAGAACGTTGGAGGACGGAAGTCCGGTCGCGCTCTTCTCTCCACTTACGAGATCCACTCGTACATCTGCTTTGTAATCGCGTACGGCAAGAACCTGGAAACCGCCCAGCTCTTTCGGCGGGTTCTCACGGAAGTTGGTCATCATGGTCTGGATCTCTTTTGCACCGTCGATACCTTTTAAGGTCATCGTTGCAAGACCCTCTTTGTAGTAGCCGTACTCCTCGTACATATCCACCATGGCATCCCACAGTGTTTTGCCCTGCTGTTTGTAGTATGCAGCAACCTCGCAGAGCATCATAACTGCCACGCAGGCATCTTTATCTCTTGCATATGTTCCGGCCAGGCAGCCATAGCTCTCTTCCAGACCAAATACATAATTGTGTGCACCGCTCTGCTCAAAAAATTTGATCTGCTCGCCGATGTATTTGAATCCGGTCAGAACCTCGATCAGTGCCACGTTATAAGCTTTTGCGATTGCTTTTGCCATATCGGTCGTAACAATCGTCTCAACGAGTGCCGGGTTCTCCGGCATGGTTCCGTTCTTGGTGCGCTCACGCAGAATATACTCTGCGATCAGCATACCGGACATGTTTCCGGTGAAGCTTACGTACTCGCCGGTCTTGCTGTCTTTTGCATAAACGCCGAGACGATCTGCATCAGGGTCGGTTGCAAGGATGATGTCAGCGTCTACTTCTTTTGCCAGTTTCAGCGCCAGTGTCCATGCTTTCTCGTCTTCCGGGTTCGGGTAAGCCACCGTCGGGAAGTTTCCGTCCGGCACTTTCTGCTCTTTTACAACGTAAACCTGATTAAAGCCAAGCTCGCGCAGAACGCGGCGTACCGGCACATTTCCGGTTCCGTGAAGCGGTGTGTAGACGATCTTCATATCTTTTGCCGCATCTTTGATGATTTCCGGATGAATGCTCTGCTCTTTTAATTTTGCGACGTAACGGTCATCAAAATCGGTTCCGATGACCTGGAACAGGCCTTCTGCTCTTGCATCATCTTCTTCCATCGTTTTAACGGCAGAAAACTCGGTTACTTTTGCTACCTCTGCGAGGATGTTTTTGTCGTGCGGCGGTGTAATCTGTGCGCCGTCCTCCCAGTATACTTTGTATCCGTTGTACTCTCTCGGGTTGTGGCTTGCGGTAATGACGATACCGGAAATGCAGCCGAATTCACGGACAGTAAAAGAAAGCTCCGGTGTCGGACGCAGGGACTCGAACAGATACGTTTTGATTCCGTTTGCATTCAGGCAGAGTGCTGCTTCGCGTGCGAATTCCGGAGACATTCTTCTGGAATCGTGTGCGATGGCTACGCCTTTTTCCTGTCCGTTCTGGGAAATGATGTAGTTGGCAAGGCCCTGGGTTGCCTGGCGTACGGTGTAGATGTTCATGCGGTTGGTACCCGCTCCGATGACACCGCGGAGTCCGCCGGTACCGAACTCAAGCTGACGGTAGAAACGGTCTTCGATTTCTGCCTCATTTCCTTCGAGTGCTTTCAGCTCTTCTCTGGATGCCTCATCAAAATATGGATCATTGCACCATTTTTCATATACTTCTCTGTAACTCATGTTTGTTATCCTCCCTGTCTGTTGTACTTTATTTAACTTAAGACAGCAGACTTTTTCTGGATTTAAGCTCGTTTCATCACAGCTTAAAGTTACCATTTGTTTAGTCTGCTGTCAACTTAAAAATTAATTTATTTTTTCTAATTCTTTTGGTTCCTGATAAAGCTCTTTTAGATCACTGAGAACCTGTACTTTTCCTTTGCGGTCTGCGGTGCTCCAGGCTTTTCGTCAGTTCCATGACAGCCTTCATATAGCAGGCATGATCCTCTCTTAACCGGCCATACCTTCCGCAGCGTTCCGCGCAGACGGTACATCATATTTTTCAGTGCTCCGTACGGATTTTCACTCTTCTCATCCGTCCAGAGTGCTTCGGTTAACTGTTCCAGTGTTACGATATGGTTTTTGTTGCAGATCATATAAACCAGCAGCTTTGTGATCATCGGGGAATGAATCGCTTCCTCGTTGAGGCAGCGTGTTTCATCGTACATGCGGAATCTTCCAGGCAGCTGTACGCGAATCATAAAACATCGTCTCCTTCTAAGAACTCAAGCTCTTTTTCGGTCTGAATTGCCGGCAGTGCACTGTATTTCAGATTCTTTGCCCAGCCTTTTTTCTCCTCGGAGAAGCGCTCGCTGATTCTCTTGTAGACGAGTTCGCATCCTCTCTGGCTGCCGCCCTGCAGCAGAATCACATACTGGGACGGGCTGTATTTTGCAAAGAAATCGGAATGACGCAGGCTGCGTTTCATTACCTCAAGCAGCTTTTCGGACATACGGTCAAGGCGCGGACCGCCTTTTGCCGGGTAACCTTTTCCGTCTGTAATGGTGCACAGCATCAGCCACGGCATCTGTCCGTTCAGCTCGGACATACGGTAAACAAGTCGGTAGCAGTCACGGAATCCGGCGAGGGAACAGAAGAATGCTCCGCCCTTTTCTCCCGGGCTCTCCTGAAGATCTGCCTGTACCTCTTCGATCACGCGGTGCCTGCTGCCCATGCGGCTTCCCAGATAGCGGTACTGCTCCACCAGTTTCTCGCTCGGTGTAACGCCAAGCTCTTCAAAGTAATGTTTCGAGGTCTGCTCGTACAGTTTCATGGCCTCTTTGTATCTCTCCAGGCCGATCAGCGCCTGCATCTGGACTGCCTGCCACTCGTCGAACGGATACAGTTCGGAAGCAACAGAAGTCAGCTTCTGCAGCTCATCGAACTCCTCGTTTTTCAGAAGATACTCACTTACTTCTTTCAGTGCATCGGAATATACTTTTTTCAGCTGCGCGCGCTCCGCCTGTACCCACTCTTCCTCGCCGAAATCTGCAAGGAACTCTCCGGTGTACAGCTCCAGTGCTTCGATCATCTGATCCATGCGCGCTTTCTCGTCCGTCTCTTTTCCTGCTTCCAGGATCTTATTTTTGATATCAATCGCATCTACCTCGACCGGCATCGGGCTGGTCCAGTGGTAAACGCCTTTCTGTGTATAAATGTACTCAAACTGCGGAAGTCCTGCCTCGACAAGGCTTCTTTTCAGGCGATGTACGCCGACACGCAGGCTGTTTGCCGCGTCCGCCACATCTTCTCTTCCGTATGTGCTCTCCAACAGTCTTCCTCTGGAAATTCCATTGTCCTTGTTATAGAGGAAAATCTGCAGAAGTCTCATCGATTTTGTTGCCATTGTTTTCCGGAAGGAAATCGGCTGGTCGCCGTACTCCAGGAAAAAACCTTCCCATCATGTGTACTTTTAAAAGCGGTAACTGTTCTGTTTGGTTTTTCATTTCTTCGTTCATACTAACTCCTGTATTGCCTGTTGTGCTCTAATCTCTGTTGTCGGTTGCGCTGCGCTCCGCAATCGGCTGCGGTAACGGGCCGGCGGTTCCCTGTTCGTTCATTTCAAAAACAATTACGGACGCCGGATTTCTGTTTTCTATTTTACATCATTTTAATCAAAAATCCTACTATAAAATGTATAAAATATTAACTTTAACACCGAAAAATTCCTGCTTTTTCTTCTTTTGTCTTGTTATCTTTTTGTCAATCCCATCTCATCCGTAAATTGCCCGCATGATTTTAGCCATCAGCCGCCCTGCAGGCGCCGAGAGCACCAGTACTACAGCAAGAGATACCATGCCGCACCCGAGCAGTGCGCGGTTCACAAGTCCCCGTGCTGAGCAGAATCCGAGGCAGAATCCCTTCTTCCAGGGCCAGAACAGCTTTTCCGGTTTCCGGTTGAAAAAACTCGAGCACCAGATGGGACAGAAAGCCCACGGCAAAATAAGCGGACGCATCCGGGTAGATGATGTCCACGCACGCCGTCAGCAATGCCAGCGCCGCAAATGAATGCATGAAGGAGCGGTGCGGCTGCTGTTTCCCATAGGCGCAGATCAACAAAAATGCTGCCGTTCCGGCGAGGAGACGCAGCACGCTGCTGTCGCTTGTGAGGCGGCGGTAAATTCCAAGATTCAGTTTATACTCCGCAAGAATTGTGAGCACCGCAACTGCAACTGTTTCCGTAATGATCTTATCGGCATCGCGGTGCGCCTGTGAAGTGCCGACATCAATGTCACTGATCAAACCGCCGATCGCGGCAGCCCCGGCACCGGCCACAAGCGCGGGAACCGTCTGCGGCTGTAAAACAGCAAGTGCCGCTGCTGTTCCAATAAAAAAATGTGTTCTTCCAAGCATTTGTCTGTTTTTCCTTTCGTAAAATTTCCTTTATCATAGCACATTCCCGCCCTTTTATACAACCATTTGTTCGATTCTTTTACAACCGTATGGTCCTATCAGAATCAAAAAAGAACCTCCTGCGACCGTTCATCGCCGCAGGAGGTTCTCCTCTGTTTCTGCCTTTATTCCATACTATTTTCAGGTTATCTTATTTCACGTTTTTCCCTTCATTGTATGAATTTTCATTTGACATTTATTACTCATTTGAGTTATATTCTTATGCTTCATATACCAGTTCACCGGCAAGATACGTCCGGCACACCGGAATGTCTTTGATCGTGCTCTCATCCACCTCAAACGGATTCTGACCCAGTACGACGAAGTCTGCCATCATGCCTTCTGCGATCTGGCCTTTCACGTTCTCCTCGAAACTTGCCTCGGCGCTGCGGATCGTGTAACTGTCGAGTGCTTCCTGTACGGTGAATTTCTGATCCGGCAGGTATGGGCCGACGTGGTCGCGCAGCGTTGTTCTTGTGACAGCGCACTGCATGCAGGCGAGGGCATCCGGCAGCTCTACCGGGCAGTCGGTTCCGTTGCTGACGGAGACGCCGTTGTTCATCAGCGTCTTCCAGCTGTAGCTTGTGCTCGCAAGCTCTTTGCCGACGCGCTCCTCTACGATATGGTTATCGTAATCGAGGAAGATGCTCTGTGCGTAAACGTGAAGATGCATTTTCGCGAGTTTTTTCAAGCTGATCGGCTCTTGTGATCTGGCAGTGCACGATGCCGTGGCGGTGATCTTCTCTCGGGTTTTCAGCAAGGGCTTTTTCATAGGCACTTAACACGCGGTCGAGGCACGCATCACCGATCGTGTGAACTGCAGCCTGCATGCCGTGTGCATTGGCGTAGCCGATCATCTCATCCATGGTTTCCTGGGTGAATACCGGGATTCCGCAGGTGGACGGGTCGTCTGCGTATGGGCGACTGAGGAATGCTGTTCTCGCACCGAGTGCGCCGTCGCCGAGCATTTTCAGTGGTCCGAGTTTTAAAGCGGTCTGTGCCGATGCCGGTCACATTTCCAGCCTCAACGAAACCTTTTAAGGATTCCAGATCAGTAAAGTTGCTCTGCTCGTAAACGCGGACGGTCAGCTCGCCGGAATCCTCGAGTTCTTTGTATGCTTCGTTGACGGTCTGCCACGGAACGGCGCGGTAAACGCAGTAATCATCACTCTGGCTGCTGGTGACGCCGTAGCTGTTCAGGGCTTTGCAGGCGCTGCGGATCATATCTTTGATTTCCTCTTTGCTCGGCACCGGAATGCTGTCGTAAACCGGTTCCATTGTATTGTCGAAGAATCTTCCGTCCGGCTCACCGTTTTCCATACCGATCTCTCCGCCCTCCGGCTGCGGGGTATCTGCGGTGACGCCGAGGAGTTCCAGTGCTTTGCTGTTGACTACGAGGCAGTGGCCGCACGCTCTCGTCGCGCAGATCGGAACTTCAGTTGATACGCGGTCAAGATCGTAGCGGTTCGGCATGCGGTCCACGTCCGTGAAGTAATCCTGATTCCAGCCGCGGCCCATCAGCCATGCGCCGTCTTTTCGCGGATGCTCTTTCTGGAAGGTGTCGAGGCAGGCGAGCATATCTTCCAGGCTTTCGGTATGTGCGGCAAGCTGCGCTTTCAGCAGGGAGCTTCCGTAATTTAAAAGGTGCATATGGCTGTCGTTAAAACCGCTGCAGACGAATTTTCCGCCGAGGTCTACAACTTTGTCGCCGGCTGCTGCAAGGGCATCTGCCTCTGCGCTGCTTCCGGCGAAAACAAATTTGCCGTCTTCTACTGCAAACGCTTCGACAAGCGGCAGTTTTCCGGTGTAGACAGCTCCGTTTTTGTAAATTGTTTTCATATCATTATCCTCCTACTGTCATCTAAATTTGATTCTATTCTTTTCTGCCCATTTGCGCAATATACAAATTCAGACACGCTATTCTCATGCGTGTCTGGATTCGCTTTTGAATATTTTTTAATTTCGTTTTCTCTTCGTAGAACAGGCAGGCGTTCTTGTCTACCGTGCCCTGGCCGAAGTTTCTTGCTTTGTAGTCTTTCAGCAGTTTGAAATACTGGTTCGAGAGAATCAGGATCACTGCTACGTTGACGAAGGTCGGGATCGCAGATGTGATATCAACGACAGTCCAGATAAAGCCCTGGTTGTTTGTCTTTACCAGATAGATCGTCCACAGTACGCCCGGCAGAGCGCGGACTGCGTAGAAGATTTTCATGACGATATCTTTCATCTTGCCTTCTTTTTTATACAGATGCTCCAGAATTGCCAGATAGTAGGTGAACCATCCGCCGGAAGTCGTTACAGTGAAAATGACCATGATGACTGCCAGAAGGATGCTTCCAAATTTGCCGAATCCGCTTGCAAATGCACTTAAAGCAAGTGTTCCGCCGTTCGTTCCGTCGGTCCAGTTTCCGCTTAAGATAACGGAAAGTGCGGTGATCGTACAGATAACCATGGTATCAAAGAATACCTCGAAAGATCCCCACAGACCCTGCTCTACCGGATGCGGTGTTTTTGCGGAAGCATGGATCATTGGAGAAGTACCCCATCCAGCCTCATTGGAGTATACGGAACGCGCCATACCCACACGGATAATCTCGCTGACTGCGCAGCCGGCAAAACCGCCGATCGCTGCTGTTCCGGTAAATGCGTTTGTTACGATGGCTGCAAATACGCCAGGAACGCGGTTGATGTTGATGATGATCATGCCAATTCCCATCAAGATATAAAGAACGCTCATAAATGGAACGAGCTTGCTGAACAGACTTGCGATTTTCTTCGTACCGCCGCTTGTAACGACATAGGTCAGAATGCAGAGCAGAACGCCCATCACGATAACGCCTTCTACTTTGAAGCTTCCAAGATTGATATTCTCAATACCGAACGCACCGGCTACGACCTGAGATGCGGTCAGGTTGGAAGAGGTTACGAAGAAGGTGGAGAAAATACCGATGCCGAAGATGAGCGCCGGGATCAGCCACAGCTTGCCCCAGTGGCGCTCCTCGCCAAGTCCGCACTCCATGTAGTAAGTCGGACCGCCGTAGTACTCACCTTTTTCGTTGGTGTGACGGTAGTAGCAGCCGAGGGTAACCTCAACCTGTTTTAATATCATACCAAGCAGAGACGAAAGCCACATCCACATAATGGCTCCCGGGCCGCCTGCTGCAACTGCAGTTGCAACACCGGCGATATTACCGAATCCTACGGTACCGCCGATAGCGGTCGAAATCGCCTCAAACGAGGAAAGCATACCCTTTCCTTCACTTGCTTTGTCTTCTTTCTGGAACAGTTTTCCGCCGGTTCTCTTCATAATCCAGCCAAAGTGACGAAACTGGAAAAATCCAGAACGAACGGTAAAGTACAGACCGGTCAGAATCATCAGCGCGATCAGCGGCACGCCCCAAAGGACACCGTCCAGCCAGTTAAGAAATGCTATCATGTCAAAATCCTCCCTTTTTTCTTTTCCGGCAACAGTTTTCTTCAGACGTATCCTGTAACACCCGTTTCGTCTTTCGTTCTCCAACCAAACAGATTTCCACCCCTGGAACCTTTTGTCACGGTTCCAACTGCAGTACAATAAAAAGAGCAGCGGTCTTCACCACTGCTCCATTAAATCTACGTTCATGAAGCAATAGCTCCTCCACCAGTACGGTGAGAGTGCACAGCCTGTTCGACTGTACCCCAACGCAGACAGTTTTTCGGGAACTGCCCCGTTTCGGCGAATGCTCCTTTCCCTGCCCGTCCCAGACCCCGTTGTCTCAGGACAGCTACTCTTAGCCTTCGCGCCTCTATTGCCGAATATGTATATTGACAGGTATTATCATATGTTTCTTTTCGCTACTTGTCAATCGTTTTTTCGACATTATTTTACAAAAATTTTATATTTTCGAAATTTGTCCTGATTTATTTGACTTTCTTGTCTCCCTCTGACGGCTTCAGCTGGTTGAACTTCCACAGACGCTCCATATAGCCGGACTGCTCTTTGGCCAGCTCTTCCACATTCGGGTTGTAAATGATTCCTTTTACCATTCATTCTCTGTCTGTCATACTGTCCTCCTGTCTGCTGTAGGATCTAAATAAGTATCCCTTCCAGATGATCCATCTCATGCTGGCAGATCTGGGCTGGCCAGCCGGTGAATTTTTGGCGTTGTTTTTTCCAATTCCAGTCGTAGTATTCGATTTCGATGTTCTGGTACCGCTTTGTTTTCCGCACGCCTGGCAGGGAGAGGCAACCTTCTTCTGTTTCGTAGGGGCCGCTTTTGCGGACGATCACCGGGTTGAACATGATGATGTCGCGGAATCCGGCGTTTACGATGATGATGCGTTTTTTCACGCCGATCATATTTGCCGCCATGCCGACGCATGCCTCGCGGTTTGCTGCCAGTGTGTCCTGCAGATCTCTTCCCACCTGCAGATCTTCCTCTGTCGCCGGGATGGATTTCTGTCCGAGGAAGAGAACGTCTCTCATAATTGGTTTTACCATTTGTGTTTCCTTTCTCTTTCGGCCTTAAAGGCCGAAATCGTTTAATTTTCTATTTGAATCCGCATATCGCACGATGTGCATCCGATCACGGTTTTTCCGCCTTCCTGCTCCAGTCGTTCTACTTTTCCGCCGCAGAACGGGCAGATCCAGTCGATCTGTTTTCCGGCTTTGACAACCTGCATCATGTTGACGAATTTTGTCGTATCTACATTTTTCGAATTGCAATTCTGCGTCCAATCACCGGAGAGTACTTTTCGCAATTCGCCGTTTTCATTCAGAATAACGGTGTCGCCCTCCTCGATGTTCCAGTCATACAGCATCTGATCCTCCTGGCGGATGCGCGATTCTGTTCCGTTTTCATCTTTCAAAACAACAACTGCCATGACAGGCTCGTCGGCACCGCGCTCCTCACAGCCGAAATCAAGGTCTTCCTCAATTCGCATTACCTGATATTTCATAAAAACGCCCTTTCGTCAAATATAATTCATGCTTTTTTGTATTCCACACGGTTTTTGCTGTTACAAAACTTTTTATTCCTGAATCGTAAAAATCACAACCCGCTCCCGGCTGTCCCCGCCCGGAAACAGATCCATACAGTCGATCTCATCGAGAAATTCCAGTTCCGGCACCGTCATCAGATACGAGATATAAGCATCCGACGGGTAATAGAAAAACAGCTGGATCTCCCGCGGATTTTCGTAGTACGATTCCAGCAGTCTTGCCATCGCTTTTCTTAAGATTTCAAGCGAAAACGGGTTAAAAAAATACACCCGGTCCACTTCCACAGGAACGGGAAAATTTTCGGCGCTCTCCAGCACAAACTCCGTCCGCGCACCAGAGGCCGCCGCCTTTTTGTTTTCCATTGCCTTCGCATAAATCCGGTCATCATACTCCACACCGATGGACCGGCACCGGGTCTGCGCCGATAAGAAGAAATCCACGCGGCCCTTTCCGCATCCGTAATCGAGCAGCGTATTTCCCTTTCGGATCATCCCTGTGTTTGCCATCCGCTCCAGCGCGCAGTATGGGGTCGGCTCATACGGATACCGGTACAGATCCGACCGGCTGTCGTCCCGCCCCATTGTGTGGATCTGAAGCAATCTGTCCCAGCGGTTCTCGTTTTTATCTTCTCTCATCGCCCGTCTCCCGATACTGATACTGTTCAAATAATTCCAGATATTCTTTCTCCACTGCAGCAAACGGCCGCACCGTGTAGTCCAGCGTGATGTGAAGTTTCGGCGCATCCCCCGCCTGCGGTTCCTCCAGCAGATTTGTCAGATCGTACCACAGCAGATCATTGTCGATCTGTTTCATCATCCGCTGCTCCTCCGCCGTCAGATCACTGCCAAGATATTTCTCATAAATCACCGAAAGCAGATGGTCCTCGATCTCGCGGTACCGCGGCATTTCCTGTTTTAATGGCCGCGGCACGTCCGACATGTAACACTCGCTCGCGTCATGCAGAAGGCACGCCAGCACCAGCCGCCGGGAATAGCCGCGCGCGGCCGCCTCTTTCGCACAGCAGATGCAGTGCTCTCCCACTGACCAGAACGTCGTCACATGGCCGTTTCCGCGGCAGATCATCGGCAGCGCATGCGCAAAATCCTCCACACAGAGCAGTTCCGGAGCGGGATGCACAGGGTCAAAATGTTTTCTTGTATACGTTGTTATTGTGCTCATTCTTTTATCTCACTATATGATTTTACTGCCGGCTGTCCCGCGTGCGGCTCGCCGATGATTTTTTCCATCCAGACCATATCGTACCAGCGGTCGAATTTGTAGCCGCAGTTGTGGAAGGTTCCCACGAGTTCGAATCCGAGATGCGCATGGAACTCGGCGCTGTTTTTCGTCAGATATTCATCCTCGACCTGCGGATAGCCGATGCAGGCGTAGAGGTTCAGAATGCCCATTTTTTTCAGGCGGTCCGCCAGCTCTTCATACAGTCTCCGGCCAAGGCCTCCTTTTCTTGCATTGTGATCGAGATAAATGGTCAGCTCGCTCGACCAGTCGTATGCGGCGCGGCCGACAAAGGCATGTGCGTATGCATAACCTTCGATTTTTCCATCCTGCTCGATGACGAGGTATGGATATTTTTTCATGATATCACGCATGCGGTTCTCAAATTCTTCCAGAGACGGCACGTCCCACTCGAAAGAAATGACGGTGTATTCTACATAATAAGCATAAATCTCCAGAATGCGTGCGGCATCCTCTATTTTTGCATCTCTGACAGTAATTGTACTCATAATAAATTCCTCCTCTGACCGTACTGCTTGCGTTTTCTGAACTTTATCTTATCACTCCGCTGAAAAATGGACAACATGATTTCCAGATTTCCGTTTTTTTCTAAATTTTTCTGTGCTCTTTGCTTTCTTTCCTGTATAATAAAAGAAACAAGACGGATCACTATTTTTCTTCTTAATGAAAGAAAGGAACGTGCCTATGAAAATTTTAAATCTCGAAAACGAAAACCGGAAATTCACCAAGTCCATCGAAAATTTCCACGTCATGGAATATCTCCAGGATTCCAGCGTCTCGCCGATGACTGCCATGGAGGAGTATTACATGAGCAAAATGAATGTGCGCCGCCGCCAGGTTGTCATTGAACTGGACAAGGAGCACTCCGCGATTATCCAGTCCGGTGCGATGCAGTGGATGGGCGGCCATGTACAGGCGACCGCCGGAATCAAAGGGATCGGCGACCTGTTCGGAAAGGCCATCAAAGGCGCCATGACAAAGGAATCTGCCGTAAAACCGGAGTACGTCGGCGACGGATATCTCGTGCTGGAACCGACCTACAAATACATCATTCTTGTGGATGTCGAGAAATGGGGCTCCTCCGGAATGACGATTGAGGACGGCATGTTCCTCGCCTGCGACGGCAGAGTCAAAACCAACGTGACCGCCCGCAAGAGCATTTCCTCCGCTGTCCTCGGCGGCGAACGGCTTCTTCAATCTGAGCCTCGTCGGCAGAGGCGCCGTTGCCCTCGAAAGCAACGTACCTGAGGACGAGCTGATCGAAGTCGAACTCG
>ENA-OQNJ01000171-OQNJ01000171.1-human-gut-metagenome-genome-assembly--contig:-NODE-171-length-16577-cov-2.274407_pt1 | contig 16577 bp, 21 predicted proteins | sample MGYA00242630_ERZ504882 | MGnify/ENA primary metagenome ERZ504882 (study PRJEB26092, sample SAMD00036408) | human gut metagenome | host: Homo sapiens | study: EMG produced TPA metagenomics assembly of... | reverse complement strand
GGAAAGCTTGGATTTGAGAAGTAGTGTGGATGCGATTTGGCGCAGATGAACGTTAGTGGGAATTAAATGATGAAAAGGGCAGTCTCGTCTTTGGAGGCTGCCCTTTTTGGGATTAAGACTGGGATTTGATTTTGTTTTGGTATTCTTTTAAGGTTTTCTCGTAGCCCATTTCTGAGAGTTCGTAGAAGTGTTCTCCCTGGATTTCGGTGGGGAGGTATTGTTGGTGTACGTAGTGGTTTGGGTAGTCGTGGGCGTATTTGTAGCCGATGCCGTGGCCCAGTTTTTCGTGACCGCCGTAGTGGGCGTCCTGGAGGTGTGGCGGGACTGTGGTTTTTGTGCGTTTGACGGAGTCCATGGCAGCGAAGATGGCGTTGACTGCGGAGTTGCTTTTGGGGGCGCAGGCCATGTAGGTGACTGCCTGGGAGAGGATAATCTGGGACTCGGGCATTCCTACGCGTTCTACTGCCTGGGCTGCGGCGACTGCTACGCAGAGGGCCTGTGGATCGGCGTTTCCGATGTCTTCGGAGGCGAGGATCATGATTCTTCGGGCTATGAATTTGACGTCTTCTCCGGCGTAGAGCATTTTTGCAAGGTAGTAGACTGCTGCGTCAGGGTCTGAGCCACGCATGCTTTTGATGAAGGCGGAGATGATGTCGTAGTGGTTGTCTCCGTTTTTGTCGTAGCGGACGACGCGTTTCTGGATGCACTGAGATGCCACATCCAGGGTGATGTGGATGAGACCGTCTTCGCTACGGGGGGTAGTGAGGATGCCCAGTTCGATGGCATTGAGGGCATTTCTGGCGTCGCCGCCTGCCATGTCTGCAAGGAAGTCGAGGGCGTCTTCATCTATCCGGGCTTTATAGTTTCCCATTCCTTTTGTTTTGTCGTTGACTGCGCGAAGGATGAGTTCTTTGACTTCGGAGATCTCCAGGGATTTCAGTTCGAAGATGATGGAACGGGAGATTAAAGCAGCGTTGACTTCGAAGTATGGATTCTCTGTTGTGGCACCGATGAGGATGATGGTTCCGTCTTCTACGAATGGGAGGAGATAGTCCTGCTGGCCTTTGTTGAAGCGGTGGATCTCGTCTATGAAGAGGATTGTTTTTTTGCCGTACATACCCAGGTTTTGCTGGGCTTCTTTTACAACTGCTTCCATATCGTTTTTTGCCTGCTACAGTGGCGTTGATCTGGGTGAATTCTGCACTGGTAGTGTTGGCGATTACTTTTGCCAGGGTGGTCTTGCCGGTTCCGGGAGGGCCGTAGAAGATGACGGAGGTCAGTTTGTCAGCTTTGATAGCTCTGTATAATAAGGTAGTTTTTTTCCGATGATGTGTTGCTGTCCTACAACTTCATCCAGAGTTGTGGGGCGTAGTCTGGATGCCAGAGGGGATTCCTGGTCCAGGGTTTTTGATTTGGCGTATTCAAATAAATCCATAGTTTTTTCTCCATAGAATCTGATGATAAAACAGTCACATTTCATTTCGTGTTTATAGTAACATAAAACATTTCTGACAAATTATAGCAAGTCTCTTAATCAATATACATTATTTACGAGGAGTGCTATAGAACGTATATTGTTTAGTATAACGTATCCCTGTTTTTTGTAAAGATTAGGAAATAAAAAGGAAGAGCATTATAAGAGCTCTTCCATTATTTTACCGTATATTTCCTGGTAATGTGTGGACCATTTTTTACAGATCGACTGTGCTGCCTCAAGGTTAGGAGCTGCGATGTTCAGGTCGATGAGGGAGTTGCCCTTTTCGATGAGCTGGCATCTTACAGAATAGGTTCCCTGTTTGGTGATGTAATAATCGGCAGGAGTGACGATTCGCTCCTGGGCTTTGAAGCCGGTAGATTTCAGGTATTCTCTGACTTCCTGTTTGATCTCAGGAGAGAGATCTTTCTGGAAAAAGGAGAGAGTCTTTATGCCATCTTCGGTAATCCGGTAATGGGAGACATTGGAACGGGTGTCCATGGTGATCAGTTCTGCCTCTACCAGTTCTGAGATTGCCTGCTGGAGATGGAAATAGTTTGTATATTCCCGGTCCAGGATAAATTCCGAAATCTGCGAATTTGTCAGGGTATTTTCGGTATTCTGAAGCATGTATAACACGATTAATTGTAAACTGTGAATGGTGTTGCCATTTTATCCCTCCTTTGCATAGAGTAGCAGAGAATCTTTTAGTGTGAAAACAGTCTTCCCTGGTAGCTTTGTTCTTCTTTCATCCTGTGATGCAGCATATTTAATACCTCACGTTTACGGCTTGCCCACAGTGGTGCGATCAGCAGATCTTTGGGGCCGTCGCCTGTGATGCGGTGTATAACCATATCCGGTCTGAGATGTTCCAGACAGTTTATAAGGAGAGAGATGTATTCATCCCGTTCGTAAGTCTGAAACAGTCCTTTCTCGTAATCTGCTGCCAGATCAGTGCCGCGAAGCACATGAAGTAACTGCAGTTTGATTCCCTGAATATCCATATGGTTGAGGTATTCCATAGTTTCCAGAATATCTGCTGTGTTTTCACCGGGCAATCCGAGGATTGTATGCACGATTACTTCGATATTTTCTTTTCGCAGGTGTTTTACGGCATTATCAAAAACGCAGAGAGGATATCCCCTTCGGATATACCTGGCAGTGGACTCATGGATCGTCTGAAGTCCAAGTTCAATCCAGACAGGTTTCTGTTTATTTAACCGGGACAAAAGTGTCACGATTTCAGGACTGAGGCAGTCTGGTCTGGTGCCGATGGAAAGAGCAACTATCTTTGGATGAGAGATTGCTTCTGTAAAAATTTTCTCCAGATATTCCACAGGTGCGTAGGTATTTGTGTACGCCTGGAAATAGGCAATATATTTATGAATCGGACGTTTCTGTGAAAGGATACTGATCTGGCTTTCTATCTGGTCAGTGATGGAAAGTGCAGCATCTGCAGCGAAATCTCCGCTTCCTCCTGCGCTGCAGAAGATGCAGCCGCGGGTTCCAATCTTACCGTCTCTGTTGGGACAGGACATGCCGCCATTTAGCGTGACCTTATAAACCTTTTCTCCAAACCGCTCTCTCAGCATATAGTCCAGAGAGTGGTATGGTTTCTCTCCCCATTTGGTCATACTGTGTGATCATTTTCTGCTGATGAAGTTTCAGCAGAGTTTCCGTTCTGAAGGTCTGTATCCTGGGTATCTGTATCAGCCGGAATATAATTATCAAAAATCTTTACCAGAAAATGTCCGTTGATAAATGCCTCCAGTGCAAATCCAAACATGCACAGGAGCATGATGGCCATGGACTGTATGCGGAAACTTTTGATAAAAAACACGCCTGCAGGTAACAGAGTGATGACTGCCATCAGGACTGTATACGGAAGATGACGGATAGCCATCAGGAATGCATTGCGGAAGGTGTTTTTGATGGAGTTGTAGAATTTGGCAAGCACCGGATAAATATACAGAAATACCATCATATAAAGGATACCAAATGCAAAGAAAACGATATACAGTACCTGAGACATTGTTCCGTCGATATTGCCTACAATACGCAGATCCATGTAAAGGATAGCTGCAACTGCAAGCATGATAAGATTGATGACAGTTGCCTGTTTGAAGTTCTGCTTAAAGGATTTGAAGAAGCTTCTGATAATATAAGATTCTTCGTTACGTGCCATTTTCAGTGTGACATAGTGGAGTGCAGTCAGTGACGCACCAATAGTCACGATTGGCAGACAACAGATCAGAAAGACCACATTAAGCATAATAAGATCAGCCACGCGTCCCATGACGGTGAAGAATTTGTTGTCCATGTTAAATAGTCTGTCCATTCGTTTAATTACTCCTTTTGTATATAATGATGTACAGCATACTCTGCGGATAATCCTGCTACAGAGAAATCTGTACAAGCTTTGTATAACAGTATAACGAATCAGGCAGGAAAAAGCAAATCTTTTATGTGAGCAGGAGCTGGTCTGCAGTGACAAAAACATAGCCTTTTTCAGTAAAAAGATCAGCGATTTTCAGGGCTGCATCCACAGATGTCTGATAGCCGTCATGCATCAGGATGATAGAACCGTCATGAACCTGTGTCTGGGCGATAGACAGGATAGAATCGATGTTTTTGCTTTTCCAGTCCAGGGTATCTACATCCCAGAATACGGGAAGCATGGTGACAGAAAGTTCCATATCCTTGATCCATGCGCCGAAAGGCGGTCGTACATAAGAAGGGTAAATTCCGGAAGCTTCATAGATTCTGTTATTTGTTTTTTCAATTTCCAGTCGGGCCTTCTCCGCCGGGATCTTGTCAAGCTGTACATGATCCCAGGTGTGATTTCCGATAAGATGTCCGTCTTTTCGCATTTTCAGGAGTATATCTTCGTTTCCTTCAATGTTCTCGCCTATCAGAAAGAAAGATGCCCTGATGTTTCGTTTTTTTTAATCCATCCAGAAGCATGGGGGTATACCGGGCATTAGGACCGTCATCAAAGGTCAGCGCGATTCTGGGAGGTTCTTCGACGGGAATCCCGGCAATGGTGTCAGTTGAAAAATCCTCAAAAGCTGTAGCTTTTGCAGATGCCTGTTTTACAAGGGAAAGCATACCGGGACCTGCCAGTGAAGTAAGGAACTGTGTGCGTCTGTCAAGCAGAAGAAAAAGAGCAGGAAAAAAATCATGCATAATATTCCAAAAAATATTAAAAGTCCGCTTCATGCAAAGATACTACCTCATAAAAATATCTCTCTGATTCCGGAACACAGAGTATGAATATCTGTGTCAGAACGAAAGAAACAGCAGGTGGCAGATGTAATCATTACAGTATATGAAAAAAATAAAGCAATTCATACCGATTTATTGTATAATAGATTCTGCAAAATATCGAAGAAAGAATTTACGGAGATTGAGATGAAAAAGAAACGGACAAAACTGCTGGTTTTCTTTGCACTGGCAGGAATTTTAGTGCTTTTTTATATGATAGGAGAGTCTTATTGCGAGGGACTGTCCGGGGGGAGTAGTCTGAAAGAGAAGAATGAAGTTATGTGTAGATATAAATACGATATGATCGTAGACAGTCCGAATTCTTCTTTCTGGCAAGCGGTTTATGATTGTGCACAGGAATGGGCGCAGAAGAATGATGCAATTCTTGAACTGAGAGGCAGTGGAAGAGAGAGCGATTACAGTAAGCTTGATTATATGAATATGAGTATTGCTTCAAATTCAGATGGGATTATCCTGCAGTACAGTGGGGAGCAGGGACTGGAAGAGAAGATAAATGAGGCTGTTCAGAAAGGAATTCCGGTTGTTACTGTAATGGGAGATGCAGTTCACAGCAAGCGTCAGAGTTTCGTGGGTGTCAGTGATTATCAGCTTGGAAGTGTCTATGGCGAAAAGGTAGCGGAATATGTGACTGAGGATACGGAAAGTATTCTTATTCTGTTGAAGAAAAATATTGATGATATGAACCAGAGCCAGATATATACACAGATTAGCAACGCAGTCCAGGCAAAGGCGGGTCCTTCGCAAAATATCCAGATAACAGGAAAAAATACTTCGCTTAACAGGGACTTTTGAGACAGAAGAAGCGGTAACAGATATTTTTCAGCAGAGAGATAAAGTACCGGATATTCTTGTGTGTATGGATGAGGAAACTACAGAATGCGCACGTCAGGCAGTACTGGACTTTAATCTTGCAGGAAAGGTTACGATCATAGGATATTACAGCTCTGAAGATATTCTTACAGCAGTGGAAAAGGGAGTGATCTCTGTTACCTGTGATGTGGATACAGAGCAGCTTGGCAGATACAGTATAGAGGCTCTGACAGCATATCAGAAAGATGGAAGGACCAATTCTTATTATAATGTGGATATTAATTTCTGGACAAGGATGTAGTACGGAATGAGAAGGAAGGGGTGTCCGGATGAAGCAGCTGCGCTGGAAAGAGTTTTTCACTGGTCAGTAAAATCGTTATAGAGGTGGGTATGATCGCTGTCCTTCTTTTTGCCATGAATATGCTTTTTTATGTGCGGATCAATAATTCCATGCAAAAGATGGATAATGTTTATGCCAGTAATGCAGAGCTTACCGAACTTTCACAGGTATTTGAGAAAGTACAGGATAATATGTATAAGTATCTTAAGGTTAAGAATTCTCAGACACTTCTTGATTATTATCAGAATGAGGCAAAATACAGAAATGAACTTGAGAAACTTAATGAAGATAATATCAATGATCCCGTAAAGCTTCTGGAACGGAATATCCGGAAAATGTCGGAAACATATCTGGACTGTACTGCGGAAACGGTAGCTGCCAAACGAGGAAGGAACGTTGAGCAGTATAAGCGTAAATATGATGATGCAACAAAGCTTTACAGATATATCCAGTCATCTATTGACGAACTGAATAACCTGATGTTTCAGGAGAACTCCAGTACTTATGCAGTACTTCGTGCAGTGATGAGATATCTGGAGATAAGCAATTCAGTTATTATGATCATAATTGTAGCCGGTGGAATGCTTCTGCTCATCCAGGCCACCAGAAATATGTTTGTTACCCCTTTCCAATATGGCAGAGACAGCACAACTGGTAGGTCAGGGAAATTTCCATGTAAAGATGCACGATACAGATGCACAGGATGAACTGGGAACAGTAACCAGAGCGTTTAATACAATGGTAGAGAATCTTGATCTGTATATGGCAAGGACGAAAGCAAGTATGGAGAAAGAGCAGCAGATGATGGAGAGGGAGCTTCTTATGGAAAATCATCTGAAAGAAGCACAGCTGAAATATCTTCAGTCACAGATACAATCCGCACTTTCTGTTTTAATTCCCTGAATGCAGGAGCACAGCTTGCAATGATGGAGGATGCAGAGCAGTACCGGGATTTTTGTAGAGAAAATGGCGGATTTTTTTACGCTATAATGTAAAAAAACGGACAGGAAGACGCCACATTGGGAGAAGAACTGGAGGCTGTTGATAACTATATTTATATTCTGAATGTCCGGTTCGCCGGAGATATCCATTTCAGCAAGGAGGTGGATGAATCACTGGAGAATGTGCGTATGCCAAGTATGATCTTGCAGCCGGTTGTGGAAAATGCAGTCAATCATGGAATACGTGACATTGAATGGGAAGGAAAAATACATCTCACAGTTACAGGAGATGCAGATTATATACGTATCAGCGTGAAAGATAATGGAAAGGGAATGACGCAGGAACAGATAGAGGGTGTTCTGTCAGGAAACAGAGAGCACAGAAATGAAGAAGGTGATTCTACAGGAATCGGTATGAATAATGTGATCAGTCGTCTGGAACTTTATTATGAGGAATCAGGGCTTATGGAGATTAACAGTGAAGGTGAAGGAAAAGGCACAGAAGCAGTAATCTATATACCTGTGCATGAAAACTAAGAGAAGTATTATGGGAGTGAGAGAAGATGTATAGAATTTTGCTGGCAGATGATGAAGGTATCATGCTGGAATCATTAAAGAAAATTATTGAAACTGAATATGGAAATGAATGTGAAATCCACTGTGCAAAGTCAGGCAGAGTTGTGGTGGAGATGGCACAGGCATATCCGCCGGATATCTGTTTTATGGATATCCAGATGCCGGGAATAAGCGGAATCCAGGCAATCAGGGAAATTCAGAAATTTAACAGCTCAGCAGTTTTTGTGATCATAACTGCATATGATAAGTTTAATTATGCAAAAGAAGCAGTGAACCTGGGAGTTCAGGAGTTTCTCACAAAGCCTGTAAATAAGAAAGTAATTCTGGAAACCTGCGCGAAGATGATGACAAAGGTAGATCAGATACGGCAGAAGAGAAGCGATGATCTCCTGATCAGAGAGAAACTGGAGACAGTGGTACCTATGATTGAGAGTGGATATATCAATAATATTCTTCTGCAGGATGATTTTGTTACTTATCAGGATAATTATACACAGCTTCTTGATATCCGTCAGAAATACGGTTATATGATGGTCATAGAATTTGGAGATTCTATGGAAAATGGGGTGCTCAGTAATGCGGTAGGTGCAAGTGTAAAGGCAAACAAATTTTATTCTACTTTTCGTGAAATCGCACAGGGATTCTTTGAATGCCTTGTAGGTCCTATTATGGGAAACAGGATCGTACTGCTTGTTCCTTATGAAAATGCGAAAGAAGATTACGAAGACAGAGTTGCAATTGTCACAAGAGCCAGAAATATGGTACATAAATTTGAAAACCGGATCGACAGTATGTTCCGCTGTGGAATCGGAAGAGTCAAAGAACTTGGAAGCGTGAAGGAATCTTTTAAGGAAGCGGTGGTCGCACTGAGAGAGAGCATCAGTCATGTAGTGCATATCGAGGATGTACCGGCGGCACAGAAATATGACGGGGAATATCCAAGAGACCTGGAAATCAGATATCAGAAGAGGATCCTTGAGAAGGATGCTGCGGGAGCGATGAACTGCGCAGAGGGAGTTTTTTGAATGGATGCACAGTCAGCAGGCCGTCACAAGAGAAGACATTGAGATTAAAATCCTGGAGATGGTGATGAATGCGGAACGCAGGGCATTCTTTGCAGGAACTTTGAAATATAATGTTAACAGCAGGAGAAGCTATATCCGGGAGCTTCAGTCCTGTACGGATATAGAAAATCTGAAGAAGTGGTTTCTGGATAAGACGAGAGAAATCTGTACGAAACTGGAGAATTCCAAGGAAAAAGAAGCTGGCAGTATTATTGACAGAGCAAAGGAATATATCAATGAAAATTTCCGCAGGGATATTTCTCTGGATGATGTTTCAAGAGAGGTAGATATCAGTCCGTATTATTTCAGTAAACTTTTTAAACAGGAAACAGGTAAGAACTTTATTGAATATCTTACAGAAATACGTCTGAAAAATGCCAGAGAACTTCTGCAGGATTCCAGACTTTCCATTAAGGAGATATGTGCACAGTCGGGATACAGTGATCCCAATTACTTCAGCAGGATTTTCAAGAAGTATGAAGGAGTTACGCCTAGTGAGTTCAGAGAGAGGTTAGGCTGATGAAATTATATAAGACAAAAAAGAATTGCGGAAAGCTGCTGCTTGGAATACTGGCATTTTGTACAGGGATGATACTGCTGACAGGATGTGGTTCCTCTTCAGAACAAAAACAGAATAAGAATGAAAAAACAGCAGAAGAAAATAAGGAAGAGGATAAGGTTCAGATCGGACTTACAGTGGATTCTTTGTATAGAAAGATGGATCCGCGACAGAGATGTATTTGTGGCGACTGCCAGAGAACTGGGAGCAGAGGTAAATGTGCAGGATGCAGGTGCAGATGTCAAAGAGCAGATCAGTCAGATTGAATACTTTATAAATAAGCAGGTGGATGTGATCGTTGTGATCGCAAGAGACTGTGGAGCACTTTCAGATGCCATACAGAAGGCACAGAGTGCGGGAATTTCAGTTATTTCCTATGACAGAATGGTCAATAATGCCAATACAGATTTGTACATTTCCTTTGATAACCGTAAGGTGGGTGAGATCATGGCACAGGCACTTGTCAATGCACTTCCTCAGGGAGGAGATGTCTTTATGATACAGGGATCCTCTTCAGATAATAATGTCCAGATGGTGAAACAGGGGTTTGATGATATGCTTGCAGACACAGATCTGCATGTGGTTTATGAAGCTAACTGTGATGGCTGGACAGCAGAACTGGCTGCCGGATATGTGGAGGAAGCCCTGGAAAAATATCCTCATGTTAAGGGAATTATGTGCGGAAATGATGACATTGCCAGTCAGGTCGTACAGGTACTGGCAGAGAATCAGCTTGCCGGAAATGTGGTTGTTGTAGGTCAGGATGGAGATCTTGCAGCCTGTCAGAGAATAGTAGAAGGAACACAGTATATGACTGCTTTTAAACCAATTGAAGATCTGGCAAGAAAAGCAGCGAAATATGCAGTGGAAATGGGTAGTGGAAAGGGAGTTGCAGAACTGGAGGATGTGACAGAAACAGTAAATGACGGAACTTATGAGATTCCTTCCTGCATCCTTGAACCAACTGCAGTGACAAAAGAGAATATAGATAAGGTGATCATTGAAGGAGGTTTCCACCGCAGAGATGAAGTTTATCTGAATGCGGATTACAGTTAAATAAAATATTCAGAGATTATCCGGCTGCTTTTGCAGATGTAAGAGTAAATCAGTATATAGCATTATCTTGTAACAAAAATGTCCTGTCCTGTGCAGGGCATTTTTGTTTTTCTTAAAATGTCTTGTTTCTTGCCAACCATGTCCAGATTGCCCTGTGCTATAGTAACATCATCAAGAAAACGTGAGAAACGTAAAAAGAAATGGAGGATTTTTACAATGAGAAAGAAAGTCGTATCTGCAATTCTTTGTGCATCAATGGTAGCTGGAATGGTAGTTATCCCGGGAGTAGCTGTTAAAGCGGATGACAAGAAACTGATCGGTGTTACAATGCCTACAAAAGATCTTCAGAGATGGAATCAGGATGGCGAGAACATGAAGAAAGAGCTGGAAGCAGCCGGCTATGAAGTAGACCTTCAGTATGCATCCAACGATGTAAGCACACAGGTTTCACAGCTTGAGAATCAGGTTGCAAACGGATGTGATCTTCTGGTTGTGGCATCTATCGACGGAAGCAGTCTTGGTGAGCCGCTGAAACAGGCTAAAGAAGCAGGAATCCCGGTTATTTCCTATGACCGTCTGCTTATGAACTCAGATGCAGTTACTTATTATGCAACATTTGATAATTACAAGGTAGGTCAGAAACAGGGCGAATATTTAGTAGATGCACTTGATCTCGACAATCAGGACGGACCGTTTAATATTGAGCTGTTCACAGGTGATCCTGGTGACAATAACTGTAACTTCTTCTTCGGCGGAGCAATGGATGTACTTCAGAAATATATTGACGAAGGTAAGCTGGTAGTTAAATCCGGACAGACAGAATTTGAGCAGGTTGCAACTGCTAACTGGGACAGTGCAAAGGCTCAGGACAGAATGGATACAATTATCGCAGGTAACTACTCAGACGGCTCCAACCTTGACGCAGTTCTCTGCTCCAATGACTCTACAGCACTTGGCGTAGAAAATGCTCTTGCAGCTTCCTACACAGGAGAATATCCGATCATCACAGGTCAGGACTGTGATACACCAAATGTTAAGAACCTTGTAGCAGGAAAACAGGCTATGTCCGTATTCAAGGATACACGTGCTCTTGCAACAGCAGTTGTTGGAATGGTTGATTCCATCATGAAAGGTGAAGAACCGGAAGTTAATGATACAGAATCCTATGATAACGGCACAGGTGTTATCCCGACATACCTTTGCGATCCGGTTGTTGTCACTGTTGACAATTACAAAGAAATCCTGATCGATTCCGGATACTATACAGAAGATCAGATTAAGTAATAAAAATTGATCATACAGGCGGGAATACCACCCGCCTGTGTTAATCTATAGCAATCCCAGAAAATAATGTAATTCAGTATTTCCTGGGATTGCTATAGGGCTGCCCGTCGCAGGCATGATTTATAAAAGGGAGGGAAACAAAATTGGCTAAGATACTTCTGGAAATGAAAAATATTACCAAAACTTTCCCAGGTGTAAAAGCACTGGATAACGTTAATCTTCAGGTGGAAGAGGGCGAGATCCACGCTCTGGTCGGTGAAAATGGAGCCGGTAAATCTACCCTGATGAATGTATTAAGTGGTATTTATCCGTATGGAACATACGATGGTAATATTATTTATAACGGTGAAATCTGTAAATTCAATACAATTAAAGACAGTGAACATAAAGGAATTGTGATCATTCACCAGGAACTGGCGCTGATCCCATATATGACGATCGGTGAAAATATGTATCTGGGCAATGAAAGAGGAAGTTCATTATCTATTAACTGGAATGAAACCTACGGAGAAGCAGATAAATATCTGAAAATAGTAGGACTTGAAGAATCCTCCAGAACTTTGATCAAGGATATTGGTGTAGGTAAACAGCAGCTGGTAGAAATCGCCAAGGCACTGGCAAAAAATGCCAAGCTTCTGATCCTGGACGAGCCGACAGCATCTTTAAATGAGGATGATTCTCAGGCTCTGCTGGAATTGCTTCTGAAGTTCAAAAAAACAGGGAATGACATCTATTATCATTTCCCATAAACTAAATGAAATTTCCTATGTTGCGGATAAGATTACAGTTATCCGTGATGGATCTACTATCGAGACTTTGGATAAGAAGAAAGATGACTTTTCCGAGCAGCGTATTATCCAGGGTATGGTAGGCCGTGAGATGACAGACCGATTCCCGAAACGTCCAGGTGTAAAGATTGGAGATGTTTCCATGGAGGTTAAGAACTGGAATGTCTATCATCCGCTGTACTCAGAACGTAAAGTAGTGGATAATGTATCATTTAAGGTGCATAAAGGGGAAGTTGTAGGTATCTCCGGACTTATGGGTGCAGGACGTACAGAACTTGCCATGAGTATTTTCGGAAAAAGCTATGGAACTAAGATTTCCGGTCAGGTATTTATGAACGGAAAAGAAGTAAAGCTGAATACTGTACAGGAAGCAATCGATAACAAGCTTGCTTATGTCACAGAGGACAGAAAAGGAAATGGTCTGATCCTTTCCAAATCCATTAAGATGAATACTTCACTTGCAAACATGAAGGGAATCAGTAATGGAAAGGTTATTGACGCAGATAAAGAGTATGCAATAGCAGAGGAATACAGAAAGAAACTGAAAACAAAATGTCCGTCTGTGGAGCAAAATGTAGGTAATTTGAGCGGTGGTAACCAACAGAAAGTCCTTCTTGCAAAATGGATGTTTGCAGAACCGGATATTCTGATTCTTGATGAGCCTACCCGTGGTATTGACGTAGGTGCGAAATACGAAATTTACTGTATTATTAACGATCTGGTAGCAGCAGGAAAATCTGTTATCATGATTTCTTCTGAACTTCCGGAAGTACTTGGAATGTCAGACAGAATCTATATCATGAATGAGGGTAGGTTCGTAGGTGAGGTCGGCAAAGAAGAGGCCACATCAGAACTGATCATGTCCAAGATCGTAAAATCAGGAAAAGGAGCGTAAAGAAGATGGAAAAAAAGATTAGTTTTTCAGAGATATTAAAGAAATATACCATGGTGCTTGTACTTGTTCTGGTAGTCATCATGTTTGCTGTAAACACAAAGGGGGTTATGCTTCTTCCTCAGAATGTGAATAACCTTGTAGCCCAGAATGCGTATGTATTTATCCTTGCAACAGGTATGCTGTTCTGTATTCTGACTGGTGGTAATATTGACCTTTCTGTTGGTTCTGTTGTATGTTTTGTAGCAGCAGTTGGCGGTAAGATGATGGTTCTCAACAGTATGAATCCATATCTTACAATGCTGATTATGTTGCTTACAGGTATTGCCATCGGTGCATGGCAGGGATTCTGGATCGCATATGTAAGAATCCCACCGTTTATTGTAACTCTGGCTGGTATGCTTGCGTTCCGTGGTCTTTCAAACGTAGTTTTACAGGGACAGACACTGGCACCAATGCCTGATTCTTACCTGGCACTGTTTAACAATTATATTCCGGATCCATTTGGGAAAGAGGGATTTAATCTTATCTGTTTTGTAGTTGGTATTATTGTCTGTATTGTATATGTGTTGCTTGTTCTGAAGAATCGTGCAGATCGTGTGAAGAAAGGGTACAGTGTAGATGCTTTTGGTGGCGTTGCAGTTAAGATGATTCTGATCTGTGCAGTTGTTCTTGCTTTTATGTTCCGTCTGGCTCAGTATAAAGGTATTCCGAATTCTCTGATCTGGGTAGCTGTGATTATTGCAATCTATACATATATTGCTTCCAAGACAACTACAGGACGTTATTTCTATGCAGTTGGCGGTAATGAGAAGGCTACAAAGCTTTCCGGTATTAATACAAATAAGGTTTATTTCCTTGCTTATCTGAATATGGGTCTTCTGGCTGCTATTGCAGGTATGGTTACTATGGCCCGTTTGAATTCGGCCAATCCTCAGGCTGGTACAAACTTTGAGATGGATGCGATTGGTGCTTGTTTCATTGGTGGTGCTTCTGCTTATGGCGGAACCGGTACAGTTCCGGGGGTTATCATTGGTGCATTGCTGATGGGTGTGCTGAACTTAGGTATGAGTATCATGGGTATTGACCAGAACCTGCAGAAGGTTGTTAAAGGTCTGGTTCTGCTGGCAGCGGTTATCTTTGATGTTGTTAGTAAGAGAAAATCCTTTATTGTGAAATAAAAAATTGTATATTCCTCCTTGAATAGGAATTTTTTGCAGGGCTTGCAGAGATGCGAGCTCTGTTTTTTTGATTGGTAGGGGACGCGCAGAAAAATAGTGTGTTTGATGTGCGGTTTCGGCATCTAAGATATTCTAAGGTCAAAAAAATCTGCTAAAGGCATGAGCCGGCTTCTCAAACTCGCTCCGTCGCAGACTCCGCTCAGACAGTGATACAGCCGGCTCATAACGCAGATTTTTTTGACCTAAGAATATCTAAGATACCTGCAAATGCACATCAAACACACTATTTTTCTGCGCTGGCTGCAGGCAAGTTTTTTTTGGCGTTGGCTTGAGTAAAAATGGATGGTAAAAATGGGTGGACGGAAAATTTGCTTGTGGAGGTGGAAGGATGGTCGTATAATGAGGGGGAATATTGTACGAAGTGAGGAGTGGGTTGTTATGAGATATAATTCAGTGTTGGATCTGCATACACATACTTTGGTGAGTGGTCATGCATATTGTTCTCTGAGGGAGATGGCGAAAGCGGCTGCAGATAAGGGACTGGAGGTTCTGGGGATTACGGAGCATGCGCCTGCTATGCCGGGGACCTGTCATAAGTATTATTTTGAGAATCTGAAAATTGTGCCCAGGGAGATGTATGGGATTCAGCTTCTTCTGGGGTCTGAGGTGAATATTCTGGATGCACAGGGGACTGTGGATCTGGTGCAGCGGACGTTGGAGAGGATGGATGTGGTGATCGCCAGTCTGCATATGCCATGCATGAAGCCGGGATCTAAGCTGGAGAATACAGAAAGCTATCTGAATGTGATGAAGAATCCGTATGTAAATATTATCGGGCATCCGGATGATGGGAGATATGAAATCGATTATGAGGCACTGGTTCAGGGTGCGAAGGAATATGGGAAGGTTTTGGAACTGAATAATCATTCTATGGATCCGGACTGTAACCGGCAGAATGCTGTGGAGAATGATACTGTGATGCTGAATCTGTGTAAGAAATATCAGGTTCCGGTGGTGATGGACAGTGATGCCCATTTTGATCTTCTGATCGGGGAGTTTGATCTGGCGAGAGATCTGCTGGAGAAACTGGATTTTCCGGAAGAGCTGGTTCTTAATCGGTCTGTGGATGCAATAAGGAAGTATGTGAATCGTAAATTCTGATAAACTGAGAAGCAGTTATTTGGTGTAGAGCTGCGTCACAAAGAGGATGAGTTTTATCTGCCTTACTCTTCGAAAGAGGTTTTGGTGAGAAAATAAAAAAATCTGTAATTTCTTTTAGGTTAAAGGCTTGCTTCCTATAATTTAACGTGGTAAAATATCACTGTTAGAAATATAACACGGACATTTTAAAGACAAATGTCCGCCCAGTGAAGTACAGAGTTCTAAAAGGAGCATGAAAATGAGTAAAAAAATCAGAACAGAGGCTGTAGATCAGCTTTTTGAAGCGATTTTATGCCTGAAGGATAAAGAAGAGTGCTATACTTTTTTTGAGGATGTATGCACGATCAATGAACTTCTTTCCTTATCACAGCGTTTTGAGGTTGCCAAGATGCTGATGGACAAGAGAACCTATCTTGATATTTCGGAGAAAACCGGAGCTTCCACAGCAACGATCAGTCGTGTGAATCGTTCATTGAATTATGGAAATGACGGATATGAGATGGTGTTTTCAAGAATGGCAGAGAAGGAAACTAAAGGGGAATAAGATAGCGGAAGGCTGAATAAATGCAGTGCTATTGTGGGGCAGGTGAAGATCACCTGCCTTTTTTGTATAGGGAATTTTCGGATAAAAGAGAAGTCCGATTATTTCTCTTCTGGGAGAGTGTTGTGCAGGCTGAGAAAATGCTGCGAAGGATCAATCTATAAAAGTCGAAAATGAATATTATATAGTCAAATATGCAAACTATGCGGATTGGTATAATGTTATAATTTTGCTTATGAAGGATAACTGGCTGTTGGCAATATCGTATAAGATATTTTTATGAAAAAAGTCATATATAAAGTATTTTGCTGGAAATATTTTACAAAATGCATGGCGAAATGTAATATTGCAGGCAGAGAGAACAGTTATAAAAAACAAATCATGAGGAGAACATAAGAGTATGAAGGCATTTGATTATTCACTGGTAAAAGATCCACAGTATTTCTGCGATAACCGAATGGAAGCTCATTCAGATCATGTATATTATAGAGATGGGAATGAAATGCAGACTGCTGTGCAGGATGGGACGGAAACTTCTTTTCGCTACAGTCTGAACGGTTTATGGAAGTTTCATTATGCGCGTAATTACAAAAGTGCAGTTCAGGGATTTGAGAAAGAAGATTAC
>ENA-OQNJ01000170-OQNJ01000170.1-human-gut-metagenome-genome-assembly--contig:-NODE-170-length-16634-cov-3.786575_pt1 | contig 16634 bp, 18 predicted proteins | sample MGYA00242630_ERZ504882 | MGnify/ENA primary metagenome ERZ504882 (study PRJEB26092, sample SAMD00036408) | human gut metagenome | host: Homo sapiens | study: EMG produced TPA metagenomics assembly of... | reverse complement strand
CCCATATTTATACAAGATAATTTCGATAAGCAAGCAATGAATATAGTACATCCAGTCCTTGCCAGATAGAACGTACTCCGGGCATACCATCGCTCGGAGCACCTTTCGTCCCTCCAAGAACTCCCAGATCATAAATTGCTTCTTTAAGTGAATACGCTTCAGGAATTTCCTTAGCTTTTTCTTGCGCAACAACATAATACTTTCCATTCCTCTTCAGCAAATACGATCCCACTTGAAATTTCCGGACATATTTTCCCAAGATAAGTCAGATTTAATATCTGCATTGCAATGACAGAATATAATAACGTCAGTAAAGCTTAATCTCCCATATTCCCTTGACCTGGTTCTTTTCTATTTTGCATCCACTCTTTAATATAAAATGAAACCGTTCTATCTTCCATCTGTGTGCATAACACTGTACCAGCTTTTTATTTCTTTTTCGCTCTTTACCGTTACCGTTGTCAGCCGTGACATGTGACAATAGGCGGTAATACATAACGCCAGAGCGTGTCTGAAAAAGGCTTTTCGCAGGCTGCGAGTCCCGTTTGTGGGAGATTTTGTCCGAATGAAGGTAGCGTAGCGTGCTACGGCAACTGAATGAGGGCAAAATGCACCGCAAAGTGGTGCTTGCAACACAGCATGTTCACGCTTGAATCACGTTCTTGCGCACCTGAACAGCAAGTGTTCAGGTGCTGAGGAAATAGCAATGAATCGTGTTCCTGGTTTTTGCCGGTCTTGCTATTTTCGTAGGTGGGTGATAAAATGACGATAGATCGTGAGATCAAAAAAGGGAGGAATGTTGTGGGACGATTCTTTAATTCGAAGGTCAATGCGTTTCAGGATGTGTTAAACTCCAAAATATATATCGATAAAACAGGATTACTGGAATACACCAACAGTGTGATAGACACAACATCAAAGTTTATCTGCAACAGCCGACCCAGAAGATTTGGAAAATCAATCACGGCGGATATGCTCACTGCGTATTACAGCAGAAGTCTGGATACGGAAGAAATTTTCGAAAAACTTGAGGTCGGAAAAACAGCGGATTTTCGAAAGCATCTGAATCAGTACGACGTGATTCATATTGACATTCAGTGGTGTATTGAGCCGGCCGGAGGTGCAGATCAGGTAATCACTTTTATTAACAAAAATGTGATTGAAGAGCTGCGTGAAACATATGAAAAAGAATTATCGGAGGGAACATCGTCGCTTCCGGATGCGTTGTCACAGATCAGTGCAAAAACAGGAAAAAAGTTTATTCTGATTCTGGACGAGTGGGATGTACTGATTCGAGATGAGGCGGCAAATCAGAAAATACAGGATGAATATATCAACTTTTTGCGAGGGCTTTTTAAGGGAACGGAACCTTCGAAATATATTCATCTTGCATATCTGACTGGAATCCTGCCGATCAAAAAAATAAGGACACAGTCTGCGCTGAACAATTTTTCAGAATTTACAATGCTGGATGCGAAAGTTTTTGCAAAATACACTGGTTTTACAGAAGAAGAAGTGCAGGCGCTCTGTCGGACATACAACAGCGATTTTGAAAAAGTAAAGCGCTGGTATGACGGATATCTGCTGGAAGAGTATCAGGTTTATAATCCAAAAGCAGTTGTAGAGGTTATGACCTGGAATAAATATCAGAGCTACTGGTCAGAAACGGGCACGTATGAATCAATTGTACCGATGATTAACATGAATTTTGATGGTCTGAAAACGGCAATGATTGAACTGCTGGCAGGCGGATCTGTGAAGGTAGATACTTCAACGTTTCAGAATGATATGATAAACTTTTCCGATAAGGATGATGTGCTCACATACCTCATCCATCTGGGGTATCTGGGATATGATCAGCAGCAGGAAACAGCGTTTGTGCCAAATGAAGAAATACGGCTGGAACTGACGAAGGCGGTAAAAAGAAAAAAATGGAATGAATGGATTTCGTTTCAGAGAGAATCGGATGCACTGCTGGATGCGACACTGGATGGAGATGCGGAAAGCGTTGCTGAAAAGATAGAAGAAATTCACATGGCCTATACATCTGTAATTCAGTATCACGATGAAAATTCATTGAGCAGTGTGATTTCGATCGCATATTTAAGTGCTATGCAGTATTATTTCAAACCTGTCCGTGAAATGCCGACAGGAAGAGGATTTGCAGATTTCGTGTTTTTACCGAAACCGGAATATATACAGCAGTACCCGGCGATGGTTGTGGAATTGAAATGGAATAAGAGTGCACAGACAGCGTTGAATCAGATCGCGGATAAAAAATATCCGGAGTCTTTGCGACAGTATACGGGAGAAGTTCTGCTAGTGGGAATCAATTACGACAAGAAAAGTAAAAAACATGAGTGTGGAATTGAGAGCTATGAAAAATAGGAGGAATCTGTATGAAAAGATGTAGTTACTGTGGCAAAAAAATAAACGGAAGTGTTGGATTTTGCAGTGATGCATGCGAAAGCCGCTATAAAAAAGTAATGGAAAAAGATGGACCTAAAGTTAAATATTTTATTTCCGGTATTATTTTAGGATTCCTGGTGATGTTTTATGGAATTATATCAAACAGCAGCTTCCTGATAGGGATGGGAAGCATAGTAATAGGAATTGATGTTGTTTTCTTTCCGTTTACCACGCCGGAAACAACCGCTTTTTTGGGATATCAAAAGGCAAAATTAGTGGGCCGCGTAGCAGGTATATTCCTGATAGCAGTTGGAATATGGGTGGGGACTATTCACTGATGAACAGAGATGCAGAAGCTGCCGCATTAACGTGCGGCAGCTTATTTTTACAGCAATTCCGCTTTCTTTTGGATCATTGCCAGAAATACCAGCGGTTCTTTTCCGCTACAGGAAACGGCATGGCCGCTGCCGTCCTCGCAGAACGTCGTCATGCCCGCCTGCACCGGATATGTTTTGTTATTATCCTGATATATTCCCTCCCCGGACAGAATGTGATACACTTCCGTCTCGCCGTGATGCTCATGGTACGGGAGCTCATCGCCCGGTAAAATCGTTACTTTTGCAAAGAGTGTCACCTTTCCGGAAAGGCGTTCGCCTTCCAGCAATTTTTCTGTTGTGTGTCTGTCTGCCATTGTTCACGTCCTCGTTTTCGTAATCTTTCCTCTGTCAATCTCCACCGTCGTATCGCACAGTGCCGCGATGTCTTCCCGGTTGTGGCTGGCCAGAAGAATCGTTTTTCCTTCCTCTTTTAACTTCAAAAACAGCTGCCGCATCTCCTGCACGCCCTGGTTGTCGAGACCGTTCATCGGTTCGTCCAGGATCAGGAGAGAAGGTTCTTCCATAATCGCCTGTGCAATGCCGAGACGCTGGCGCATGCCGAGCGAATACTTGCCGACATGCTTTTTCGCTTCCGGATCCAGTCCGACTTTTCGGATAGCCTCATCGATCTCCTTTTTTCCGATCTTCCTGCGGATACCGGCGAGAAACTGCAGATTCTGTCTGGCGCTGTATCCCGGAAGAAAGCCCGGCGTCTCGATGATGGCGCCAATACTCTCCGGCGCTTCGATCTCTTTCCCGATCTGCTTTCCATCCACAAAAACCGCGCCATCATCCACCCGGAGAAATCCGCAGATGCACTTAAACAGTACCGTCTTCCCACTTCCGTTTCTTCCGATCATTCCGTGAATTTTTCCTTTTTCAAAGCTCAGGCTGATCCCGTCCAGCGCCGCGTAGCTGCCAAACTTTTTTGTCACGTTTTCTATTCTTATCTTTTCTTCCATTCTTTCAGATTTCCTCCACAAAGTTCAGATCCTTTTTCCGAATCCCGAGATACGAGAGGATCGTGCATGCGCCGATGACAATCGCAAAGACACTGTAAACATATGCCATCGACGGCCCGTTTCCATACCCCTGCCACTTGTAGCTCGCAATGTTCATCCAAAGCGGCGGCGCGCAGTAATAGCCGATTGTGATGTTGGAAAATTTGCTGAGCAGAAGCGCGGTGAGTGCGATGCCGCAGTTGATGACGATTCCAAATCCCCTGTGTACCAGAAAATTTCCGGCATAACTCACAACGCCTGTCATAACCGACAGGCACCAGATTGCAAGCATTGTGAGCCCCATTGCCTCCTGCGGCGAAAATCGCGAAATGATCAGATAATCCAACGGTTCCTGGTCAAAGGTATATGCCGCATTCGTCTGAGCCAGCGTACTGATCACCTTCCCCCATCCGGTTTCCCACCCTACATTCGGAAACACAAGCAGTACCGGAATCATACTTAAGCATATGGTGTAAAAAAAGGAAACAACCACAATGTATAGCATGTTTCCCCAAAACCAGCTTTTCCGCCCGACCCGCAGAATCTGCCACCCGCTGTTCGGTTCCAGAAACGGAGCATCACAGAAAAGCAGCAGAGCCCCAAGAACGATGATAATCTGGTCTCCATTATATCTGGTCATAAACGGCAGCATCCAAAAAGTCACATCAACTCCGGTCTGCTCGCAGAAGCCTCGAATACCCGCCGTCATTACATGAAAAAGGATCGCAATCCACAACAGCGCAACATAAAATCGTGGTGTTGTGAATGTTTTCCGCAAACGTATCTGACATACCCGAAGGCTCATCCGTATTCTATCCATTCTGCGCCCTCCTCTTTACCACTCGCACGAAAATTACACCTTCCATTCCTGTCAGAATAAGGAAATAACCAGCTATCACAAAAAAATCCTTAAAATTCCGTATACTTCCCCCATGGAGCTGGTACCACCTCATCTGGCCCGGCAGCTGCAGCGCTTCTGCTACAAGCTGGCTTGCATAATAAAAAACGAGCCGGTGTGCTGACCAGCACGAACAGATTTTTTATTTTCCCCGATATCATAAGCGCAAAAACTGCCATAAATGCATATTTGACAGCCTCAACTCCAAATCTTGCGGCAAGGTAAAACGGCAGAACGAGTCCATTTCCATAGCTTAAACCGCCTGTTAATGTTTCAAGCTCTTCTTTTTTTATCCACGGTATTTTTAATGCCAAAACGCCATAAACAACTGCCATTCCCAGAAAAATGCTGATCACAGAGCCGAAAAAGGCAACCACCAGATGCGACCAGCAATATGCTGTTCTCCCTATGCGTGTCTCAATGCATCTAAGATAGCCATTTCTGCTGTCTTCCCAATAGCTCAGCGCAAACGGCAGCACAGCCAGCACAGAAAACACTTCAAAAAATGCACCCACACCATGGCTGCTGACAACCAGGTAATATACCGATACATTCCACCGGCTCTGCATTGCTTCCTGACTGATGTTCAACACAGTAACCAGTATCGCACCTGCGATGGCAAAATAAAATTTTCCTGATAAAAACATTCTTTTAAAATCCATTTTTATCATTCGAAAAAAATTCATGAAAGATCACCTTCTTTCTGTTTTGATTTTCGAGATGGTTTTATCGGTTGATATATTCCATCCCTTGAAACTTCTCTTCGCCTCTATAAAAGATGTGACCCCGCTTAGCCCGGAGCCACATCTTTCACAAAAGTAATTTATTCTTTGAGTAAATCATAAAGCTCAGACAAACTCACCCCGCAATTTCCCGTCCATCCAGTGCATTGATGTAAACATACTGTTCGATCTCATCTTCTATAAATCGAAACTGCCACGCAGGAATCATATCACACATCCAATGCCCCGTTTCATTTCTTCCCGTTGTCATTGGGTAATAAATCAGTTTCATCTGATCCAGCGTAATCGGCTCGGCAATTGCCAAATCATACTTATTTCTCAGCGTTTCCAAAATAATATCTTTTTCCGCAAGAGATACCGGTTCCTTTTCCCGAATAGCATAGTGATTAACTGCTTGAAGATATTGAATTCCGCCCTCCGTTATAACAGCCTGTATTTTAGATGACGGAATATAAAGATCATCCTGCCGGTTAATTTCATTGCATAATACAGGAACCCCATTCAGATATCCCTGAAAAAACAACAGGAAGCAATCATCTGCTTTTGACCACTCATATTTCTGAATCTTCTGAGGCTTTAGCAATTCTCCATTCTCGATTGCCTGTTCCATTAATTCCTGCTGTTTTTCCATCTGTTTATACGAAAAACTGTATTTACTGGTCAATTCAACTTTTTCCCAGTCTCCAATCCATCTAACAAACTCTTTTCCTTCCTCTATCAGCTTTTCTTCGTCTTCCAATGAAATTTCCTGCTCATTGTCTCTGACCAAAATCCCTTCACCATAGGCTGATGTAATATATTCAACAGGTAAATTATAATAAACTTTTTTCCCTTCTTCCGTTTCCACTCCTAATATATTACTGACAGACACCGTTCCATTTTGATTTTTTAATTGTTCACCAAGTGTTCCCTCATACGAATAACAAACATCCGGCTCTCCCATGTCTCCTTTTCTTGTTTCCAATCCACTTTCCGGAATTTTCCCAAGTATTTTATTGAACACACTTTCTCCTTGAAATCCATCCACTTCTATCACACATTTTTCAAACTCGTTCCATTTTTTGTCCGGCATGTCAATAACCGCATCAATTTTTGCCTGGCTGCCAAGCTGAAAACGGATGTGCTCACCATTGCTTAATTCCTGATCCTTTTCATGTGTCACATTTGTTTCCGTTTCATCATTGCTGATAGAACTATTCCGTTCTTCTCCATTTTCCTGTTTTTCTACCTGCTGCAAATTTTCTGACTCATTTCCCATATTCTGACAACCTGTAAAGAACAGTAATATTACCATAATTCCCAATACTTTCTTTCCCATATATCCCCTCTTTTCAAAATTTCGTTCTTTCTCTTCTGTTACTCGAAGCATAACGAAAATTTTCTCCATCGTCAACGGATCTGGGATATCATGCTCTATCTGGGATAATCGGTACAGATAGCAAAAAATATAAGACTTTGTTCTTTGAAATCCGCATTCTTTTTGCTTCCTTCATACAAACAAAGTCTTTTTTATTACGTTTTATCTTATTTTATCGGAAACACTGCCTCTGCGCAAAACAAATCTCCTGTCTCATAATACTTTAACGCGCCACCTACCTTTTGCATCGTCCGTTTTACACTTTTGTGCCCAATCCCATGGCTGCTTGTATCTTTCTTCGTCGTATTCAAACTTGAATTTTCATTTAAAACAGATTTCTCTATTTTATTTTGAATCTCCAACCGAAGATATCCCATTTTTCCTCTACAAAAATTATAATTTCTTTCTTCCCTGTAACTTTCCGCTCTGCTTCAATCGCATTATCCATGAGATTTCCAAACACAGTGCAAAACTCCAAATCATCAATTCCTTCCATTTTGCTCAGAATCGTACATTTCACATCTACTTTTTCACTTCTCGCAAGAGTAATTTTTGTATTAATCATAGAATCCACATAACTGTTTCCGGTCTGAATCAGTGTCTGCACATCTTCAATTTTCTGATTAATTTTTTCCCATACCTTTACCATTTCCGACTGCGGCATGGTCTCCATTGCCTCTTGCAGAGGTAAAAGATAATTTTTCAAATCATGTTTAAATTCTCGTAATTCTTCATTACTTCTCTTAATAATTTCCATACTTTCCTTTGAATATTTCTCTTTTTCTTTCATCAGTTCATATTCTAGCTTTGTTTGATTATCCTTGCTCATTTGCTGTACTATAAAGTACATAATCAGGCACATCAGCCAGATACAGCATACGCACAGCAAAATCCATTTCTGTTCCTGCATCTGCACACTTGGCAGATCTCTTACTACCAAAATCATAGTATCTCCCGCAATAATTGAGAAAACAAGGTTGCATCCCATGACAATCCATTGCCAGCTTATCAGATTCTCTCGTTCAAACAAAAGACTATTTAGTAATTTACCAACAAAAAAATAAGAAATTTTTGATAATAGCACGAGCGCAATTCTTACTGTATCCTGATCTTGAATAAACGATGCAACACTTTCTTGAAGGATAAAACTGCCGCCGAAAAGGATCGCTGTGTTTACCATCATCAATACTGCTCTCGCAACTACCGCTGCAGTAACCTTTCTCAGAACACTTCCCTGTGTACCCACCATCAAATAGACAAAAAGCCAAATCAATGTGATCCACATTTCCCACCTGTCATATAACGCAGGATACTTTTCCAACGCAGGAAAGATTAGCCCAAATAGCACTGCAATTCCCCACAAAACTTTACCTTTTTTCCCTCTGGGTTTCTGCTGCATAAAATCCATGCAGAATTCCAACAAAAGTATGTTTTCCCAAACAGAAATTGCAAGTTCAAAGACCTTCCAAAATGCTGCACTCATTCCATCACCACTCCCATAATTTTCATTCGAACCTGATTCAGATAATTTCTGCTGACAGGAATGCTTTTCCCGTTCAATAGCAGAAGTTCTTTTTCGCGCAACCGATATACATAGTTCATGTTAACCAAATATCCTTTATGTGTCCTTACAAATTTATGCGCTTCTAGTTTTTTCTCCGCTTCTGACATTTTCATCCTTACGCGAATCGCCTCATCCCTCGTATCTTTTTCCCGATAAAAAACGCAGATAGTTCTTCTCGCTCTCCACAAACCAGATATCACGCAATGCAAGTTTTACACTCTGACGCCCTGTCTGCAGTTCTATTTGGGGAACTTTCTTTCCTGCCTTTTTCTGCAGTTCCAGCAACTGCGGCTCCAGTTCCTCATCCAGATGTGCCTTGCGGATAAAAAAGAATGGATGATACACCAATGACTGAAACACCAGATCATCCTTATTCGATACAAACACAATGCAACATTCCCTGTTCCACTTTTTCAGATACGATGCAGCCTCAAATCCATTCACTTCCGGCATATCAATATCAATAAAAAAAACCAGAAATCTCATCAAGATTTTTGATTCCTTCCAGCATCTCCTTCGCAGATACGTAGCACTCCATTTCCACTGCAATCTTATATTTCTGACATAAACCTCGAATTCTGATTTCCAGTTTATTTAAAAACACTTTATCATCATCGCATAAAATTAAATTCATTATTTTCCCCCGTGCTTCTTATCGAAGATTCTACTTCTCAACAGCATACCAAATTTTTTCTTTTCTCTCAAGTAACCTGGGATAACATGCATGATCTGGGACAAACATCAGATCATTCTGCTCTGAGAGCTTTTTTGCCTGACGGGAAAATGTAACGAGATTTTCCCTCGAGAAAAAAAACAACACCTGAACCGTTTTGCCAACTCAGGTGTTGTTACAATAAATTTATATCGCCCGCAAAGGCTGTTACGCCACCACATCCTCAAACTGCGAATTGTAAAGATTTGCATAGAACCCGTTTGCCGCGAGCAGTTCTTCGTGATTTCCTTGCTCGATGATGTCTCCGTCTTTCATGACGAGAATCAGATCCGCATCACGAATCGTGGACAGCCGGTGGGCGATGACGAAGCTTGTTCTGCCCTTCATCAGGTTATCCATGGCTTTCTGGATCTCGATTTCGGTTCTTGTGTCGACGGATGAGGTTGCCTCGTCGAGGATCAGAATCTTGTTGTCAGCAAGGATTGCGCGTGCAATCGTCAGCAGCTGTTTCTGTCCCTGCGACACATTGCTGGCATCTTCATTCAGTTCCATCTGATAGCCGCCCGGCAGGGTCTGGATGAAGTGGTGGGCTCTTGCGGCTTTTGCTGCTGCGATGACTTCCTCATCTGTTGCATCGAGCCGGCCGTAGCGGATGTTTTCCATGATGGTTCCCTTGAACAGCCACGTATCCTGCAGGACCATACCGAAGGCATCGCGCAGCTCTCTGCGGTTGAAGTCTTTGATGTTGTGGTCGTTCAGCAGAATGGCTCCGCTGTTGACATCGTAGAAACGCATCAGCAGTTTGACCATGGTCGTCTTTCCGGCTCCGGTCGGGCCGACGATCGCGATTTTCTGGCCTGGTTTTACTTTGGCGCTGAAATCATTGATGATGATCTGCTCCGGGTTATAGCCGAAATGTACGTGGTCGAAGGTGACTTCTCCGGTCACGGTCTCGATCGCTGCCGGATTCTCAACAATCTGGTCTTCCTCTTCCTCGTTCAGGAATTCAAAGACACGCTCGGATGCCGCTGACATCGACTGTACCATGTTGATGACCTGCGCAATCTGCTGGATCGGCTGGGTAAAGTTTTTCACATACTGGATAAACGCCTGGATATCACCGATCGTGATCACGTTTTTGATCGCCAGAAGTCCGCCGGTCAATGCCACGCAGGCGTAACCTAAATTTCCGACAAACATCATAATCGGCTGCATCATACCGGACAAGAACTGGGATTTCCATGCGGAATCGTAGAGAATATTGTTGGTTTTTTCAAACTCTTCGATCGTATCCTTCTCGCGGTTAAACGCCTTAATGACGAGATGGCCGCCGTAAACTTCCTCGACCTGGCCGTTGATGTGGCCCAAGTATTCCTGCTGGGCACGGAAGAATTTCTGTGATTTCTTTGTCACCAGTCCGATCAGTCCCATCGAAATCGGCAGGATCACGAGTGCGATCAGCGTCATCAATGGGGAGATGCTCAGCATCATAATCAGAACACCGATGAGCGTTGCCACCGAGGTGATGATCGTCGTAATACTCTGGTTCAGTCCCTGGCCGAGCGTATCGACATCGTTTGTGATGCGGGAGAGCACTTCGCCGTACGTGCGGCTCTCAAAATATTTCATCGGCATGCGGTTGATCTTCTCCGAAATCTCTTTCCGGAGCTGATAGCACACCTTCTGCGTCACGCCCGTCATGATCCATCCCTGGATGAAGCTGAACAGGGCGCTCATCAGATACAGGCCAAGTACAAACAGCAGAATCGTTCCGATTCTTGCAAAGTCAATGCTTCCTGTGCCCTGGATTTTTTCCATCAGTCCCTCGGACAGTGCCGTCGTGGCTTTTCCGAGAATCTTTGGTCCGGCAACGTTGAACACCGTTGAGCATGCGGCACAGATCATAACGATAAAAATCGCAATTTTATATTTTCCGATGTACTGGGCGAGCTGTTTGATCGATTTTTTCAGATCTTTCGGCTTCTCGCCCGGCTGCATGCCGCGGCCCATCCGTCCCATCGGTCCTCTTTTGCGCGGCTGCTGGTTCATTTCATTACTCATGGTCAGCCACCTCACTTTCCTTCAGTCCAAGCTCTTTCTCTGACAGCTGGGATTTCGCAATCTCCTGGTAAACCTCGCAGCTTCTCAGCAGTTCCTCATGCGTACCTTTTCCGACTACTTTTCCGTCATCGAGCACCAGAATCTGCTCCGCATGGAGAATCGTGCTGATCCGCTGTGCCACGATGATCACGGTGCTGTCTTTGACATTCTCCGCCAGTGCTTTTCGAAGCGCCGCATCCGTTTTCAGGTCAAGTGCAGAAAAACTGTCGTCGAAAATAAAGATTTTCGGGTCTTTTGCAATCGCACGCGCAATCGCCAGACGCTGTTTCTGTCCGCCGGATACGTTCGTTCCGCCCTGTGCAATCGCGGTTTCGTATTTGTCATCTTTTGCCTCGATAAACTCGGTTGCCTGCGCAATTGCGGCTGCCTTTTCGATCTCCGCATCCGTCGCATCGTCTTTTCCGAAGCGCAGGTTGGATGCGATCGTTCCCGAGAACAGCACACCTTTCTGCGGCACGAAACCGATCTCATCGCGCAGATCCTTCATCGTAATGTTTCGAATATCTTTTCCGTCGAGCGTAATCTTTCCGCCCGTCACATCATAGAGACGTGGGATCAGGTTGACCAGCGTCGATTTACCGCAGCCGGTGCTTCCGATGATCGCCGTCGTCTTGCCAGGCTCGGCAACGAAGTCGATGTCATGCAGCACATCCTCCTCGGCGCCCGGATAACGGAAGTTGACGTGATCGAAGCGGACAACTCCGTTGTGAACCTCCAGCTGCTCCGGATTTTTGACATCTTGAATGGAGGATTCTGTCTGAATGACTTCATCGATACGGCCGGCGGCAACAGCGGCACGCGGCAGCATGATTGACATCATTGTCAGCATCAGGAAAGACATGACGATCATCATGGCGTAGGTAATAAATGCAGTCATTGCACCGACCTGCATCGTGCCGGCATCGATTTTATGTGCACCGACCCATACGATTCCGACGGTCAGCACGTTCATAATCATCATCATACCAGGCATCATAAAGGTCATGACGCGGTTGGTGAACAGGGTTGTTTTGGTCAGTTCCTTATTCGCACCGTCGAAGCGCTCTTCCTCTTTGTCCTCTCTTCCGAACGCACGGATGACAGAGAGTCCGGTCAGGATTTCACGCGATACGAGGTTGATGTTGTCGACCAGTTTCTGCATCAGCTTGAATTTCGGCATCGCAAGGGAGACAAGCAGCATCACGTAGCCGAGAATGACGATGATCGCAAGAACAATGATCCATTCCATACCGGCTCCCGTTTTCATGACTTTCAGCACACCGCCGATGCCAAGGATCGGTGCGTAGGCAACCATTCGCAGTACCATGACGGAGACCATCTGGATCTGCTGGATATCGTTCGTGCTTCGGGTAATCAGCGATGCGGTGGAGAACTGATCCATCTCCACTATTGGAGAATCCGACAACCCGTTTGAATTACGTTTTTCGCGCAGATCGCGGCCGATTCCGGCGCCGACGCGGGAGGCAAACAGTCCGACGAGAACAGTTACCACACCCATCAGGAGTGCCATGCCGACCATCTTGAGGCCTGCGGTCAGAAGATACGTTTTCTGAATCTGGTCTAGATCGAGGCCCGCCGCTTTGTCTGCGGAAACTGCATACGCAATGCCCATCGATTTTACCAGGGAGCTTCCCATCGTATCAAGCGTTTTTTCCATGCTGTCGCGCATCGAGAGCACGGTGTCTTTATCCATCTGTCCGCTCTCGAGCATCGCTGCAAAGATTGGACGGACATCCACACAGGTGACTTCGACTTTGTTTCCATCGTCATCCTCTTTTTCCTGCTGGAAGCTCTTCAGCTCCACATGCATCATCTCGCCGATCTGCTCAATCGTCATGTTTTCAAACACCGACGTATCCTGACCGGTCTGCTGTGCCATGAGTTGTTTAAAGGTATCCTCCTCCATCGCACCCATCTGGTAATTCATCAGCAGTGCAACGGTCAGTGTATCGTCTGTTTCATCAAGTTCTTTTTCAGAAGCTTTGTTCCGTTCATAATAGCCGTCCTTTTTCGTATAGAGGCTTTCCCATAAATCCACCTCATCATCCGTCATGATAAACTCGGCCGTCTGAAATTCTTCCTCGGTGATCCGTTTCGGCGTAACGTGCTCGACGCCGCTGTTCTGAATGCCCACATCGATGATGTCGGATGTATACGACGGGAGCGACAGGTCGCACCACGCCTGGACAAACAGAAGCACAAGAATCACGAGAATCGATTTCCAGTACGGGATCATGTTCTTGAAAATCTTACTCATTTTTTCCCCTTTCTGTCTTTTTTTGTGTACCAGCTTGCCGGCACACTAATTCTGTCGTTTTCGGGTGTCAATTTCTTTTTCTGCGATCTCATAGATACGATCCAGATAAGCAACCAGCTGATCTACATCCTCTTCCTTTAACTGTGACATCACAGAGCAGCCAAAATCATGCATTCTGTCCCGTACCTCTTCCCCCTTTTTCCAGCCCTGCTCTGTCAGACTGATATACGTATTTCTGCGGTCTTTTTGTCAACGGTCCGCTCTACATATCCTTTTTCCTCCAGTCCGCGCAGTGTCCGCGACACAGCCGGCGGAAGCGTTTTGGTCTTCGCTGCCAGCTCTGAGCTTGTAATTTTTCCGTTTTCTCCCATCTGCAAAATCGCACCCATGACGGAAAACTCGGAACTGCTGAGTCCCGGAATCAGGTCTGATACGTTCAGTTTTTTAAACTGGTGCATTGCACGAAACAGTTTTTCAAATGCATCTTTCACGGTTTCCCCCTCCTTTTTGTGTAAATACTTAACAGTGTTATTTATTTACGTGTGTTAAATAATAACACCGGCAAATTTCCATGTCAAGAAATCTGCCGGTGTTTATGTTTTTTTTAGAAATCAGGCCACTCAAATAGAATTTGACAAACGCTGCCATTTTGTTTAGATTAGAAGCAAATACGAAAGGACATCTTCATTCCCATGCCAGGTTTTATTTTACATCTCACCGCAGCCCAAATGCTGTTAAAGCACCTCCCGTCCCACCCGGATTTTCCATATCCGATTTCATCGGTAAATGATTTTCTAATCGGAAATCTTCTGCCGGATGCGACGCAGCAGAAAGAATCCTCCCATTTCCGCGATCCGCTTTACCGCGAAAAAATGATGGTATTCCCGGATCTTACACGGTTTACAGCGAAATACCGTTCACTTCTGCCAGATTCGAGCGCACTGGGATATTATTTTCATCTTTATATTGACCGGAAATTTTTTAAGGATTTCATTCCTCAGATTGTGGAATTTTATAATGCGGATGGGGAAATTACAGATATGAGAGATGAGATTGCAACGGTTTATATCAAAAAATCGCGGACATCCATTCCTTTTTCCAGATATCTCACGGAGGAGTATTATTACGGGGACTATACACGAATGAATACATATCTTGTCAACCGCTATTGCATCCCGCTCGATCTCAATCCTAACGTCACGAACCCTGGAATCACAGAAATTCCGTATGAGAACGTCCAACAGGTACTTGACCTCCTCCATCACTTCCTCTCCGTCCCGCCGGAAGCCGCGCAGGATCTGAAGGTCTTTCCGCTTGAAGAGCTGCTTGCGGCACTGGAGCAATATGTAGAAGAGTTTTTGGCTGTGCCGAATAAGTATATTCCATAATTTTCCATTTAAAAAGGAGCAGAACCCACACCGGATTCCGCTCCTTTTTCAGAATGTAATTTTTCCGTTTTCTCTTACACTACCTCTTGAACGATCCCTTCTCTGTCATCCGTATCCATTTGTTTTTTTCTTCGATATTCCGTCGGTGTCCTCCCATAATATTTCTTAAATGTTTTGCAAAAATAATCCATATTTTCAAATCCCGTCTCGCCGGAAATTACAGTTATCTTTTTCTCCGTCGTGGCCAGAAGCTTTGCAGCCTCCTGCAGACGATATCGAAGCAGATAGTGGATTGGCGTATCATTCAGATATCTCCGAAACAGATTGAGCGCGGTACTTTTACTAACCATTCCATGATTTGAGATGTCTTCCAGCGAAATCTTCTCCTTATAATTTTCATGGATGTACTGCATCATCATCTGCAGACGCACCTGCGTTGAATCCAAAGTTTTCCCTCTTTGTTCCAGATATTTTTCTTCTATATTTAAGTACATAAGATGCCACAATTTCTCAAGTCTAAAAAAGTATTAAATTCCATTGTTCTTTTTCATCTTTATTATCACAATTATCACAGGGACAGAATTTTTGCTACAAAAACTGTGCTTTATCTTCATCCCTAAAATATCTAATTATCTTAAGCCATTATTATACAATAAACTCTGCTATATTCCAACTACAACAGCTTCTAAAAAAAAGTAAAAACCCATAGAACTAAAAATTCTACAGGTTTTCCAAATTTATACAAAATCTAGTTTTTCTACTCCCTACTGCTTTCTCTCTTCTCTCTGCACCTGAACGTCTGATACTTGCAAAAATCGAACCGGAAATATTATGCCATACGCTGAAAATTGCTCCCGGAAGTGTTGCCAGTGGATTTCCTGCAAAATTTGCAGCAGCAAGTGACACTGCAAGTCCACTGTTCTGCATTCCCACTTCAATTGCAATCGCAGTTGTCCTGGAATATTCCACATGAAAAATCTTTGCGACAAGAAGTCCAAGCATCATTCCAAAGAAATTATGAATTGCCACTACAACAAGTACAAGCACTCCACAACTTAAAATTTTCTCTGCATTTACCGCTACGATTCCTCCAATAATCATTACAATAGCGATAACAGAAATAAGCGGCATAACATCAGACACCTTATCTACATGCTCCCCTGCAAGACTTCTCAGTAAAATTCCAAGCAATACCGGCACAAGAATAACTTTAATCACGGACAATACCATTGCCCAGAAAGAAACTTCTACCCATGCTCCTGCCAGTACATAGACCAGAAATGGTGTCATAAGCGGTGCTGCCAGAGTGGACACAATCGTCATTCCCACAGAAAGTGCCACATCTACCCCCTGCAATATAGGTAATGACATTGCTTGCTGTTCCGCCCGGGCAGCAGCCCACCAAAATTACTCCCAATGCCAAATCTGCCGGAAGATGCATCACTTTGCAAAGCACCCATGCAGCCAATGGCATAATTGTATACTGCGCTACCGCACCAATAATCACTTCTTTTGGTCTGGAAAATACCACTTTGAAATCATTCATCCGTATCGTAAGACCCATTCCAAACATAATGACGCCTAAAAATACTGATGTATAATTTGTCATCCATGCAAATCCATCCCTCCAGAAAAATGCAAGGCAGGAAAATGCAATAATAATAATTCCAATATATCTGGATGCAAAACTACTGACTTTTCCGATTTTATTTAAAATATTTTTCATGCATTATACCTCGTAGCTGAAGTTGTCAATCAATCTGGTTTTTCCAATATATACTGCCATTGCTACGAGTACATTTTTGTCAATTTTTTCTACCGGCTGCATTGTCAGTGCATCTACAAC
>ENA-OQNJ01000169-OQNJ01000169.1-human-gut-metagenome-genome-assembly--contig:-NODE-169-length-16750-cov-3.176202_pt1 | contig 16750 bp, 22 predicted proteins | sample MGYA00242630_ERZ504882 | MGnify/ENA primary metagenome ERZ504882 (study PRJEB26092, sample SAMD00036408) | human gut metagenome | host: Homo sapiens | study: EMG produced TPA metagenomics assembly of... | reverse complement strand
GACAGGATCATACAAATGTTATGACAAAGAGAAGATCATTAAAGATACGGGAAATCGTTTTTATCTGCCCATTGGGATCACGATGCAGATAACTGAAAGATACAGGCCAAAGAAGAAAATCTTGACTAAAAAAAGAAGCACAGTTAAAATTTAAAAAAACAGCTGGAACGATATCTTATGAAGAAAGCAAAAGCAGGAGCAAAGATCGTTCACTGTGAAGGAAATTATAAAAAAAAGAACAACCGATATGAAGTTAAGGCATCGATCATCAAAGAAGAAAGTGTCGGAAAGATCCGAAATATCAAGAAATTAACAAAGAAACAAGAAGAAATGATCACACCAACAACAGCGCAGCAATAAATAAAAGTTATGAATCAGGCCATATGGATTTTGCCACTCAGGTTGAAAAACTTTGTAACAGATGGTAGAATACATAAGGAATATACACAAAGAAGGAGACTGAGAATTAGATGAATCCAGTTGAAATAGAAATGAATTTTCCGGCAGAACATGGTGGGAATGTATTCGGGCAGTTTGATGCCTATATGAAGAAAATCGAAAAAACACTGCATGTGAGTCTGATCCTGAGAGGTGACCATTTAAAATGTATTGGAACACAGCAGGCAGTTAATCATGCGATCTCCGTGATCGATGAATTACTCGAATTATCCAAACGAGGAAATGTGATCACAGAGCAGAATGTAAACTATGCGTTATCGTTATCAATGGAAGAGAAATCTCCAAGTCTTTTGGAGCTTGATAAAGATGTCATCTGTCATACGATCCAGGGCAAAGCAGTCAAACCAAAGACTTTAGGACAGCAAAAATACGTCGATGCGATCAAGAATAAGATGATCACATTTGGAGTCGGTCCTGCAGGAACTGGTAAGACATATCTTGCAATGGCAATGGCAATCACAGCATTTAAGAATGATGAAGTCAGCCGTATCATCTTAACAAGACCAGCGATTGAGGCAGGAGAGAAGCTAGGTTTCTTGCCTGGAGATCTACAGAGTAAAGTTGATCCATATTTAAGACCATTATATGATGCATTATATGAGATCCTTGGGGCAGACGCATTTATGAAGAATATGGAGAAAGGCTTGATCGAAGTCGCTCCATTGGCTTACATGAGAGGACGTACACTGGATAATGCATACATTATCTTAGATGAGGCACAGAATACGACACCTGCTCAGATGAAGATGTTCTTAACACGTATTGGATTTGGGTCCAAAGCGATCATCACGGGTGATTTAACACAGAAAGACTTGCCATTTGACAGTATTTCAGGATTAGAAGAATCTCTAAGAGTGTTAAGAAAAGTTAAGGAGATCGGGGTCTGTGAGCTTACCAATAAGGACGTTGTCAGACATCCATTAGTACAGAAGATCGTTGCAGCATATGATCAATATGAAGCAGCCAGATCTGCGAAAAAGAATAAGAATAACAATAACAAAAAGAACAGAAGATAGGAATGTTATGAGTATTATAATCGAGAATGAATACGAAGGGGAGATCAATATCCCTTATGAGAAGATCGCACATGAAGTGATCGAGGCAGCGATTGATTATGTGGACTGCCCTTATGAGTGCGAAGTGAATTTAATGCTAACCGATAATGAAACGATTCATGCGATCAACAAAGAACAAAGAGAAATCGACCGGCCAACAGACGTACTGTCTTTTCCAATGGCAGAATACGAAGAACCAGCGGATTTCTCAAAGATTGAAGAAGATCCGATGGCATTTGATCCGGAGAGTGGTGAATTTCTGCTTGGAGATATCGTGATTTCCATGGACAAGGTATGGGAACAGGCTGAGAATTATGGACACAGCAAGGAGAGAGAATATGCCTTTTTGATCGCTCACAGTATGTTACATCTGTTTGGATATGACCATATGGAAGAAGAAGAACGAAAAGATATGGAAAAACGTCAGGAAGAGATTTTGACAAAGACGAAATATACAAGAGATGAAAGAGGTTTAGTATGAGTAAAAGCAGCAAAAACTCATTTTTAATGCAAGGAATGATCTTAGCCGCAGCATCCATTGTCTGCCGTGTGATCGGATTATTATATCGTAGTCCACTGTTTGGGATCATCGGCAAAGAAGGTATGGGGTACTATTCTTATGCGTATAATATCTATAACATTATTCTGCTGATCGCATCCTTTAGTATTCCACTTGCGGTATCCAAATCAATTTCTGCAAGACTTGCGAAGAAAGAATATATCAATGCTCAGAGAATCTTCTATGGAGCATTAGTTTATGCAGTTGTCGTTGGTGGTATCGCGTCCATGATCGCATATTTTGGAGCACCAACCTTTGTCGGACATCAAAAAGGTGCAGCACTTGCCCTTCAGGTCATTTCCCCAACGATCTTTTTCTCTGGGATTCTTGGAGTACTTAGAGGATATTTTCAAGGACATAATACAATGGTGCCAACATCCATTTCCCAGATCATTGAGCAGATCTTGAATGCGATCTTTAGTATTTTGATGGCATATGTACTGATCTTACCATATCTGCCATCTAACAAGATCACATATGAGATCGCAAGACATGGGGCAGCAGGTAGTGCGATCGGTACAGGAGTCGGTGTTTTAACAGGATTGATCTTCTGCTCTATCATTTATCGTGCATACCAGCCAAAGGTCAAGATTCAGATGAAACATGACCGTACAAAATATATTGAATCTTATGGGAATATCTTAAAGATCTTATTATTAACGATCACACCGGTTATCTTTAGTACAGCGATCTATAACTGTAGTGCAACGATCGACCAGACGATCTTTAGTAATATCTTAGTAGGAAAAGGAATTACGGCGAAAGTAGTTTCAGAATTTTATGGTTTGTTCAGCGGTCAGTATAACGTGTTGATCAATGTTCCAGTTGCGATGGCATCTGCACTTTCCAATGCGATCGTGCCAAATGTTTCTGCAGCCTATGCGTTAGGCAAGAAGGACGATATGAACGACAGTATCCAGATGGCGATACGTTTTTACGATGATGATCGCGATCCCATGTGCGGTTGGACTAGGTGTGTTAAATAGTTCGATCAATGGATTGATCTTCGGTGCAACATATGCCAAGGGATTAGGAGCAGCTATGCTTCGGATCGGTGCAGTTTCCGTTATTTTCTACTGTCTGTCAACGTTGACAAATGGTATCTTACAGGGAATGGGAAAGATGAGAGTGCCAGTCAGACATTCTGCGATTTCCGTTGTGGTCAATATCGTTGTATTATGGCTTTTATTAACATACACAGATTGTAAAACATATGGATTGGTATTTGCGACTATGGCATTTTCCCTTGTGATGTGTCTGTTAAATGCACACTCCATCAAGAAATACACAGGTTTTCATCAGGAGATCACAAAGACATTTATCAAGCCTGCATTAAGTGCAGCAGTGATGGGTGTTGTCTGTTTTCTGATTCAGTATGCGGTTCAAAGCGTTCTTCCATTCGGGCGAGTATGCTTTGCGGTCTGCGTGATCATTGCAGTGCCAGTTGGAGCACTGATCTATTTTGCAGCGATCATTAAGTTAAGAGTATTTACAGAAGAAGAACTTACTAAGATTCCAAAAGGAAATCTGATCGTCAGATTAGCAAAGAAATTACATTTGCTGTAAGGATCGTAAGGGCTTCCATTTATAAAAGGAAGAAAAAGTCCAGATCTGCTATGATTTGGGCTTTTTGTATAAATTCCCTTATCTTTGGTAACAATATAGCCAAAGGAGGGTTGCATTATGAAGAAGATCAATCGATTTTTGATGATATATATGGTTGTGATCACAGTTTTGTGCATCTGTATGTGTTATCTTGCATTCTCAGCAAATGAAAAGAAGGACAACCTCAAGGAAGTTCGTTCTCAGATAACAACAACAGCTGAAAAAAAACAGACCAAAGCAGTCAAGAAGGTTAAGGCAACGTACAGTCTGAAGATTCTTGATGGAAGTCTGGCTGTGATTAATAATAAGACCAAAGAAGTTTTTGAATATACAGATATGAAGAAAGAGAATCTGCCAGCAGACATCAAAAATATGCTGAAAGAGAATTTTATCTTTGAAAACAGAGAAGAAGTATATCATTTTCTGGAATCATACAGTAGTTAAAATAAATATTTGGAGAAAAATAACGAATGAAATATGATGTGATCATCGTTGGAGCAGGGGCTTCTGGTATGATGGCAGCGATCACAGCAGCTAGTCATCATAAGAAAGTTCTCTTGCTTGAACGGATGGATAAATTAGGAAAGAAAATATTAGCAACGGGAAATGGAAGATGCAATCTGTCAAATGCTTACATGGACGAGAATTGCTACAGAGGGCAGAGACCTTCCTTTGCCTATCCGATGATCGAGGAATTTGGATTAGAAGATCTCATTCAGTTCTTTGAATCTCTCGGAATGCTTGTGACAGAGCAAAATGGATATTATTATCCTGCATCTTTGCAGGCAGCAACTGTTGTTGATACATTGACACAGAAATTAAAGCATCTGCACGTGGATATTCTGACAGAATTTGAAGTCACGAAAGCAGAGAAACGTAAGTCCACATTTTATGTCTATGGAAATGACAAATGTTTTCAGTCAAGCAATCTGATCCTTGCAACTGGTGGATGTGCACAGCCAAATTTAGGAAGCAACGGAAGTGGATACAAGCTTGCCAAAGACTTTCATCATAAGATCACGGATACATTCCCGTCTTTGGTAGGATTAGAAGCAGAAGGAAAATATTTAAAAGACACCTCGGGAGTTCGAAATGTCAGTAATGCCAGCGTCTACGCGAATAATGAATTGATCGCCAAAGAACATGGAGAAGTTCAGTTTACAAAATATGGGGTTTCAGGGATCCCGATTTTCCAGATCAGTCATTTTGCGATCGAAGCATTAAGAAGAAAGTAAAAAAGTAAAAATCTATTTAAATCTCATGCCACAGATGGTAACCTTAGAAGAAACAACAGAAGTATTCTTAAAGAGCTGCAATTATAAGACAGTCGAAGAATTCTTCCAGGGATTTTTAAATAAAAAACTGGTATATGCAATCTTACTGAGATTAAAGATTGATCCAAGAAAACCAGTTAGCTCAGATATCCAGGTAAAGATCTTAACAGGATCTTAGATATGATCCAACACTTTGAAGTTGAGATCTAAAGGATATAAAGGATATGATATGGCACAGGTAACAGCCGGAGGCGTATCCACAAAAGAAATCATACAAGGAACATTAGAATCAAAGTTATTAGAAGGGCTTTATGTTGTTGGTGAAGTTACTAGATGTCGATGGAACATGCGGAGGGTACAACCTTCAGTGGGCATTTACATCCGGATACATCGCTGCAAGCCAGATAGGAAGACAATGATAAGAATCAACCAGATCAAGCTGCCGATCGATCACAAAGAGGCAGCACTTGAGAAGAAGATAAAAAAACGCATTACATAATACAGAATATAAACAATACAAGATCGTAAAACGGTCTATTGATGCGAGGAAAAAACGAAGAATTATCTTATGTGTATGCAGTTGATGTGACATTAGGTAAGGGTCAAGAAGAGAAATTCCTACAAAACGAACAAGAATCGTAATATCATGGCAAGTAAAACGAAAAGAAGTTTGAATTTACCAGAAAATCAGACGGGAATTTAAATATCCGACCGGTTGTGATCGGAATGGGACCGGCAGGTCTGTTTGCAGCACTGATGCTTGCAAGAGCCGGATTACATCCGATCGTCTTAGAACGAGGGAAAGATGTCACAAACCGTATGAAAGATGTAGAACATTTCTGGGAGAGTGGCGAACTGAATTCTGAATCCAATGTACAATTTGGAGAAGGAGGAGCAGGAACAGTTTTCAGACGGAAAACTAAATACCTTAGTAAAAGACAAATTCGGAAGGAATAGATTCGTTTTAGAAACTTTTGTAGAACATGGTGCACCAGAAGAGATCTTATATGAAAATAAACCACATATCGGAACGGATCTTTTAAGAAATGTCGTTGCAGGGATCAGAGAAGAGATCAGATCTCTTGGCGGAGATGTCCGTTTTGAGGCGAAAGTGACAGATTTCGTGATCCAGGATGGAAAATTAACAGGGCTGATCATCAATGATAAAGAAGAAATTAAAACAGAAGCAGCGATCTTAGCACCGGGACACAGTGCCAGAGATACATTTAAGGTCTTATCAGATCGTGATCTGGAAATGAATCCTAAAGCTTTTGCGATCGGACTTCGTGTGGAACACCCGCGTGAGATGATCGATCATTCGCAGTATGGAAAGGGAGCAGATCAATATGATCTTCCAGCTGCATCATACAAACTAACATATCATGCAAACAATGGAAGAAGTGTGTATTCCTTCTGTATGTGTCCGGGAGGTTTCGTGGTCAACGCGTCCTCAGAGCCAGAACGATTGACGGTCAATGGAATGAGCAATCACGATCGAGCAGCAAAGAATTCCAACAGTGCGATCATCGCAAGTGTTACACCAGAGGATTTTGATGGAAATGACGCATTAGCAGGCGTAAGATTTCAACAGAAATGGGAAGAAAAAGCTTTTAGCGAAGGAAAAGGAAGAATCCCGGTTCAGACATTAAAAGATTTCAGAGAAGGAAAGATTACAGAATCCTTTGGCGAGATCACACCAAACACCAAAGGATTGACAAGTTTTGGGAACTTAAGGAACTGCCTTCCAGAACCGGTCAGTGAAGCAATTTCGGAAGGAATGCAATATTTTGATACAAAGATCAAAGGATTTAATCGAGAAGATACGATTTTGTGCGGAATTGAAGCAAGAACATCTTCTCCGTTAAGAATCGAGAGAGATCAAGGATTTGAGAGCAATATCAAAGGAATCTACCCATGCGGAGAGGGAGCAGGTTTTGCTGGCGGCATCACTTCTGCAGCAATGGATGGAATTAAGGTTGCACAAGCCCTCGTTACAGTGTAAAATACCTTTCAAGGAGTGAATGTAAAATGAATAATCGTGAAAAACTAAAAGATAAACAAAGAATTGTCGTCAAAGTAGGTACATCTTCTTTGATCCATAAAGCAACAGGAAACATCAATTTATTCCGATTAGAGAAATTAGTCCGTGTTTTAACAGACTTACATAACAGCGGAAAAGACGTGATCCTGGTATCTTCAGGAGCGATTGGTGTAGGATTTAAAGCCCTGGGATTAGAAAACCGTCCGACATCCCTTCCAATGAAGCAGGCATGTTCTGCTGTAGGACAGGGACAGTTAATGATGATCTACCAGAAACTGTTTGCTGAATACAATCAGGGATCTGCACAGATTCTGATCACAAAAGAGACGATGCTCAATGACGAGAGAAGATATAACGCCAAGAATACATTTGAAGAATTACTAAAACTCGGCGTGATCCCGATCGTAAATGAAAACGATACGGTATCTACAGAAGAGATCGAGTTTGGTGACAATGATACCTTATCTGCAGTCGTAACTGCAGTTGTACAAGGTGATCTATTGATTCTCCTGACAGATATTGACGGACTTTATACGGATGACCCACACAAGAATCCACTGGCCAAACTGATCCCAGAAGTACCAGTCTTAGATGAAAAGATTGGAAGAATGGCAAAAGGAGCTGTAACTAAGGTCGGAACTGGCGGAATGGAAACAAAGATCGCAGCAGCCAATATCGTAACAGATGCTGGAGCAGATATGGTGATCGTAAACAGCAATAATTTAAATAATGTCAATAAAGTTGTTGCAGGAGAAGAGATCGGAACATTATTCTTAGCACACAAACGACCAGACTTTGATTTCAAGAAATATTTAACAGAACGCCCATATTTTAAGGCATAATAAGATAAAATAATGTATTATATAGAAAGGAAATATTACAGATGAAAGAAAAAGATATTCAAAGAATTAATGAATTATACAATCTGGATAAATCCATTGGGTTAACACCAGAACAGAAAGAAGAACAGAGAAAGTTAAGACATGAATACATCCAGTCTGTTCGTGCAAACTTAAGAGCGCAGCTTAATAATGTAAGTATTAAAAATGAAGATGGATCGATTACTCCATTAAAACCAAAAGGATTAAACTAGAGCAGATTAGATAGAACATATTGATGATAGATGCAAACCGCACCGAAAAGGAGGCATTCATAATGTTGGAACAACTAGGAAAACAGGCAAAAGAAGCATCGATAATTCTTGGAAAAGCAGGGATTGAAGATAAGAATGAAGTATTAAGAGAAGCAGCCAAATGTCTGGTACAGAATCAGGAATATATCTTAAGTGAGAATTATAAAGATGTAGAGAATGCAAAAAGCAATGATATGAGCGAGGCGTTGATCGATCGTTTATCCCTGAATCCTGACCGTATCGAAGCAATGGCAGAAGGACTTCGTCAGGTAGCTGAACTACATGATCCAATTGGTTCTGTAGAACATATGCAGAAAACACCGAATGGACTTTTGATCGGTAAGAAAACGGTACCATTAGGAGTTGTCGGTATCATCTACGAATCAAGACCAAACGTAACAGCAGATGCATTTGCACTATGTTTTAAGACAGGAAATGCATGCCTTCTTCGTGGTGGAAGTGATGCGATCAATTCAAATCTTGCGATCACAAATGTGATCCAGAGTGCACTAGAATCCTGCAATATGCCAAAATACAGCATTCAGCTGCTGACAGATACAAGCCGTGAGACAGCTACAAAGATGATGCAGTTAAATGAATACTTAGATGTTCTGATCCCAAGAGGTGGTGCAGGACTCATTCAGAGTGTTGTAAAGAATTCTACAGTGCCAGTGATCGAGACAGGAACAGGAAATTGTCATGTATACGTAGATGAATTTGCCCAGAAAGACATGGCAGTTAACATCATCATCAATGCAAAGACACAGAGGCTTGGAACATGCAATACATGTGAGTCTCTAGTATTACATAAAAATATCATAGAAAGCCATGGTCCAGCGATCATTGAAGCGTTTATTAGCCAAAGGTGTGCAAGTACGTGGAGATGAGAGAGTTTGTGCTTTAAATGACCAGGTCATCCCTGCAACAGAAGAAGACTGGGGAACAGAATACTTAGATTCTATCATTTCTGTGAAAACTGTCGACAGCTTTGACGAAGCAGTGGCACATATCAATCATTACAATACGGGGCATTCGGAAGCGATCGTCACAGATTCTTACCAGAATGCACAGGAATTCTTAAATGAGATCGATGCAGCAGCCGTTTATGTTAATGCATCCACAAGATTTACTGATGGATTTGAATTTGGATTTGGAGCAGAGATCGGAATCAGTACCCAGAAGATTCATGCTAGAGGACCAATGGGATTAGATGCACTGACGACCAGCAAATTTATATTTATGGAAATGGACAGATCCGTAGAATAATAGAATATAAAAGCCAGAATTGTAAATTATTTCAGAATCTTAAGAAAATCTGAAGTAAAAACATAGAATTTTGTATGCAAATGCAAAGAAATTGTTAAAAAAACATTGAAAAATAAAGAGACTATGGTATTATAAGTCTTGTGTTCAAAGGAGTTTTCATTTTATGAGTAACACTTTTTTTTTCGCAATGGAAAAAAATGTAAAGAAGAAAGGAAGGCTTAAAATGGCATTGTTTACATTTAGCGGCGGTGTTCATCCGGCAGATGGTAAAGAATTTGCAAAGAATTCACCAATCACCGAATACCTGCCAAAAGGAGATGTTGTTTTACCTTTAGGTCAGCACATCGGTGCTCCTGCACAGCCAATCGTTAGCAAGGGAGACCAGGTGTTAGTAGGCCAGAAGGTGGCAGAAGCTGGAGGATTTGTATCCGCGAATATTTTCAGCTCTGTTTCAGGAACTGTAAAGGCGATCGAGCCAAGAATGACTCCAGCAGGAGCAAAAGTTAACTCTATCGTAATTGAGAATGATGGAGAATTCAAAGAGGCTGCCTTTGAGGCAAAACCTTATGATCAGATGTCTAAAGATGATGTTTTAGCAGCAATCAAAGAAGCTGGAATCGTAGGACTTGGTGGAGCCGGATTCCCAACACATGTGAAATTAGCGCCAAAAGATCCAGATGCGATTGAATATATCATCGTAAATGGAGCTGAGTGTGAACCTTATATCACAGGTGACTACCGCATCTTAATGGAGACACCAGAACTTTTAATTGAAGGATTAAATATCGTACTTGATATGTTCCCAAAAGCAAAAGGTATCATTGGTATTGAAGATAATAAAAAAGATGCAATTGCTAAAGTAGAAGCATTAGTAAAAGGTGATGCAAGAATCAGCGTTGCTACATTAAAGACAAAATACCCACAGGGTGCAGAACGTTCTTTGATTTATGCAACAACAGGAAGAAGCATCAACTCCAGCATGTTACCAGCAGATGCAGGATGCATCGTAGATAACGTAGCTACGATTGTAGCGATCAAAGAAGCTGTCAAAGATGGTAAACCATTATACGAACGTGTTGTGACAGTTACTGGAGATGCGATCAAGAATCCAAGCAACTTTAAAGTACGTACAGGAACAAACGTACAGGAACTGATCGAAGCAGCCGGTGGATTTAAAACACAGCCTGAGAAGATCATTTCTGGTGGACCTATGATGGGTATGGCAATGTTTACAACAGACGTACCGGCTGTCAAAACATTCTCATGCTTCTTAGCATTCACAAAAGATGAAGTTGCTGCGAACCAACCAAGCAATTGTATTCGTTGTGGAAGATGTGTGAGCGTCTGTCCACAGAAGCTGATGCCAGCAAAACTATCTGTATTAGCAGATCATAATCAGTTTGACGAGTTTGAGAAACTTTATGGAGCAGAATGCGTTGAGTGTGGATCTTGTTCATTTGTATGTCCAGCAAAACGTAACCTTGCACAGTCCATGAAGACAGGTCGTAAACAGGTATTAGCTAACCGTAGAAAGAAATAAAGGAGAGATACATATGAGCGAAACATTATATCATGTGTCAGCCAACCCTCATGTCAGAGATAATGGCTCAACACAAAAGATTATGTTAGATGTTATCATCGCATTACTACCCGCTACAATTTTTGGTATCTATATCTTTGGAGCATCTGCGGCACTGACAGTTGCAATTTCTGTTGCTACCTGTGTTGTCGTTGAGTATATTTACCAGAAACTTATGAAACAGCCAATCACTGTAGGTGACTTAAGTGCGGCATTGACCGGACTGTTACTTGCATTAAACTTACCATCAGGAGCACCATTCTGGATGCCTATCCTTGGTGGAATCTTTGCGATCATCGTTGTAAAACAGGTGTTCGGTGGATTGGGACAGAACTTTATGAACCCAGCCCTTGGTGCAAGATGTTTCTTAATGATCTCATTTGCAGCAAGAATGACAACATTTACATATGATGGTGTAACAACAGCAACACCACTTGCTGTTATGGAACAGGGAAAAAGTGTAGATGTTATGAAATCATTCTTAGGATTCGTTCCTGGAACAATTGGTGAAACATCTGCATTATTACTGATCATCGGTGGAGCATACTTAGTATTTAAGAAAGTAATCTCTCCGATCATCCCATGTGTTTACGTTGCAGTTGTAGCAATCTTCGTACTGATCTTCGGTGGTCATGGATTTGATCTATCTTACATGGCAGCACAGATCTTCAGTGGTGGATTAATGTTAGGTGCGATCTTCATGGCAACAGACTACGTAACATCTCCAATTACAAAGAACGGAAAGATCATCTATGCGATCGTTCTTGGTATTTTAACTGGATTATTCCGTCTGTTCGGACCAATGGCAGAAGGTGTATCTTACTCAATCATCATTGCAAACTTATTAGTTCCACTGATCGAGAGAGTGACAGTACCAACTCCATTTGGAATCGTAAAAAAAGGAGGTAAGAGCAATGAATAAGAATCTCGTAATGGATTGTATCAAATTATGTGTGATCACATTAATTGCAGGACTCCTTTTAGGTATCGTATATAATGTAACAAAAGCACCGATCGCCGCACAGGAAGAAAAGACAAAACAGGAAGCTTACAAAGCCGTATTCAAAGATGCAGCGAAATTCGATACAGTAAAATTAGACCAGAAAGACGTAGCAGCTGTCTTAAAGAAAAATGATCTTGGACAGAACACGATTTCTGAAGTTGTAAAAGCAGTTGACAAAAATGGAAAAGAACTTGGATACGTATTCTCTGTAACAAACCCAGAAGGATACGGTGGAGATGTATCTTTATCTGTAGGTGTTAGAGATGATGGAACAGTCAATGGTTATGAAACATTATCCATCAGCGAAACAGCTGGTTTAGGTATGAAAGCCAAAGAACCAGAATTCAAGAGTAACTTTAAAAACAAAAAAGCAGACAAATTTGAAGTTGTAAAAGATGGATCTGGTAAGAACGATGATTCTAAAGTAGATGCCATCAGTGGTGCAACGATCACAAGCCGTGCTGTCACAAGTGCAGTTAACAGCTGTGTTGCATATTCAAAGAGCCTGAAGGGAGGTAATTAAACATGAAACCAAATCCAATGGAACGATTGATTAATGGTATCGTAAAAGAAAACCTACCTTCGTCTTAATGTTAGGTATGTGTCCTACATTAGCAGTAACAACATCTGCGATCAACGGTGCAGGAATGGGACTTTCAACAACAGCCGTATTAATGTTTTCTAACATGATCATTTCAGCATTAAGAAATGTCATCCCTGATCGTGTACGTATTCCAGGATATATCGTAGTTATCGCATCTCTGGTAACAATCGTACAGTTCCTATTACAGGGATATGTTCCAGCAGTTAACGACGCATTAGGATTATACATCCCACTGATCGTAGTAAACTGTATCATCCTTGGACGTGCAGAATCCTTTGCAGCAAAGAACGGACCAATCAACTCCTTCTTTGACGGACTTGGAATGGGACTTGGATTTACTGTAGCCTTAACAATTTTAGGAGCATTCCGTGAATTATTAGGAGCAGGTCAGATCTTCGGAATGCAGGTAATGCCATCTGCATACGAACCAATCACAATCTTTATCCTGGCACCTGGAGCATTCTTCGTACTTGCATGCTTAGTAGCGATCCAGAATAAAGTTAAGAGCAAAAAACCTAAAAAAGCCGGAGAAGCAACAAGTGGTGGATGCGGAGATTGTTCTCACTGCGGAAACAGCGCTTGCGGTTCCAGAAGCTTTTTTGATACAACTGTAGATGACAAATAAGGAGGATTAAGATGAAAAGTTTACTGTTAATTGCCATCGGTTCAGCGCTGGTAAATAACGTCGTATTAAGCCAGTTCCTTGGTTTATGTCCTTTCCTTGGAGTTTCTAAGAAAGTTGAGACAGCAGCCGGAATGGGTGCAGCCGTTCTCTTCGTTATTACTATCGCATCAGCAGTTACAAATTTAATTTATACATTTTTATTAGTACCAACAGATTTAACATACTTAAATACGATCGTATTTATCCTGGTAATCGCAGCATTAGTACAGTTCGTAGAAATGGTATTAAAGAAATCTATGCCAGCATTATATGAATCTCTGGGAGTATTCCTTCCACTGATCACAACAAACTGTGCAGTTCTTGGTACAGCATTAACAAACGTACAGAACGACTATAGTTTCATCGCCAGCGTAGTCAATGGTATCGGTATCTCTTTAGGATTCCTAATTGCTATCGTTATCCTTGCTGGTATCCGTGAAAAGATGGAATACAACAACATCCCAGAATCTTTCAAAGGAATGCCTATCACACTGTTAACAGCAGGATTAATGGCAATCGCATTCTTCGGATTCTCAGGACTTATTTAGGAGGTAAAGAAGATGAATATATCAGCAATTTTACTTGCCATGGTTGTTGTCGGAGGAACCGGTCTGCTTATCGCAATCTTACTGGGAATTGCCTCAGAGAAATTTAAAGTTCCTGTAGACGAGAAGGAAGTAGCCATCCGTGCAGAACTTCCAGGAAATAACTGTGGTGGTTGTGGATACGCAGGTTGTGATGGACTTGCAAAAGCAATCGCAAATGGAGAAGCACCAGTGAACGGCTGTCCAGTTGGTGGAGCAGCTGCAGCTGAGAAGATCAGTGCGATCATGGGTGTAGAAGCAGGAGAATTCGTGAAGAAAGTCGCATTTGTAAAATGTGCCGGAACTTGCGAAAAAGCATCTGACAAATACCAGTACTCAGGAGTTCAGAGCTGTATCGAAGCGATGAACGTACCAGGTGCAGGACCAAAAGGATGCGAATTTGGATGTATGGGATTTGGAAGCTGTGCAGCAGTATGTCCAGAAAATGCGATCTCTATCGTGAACGGAATCGCTCACATCGATGAAGAAGCATGTGTAGGATGTGGAAAATGTGCAGAAACATGTCCAAAAGCATTGATCGACCTTGTACCAGAAAACAAGAAAACAAGAGTACAGTGCAGCTCTAAAGAATTCGGTAAAAACGTTATGTCTGTATGTAAAGCAGGATGTATCGGATGTAAAGCATGCGAAAAAGTATGTAAACTTGGAGCAATCAAAGTTGAAAACAACATCGCACAGATTGATTACGATAAATGTGTAGGTTGTGGATTATGTGCAGGTAAATGTCCAAAAGGAATCATTACAGGAAAGAAATTAGTTCCTAAGAAACCAGCACCAAAGAAAGAAGCTTAATCTTTCTTTATATCATTATAATAATAAAGAAGCAGGAGATTCGAGAGATCAGAATCTCCTGCTTTTTTCTGCTTCTATTCATGGAAAAAAAGAATACTATTATAATAGGAAGAAAAAGGATTCCTGACATGAAATTTCTCGAACTTCGGCAAAAAGATGTGATCAATTGTAATACAGGAGAATGTTTAGGCCTTGTCCTAGACCTCGAATTTGAAATCCATACGGGTAAGATCTGTTATCTGATCGTTCCCAAAACAACGAAGATGCTCATATGCGTTGGCAAGAATAAAGTTTACAAAATCCCCTACAAATGCATTGTAAGGATCGGCAGAGATACGATTCTAGTCGATATCAACGAAAAAGAATGCCTGAAATAAAAGAAAAGCTTTCTTTTCTACTAAAAAAAATGATATACTTCAAGCAGTAAAAACACGGAGGTACAAGAAGATGAGATGCCCATATTGTGGAAGTGAGAATTCCAGAGTCGTAGATTCCAGACCGGCAGAAGACAACAATGCGATCCGTAGAAGAAGACAATGTGACGAATGCGGAAAACGTTTTACAACTTATGAGAAGATAGAGACAGAACCGTTGAGTGTCATCAAGAAAGACAAGACACGACAACTCTATGATCGAAACAAGATCCGGAATGGAATCGTACAATCCTGTCACAAACTCCCAGTATCCATGGGGCAGATCGAAGCAGCGATCGATGAGATTGAGACAAAGATCTATAACATGGGAACAAGAGAAGTTGAAACATCTGTGATCGGAGAGATGGTCATGGACAAATTAAAGGATTTGAATGAAGTTGCATACGTAAGATTTGCAGCCATTTACCGTGAATTCAAAGATGTGAACACATTTATGAGTGAATTAAAGAAATTATTAAAATAATCACAATTGTTTTGAATAAACAAGATTGTAAAAATATTACTTTTGTGATAAACTAACCATATCATTTTGAAACCAGCTTCCTTTTTGAGAAGAGAAGGAGTTGAGTATTATTTATCAGGAAGTAATTACAGGAATCGTCAGTGGAGTGAGTGGAAAGCTCATCCACGTAGAAGTAGAGATCAGAAACGGCCTGCCATATTTTACAATGGTAGGCTATCTTTCCAAAGAATCCATGGAAGCAAAAGAGCGGGTTGCATCAGCACTGCGCTCCATCGGCCATCCCTTACCGTCGATGAAGATCACCGTTAATTTATCCCCAGCCAATATAAGAAAGAACGGAACCGCGTTCGATTTCCCAATCGCCGTGGCCTTTTTAGGATGCCTGAATTTAATCGATGCAAGCAAGTTAGATGATATCTGTATCATGGGGGAATTAGGACTAAACGGCAAGATCAGAGGTGTAGGAAACTGCCTTCCGATCGTTTTAGAAGCAAGAAAACAAGGCATTCACAAGTTCTTTGCGGCAAGTGAAGATGAGAATTCTCTAAGAGGGATCGAAGATATTGAAGTGGTATTTATGGACAGTTTACAGGATGTCCTGGACTATTTTCATGGAACGTATCATCAAAAAAGTTGCAGAAGTGCAACAACTTATCAAAAGGAAGAGTCAGAAGAAGACTTCAGTGACATCATAGGACAACAACATTTTAAAAAGAGCGATGGAGATCGCGGTCACTGGAAGACATCATCTATTGATCATTGGTTCCCCAGGTTCAGGAAAAACAATGGCAGCCAGAAGGATCCCGACCATTCTCCCACAACTATCAAAAGAAGAGAAGATGGAAGTTCAGGCAATCTATGATGCCACTGGAATTCCACGGTATTTAGAAGATGATACCAGACCATTTCGCCAGCCACATCCAATGATCCCGAAAGCTGCATCCTTGGAGGCGGCAAGACGCCGACGGCAGGAGAGATCACATTAGCACATCATGGCATTTTATTTCTGGACGAATTTATGGAATTTAAAACAGAATGTATCGAAGCACTCAGACAGCCATTGGAAGATGGAACGATCGATATCACCAGAAATGGGATCTACCACAAGTTTCCGGCAGACTTTCAATTGATCGCCACCATGAATCCATGTCCTTGCGGTTATGGATTGGAAGATGGGATCTGCCGATGTACTTATCATGAAAAAAAGCGTTATCT
>ENA-OQNJ01000166-OQNJ01000166.1-human-gut-metagenome-genome-assembly--contig:-NODE-166-length-16872-cov-2.871424_pt1 | contig 16872 bp, 22 predicted proteins | sample MGYA00242630_ERZ504882 | MGnify/ENA primary metagenome ERZ504882 (study PRJEB26092, sample SAMD00036408) | human gut metagenome | host: Homo sapiens | study: EMG produced TPA metagenomics assembly of... | reverse complement strand
GATTCGACAGAATCTTGTTCTGATCCATCTGCTGCTTCTCTTTACCCAGTAAAAAAACAGGAGGTTCCCCTATGCGAGATTTAAAAATCATCAAAACTCGACAATGTCTTATATGATGTCCGCGGACCTGTCGTAGAAGAAGCAAACCGCATGGAAGCGTGCGGCACACAGGTTCTGAAACTGAACATTGGAAATCCGGCTCCATTTGGCTTCCGTACCCCGGATGAGGTCATCTACGACATGAGTCATCAGCTTACCGACTGCGAGGGTTACTCTCCTTCCCAGGGTCTCTTCTCTGCACGAAAAGCGATCATGCAGTATGCGCAGTTAAAGAAACTGCCAAATGTTTCTATCAATGATATCTACACCGGAAACGGCGTCAGTGAGCTGATCAACCTCTGCATGTCCGCTCTTCTGGATGACGGTGATGAAATCCTCATCCCATCCCCGGATTACCCGCTCTGGACCGCCTGCGCAACGCTGGCCGGTGGAAAAGCCGTCCACTACATCTGCGATGAACAGTCCGAATGGTATCCGGACATTGATGATATGCGAAAGAAGATCACCGACCGCACAAAAGCGATTGTTATCATCAATCCGAATAACCCGACCGGTGCACTCTATCCGAAAGAGGTACTGCAGCAGATTGTCGAGCTTGCCAGAGAACATCAGCTGATCATCTTTTCCGATGAAATTTATGACCGGCTCGTCATGGACGGTCTCGAGCATGTTTCTATTGCATCCCTCGCACCGGATCTGTTCTGTGTCACCTTCAGTGGTCTTTCCAAATCGCACATGATCGCAGGCTTCCGTATCGGCTGGATGATCTTAAGTGGAAATAAAGCTATCGCAAAGGACTATATTGAAGGGCTCAAAATGCTCTCCAACATGCGTCTCTGCTCCAATGTTCCGGCACAGTCCGTTGTCCAGACCGCTCTTGGCGGCCACCAGAGTGTCAACGACTACATCGTTCCGGGCGGACGGATTTACGAGCAGCGCGAATACGTTTACAAGGCATTCTGCGATATTCCGGGTATCACCGCAGTCAAACCAAAAGCTGCGTTCTATATGTTCCCGAAAATTGACACGAAAAAGTTCAATATCACAAACGACGAAAAATTTGCTCTCGATCTGCTGCGCGACAAAAAACTTCTGATCGTCCACGGCGGCGGCTTCAACTGGGGACAGCCGGATCACTTCCGCGTTGTTTACCTGCCGCGAATTGAAGTTTTAAAGGATGCGGTTGAAAAGATCACCGACTTCCTCTCTTATTATCATCAGTAAAATTCTGATCACTTTTTTCACAGAGCTCCACCGGAAATACCACCTTTTTTTCCGGCGGAGCTTTTTTCCTTTACCGGATTCTTTCCTGCTGCATTACACTTCACCGGTACCCGGCAAACAACAGGTAACTTTTCGTTACTGTTCACTCAGCAGTGAAACACTTGCTGTTTCGCTGCGTAAGAAAGTGATTCAGGCGTGAGCAGCCCTCCTTTTGCGAAGCAAAACTTTAAATGAGGGCTGCGAATGTTACAGTTCGCTGGGAACCAGTGAACTGTAACAACTTTTCTGTTCCACGGCTTAATTTCGATTGCGGCTCCTGTTCCTTTATGTTATAATTCTTTCAAATCAAGTCACAACCTTTCTTTTGAGTTCTGTTCTCGCTGTATCGCTTCTTGGCGGATGCCGCGCCTCCGACAAACCCGTTACGCTGACCGTATGGACGTATTACAACGGAGATCAGTTAGCTTCCTTTGAACGTCTTGTTGAGGAATTCAATACAACCTCATATTCCGATGCCCACAGTATTTCCATAAAGGTTCTTCCCTGTCAGAAGTTTGCAGACGGAGAAGCTTATGCGGTACAGCAGGGTGCCGGTATGGTTGTCACACAGGGCAGCGAGCAGGAAATCAAAGCGTGCGTAACCTTCCTCAAATGGTTTACCGCATCGGAAAACAACATTACCTTCTCCGTAGACTCCAGTTATCTGCCGGACAACCAAACCGTTTGAAAACGGAAATGAGGCACGCTCTTTTCTGGAACATGCCATGAGTGACCAGGCTTCTGCTGACCTCCTCATTGTCCGTGACCGGATGGAGCAGGGTCAGACACTCGACGAAGCAGCTGCCGACTTTCTGACCGACGACTACTTTGAAGCCTGGTATCAAAACACACTTTCCACACTCTCAACTTTGGTTGACCATGAAACTCTGACAGGAGAATGACAATGAAAAAAACGAAAGAAAGAAAAAACAATTTTTCGGACGATCCTGTTCGCCATGCTTCTCGTACTCGGCATTGAAATTGTCCTTCTTGTTTCTGCCCTGTATCTTAGCAATGTCAGTACAAGACTGAATCAGAACGCCATGGATCTTCTCGACATGCAGACCAGCAACCGCGCCGATTATCTGGAAAGCATACTGCTTTTCAACCAGGATCTCTCCAGGCTTTCTTCTTGTATCAACGAAAAAGCTTCTGAACTCTCCGCTGCCCAAAAGCTGGATCTTTCCAGGATTGGAGACAGTTCCGCCGAGGCGCTTCCTCTTCTGGAAGAAATCAGTTCTGCTATGATTTCCACACTGCGCAGTAAATCCGTCACCGGGGTTTTCGTTGCCTTTACAACGGAGGAGTTCTCAAAATCAAGTACGGTTTCCGCAATTCCGGGCATGTATCTGCGGGATCTGGATCCCACTTCCCCTGCTTCCGCAGCCAACGACGATCTTTTTCTGGAACGCTCTCCCATAGCGCTTGTCCGTTCCATGGGTATTTCTACAGATAAATCCTGGACAACTTCCTTTGACCTGACGCAGAAGCCGGAAAGTGCTTTCCTCACACCGGTTTTTCTTGCCACATGGGCAGATCACGGTGCGCTGGACGCGGATAATTACGGTCGCTGGACGATTTTGCCCTACACGCTTTCCGGGGATGACCGTCCTGCCATTGCCTACACAATTCCGCTTATCACATCCGACGGTACCATTTACGGCGTTGTCGGTATCGAGATGCTTGTCTCCTATCTGCAGTCGCTTCTTCCCTATTCCGAGCTGCAGAACGAAAGCAATGGAACGTATCTTCTCTTTTCCGCGTCTGCCGCTTCACTGAACAGCGAACCCCCATCCCAGATCATCTGCCGCACAGCTGTCTGCTCTACCGGAAACGGTATGACGCTTTTTGAAGAGGAAAAGCAGGCATTTAAGCTTAAAGAACATCCTGACGGTTCCTTCTGGCTGCGAAGTGACGGAAGCACGTATTACGTTTCCGTCACACCGCTTACGCTTTACAGCAGGAATGCGCCATTTTCCGATGAACAGTGGGCACTGGCCGGTACCGTACAAGCATCAAACCTGTTTCATTTTTCCAGGCAACTGCTGCGTATTCTGATGACCGCCATTGTGTTGACTCTGTTCGTTGGACTCGTTTCCAGCCTGATCACCAGCCGTTTGCTGGCGCATCCTGTTTCCCAGCTCTCCGCAGAGGTGGCTGTCGCACAAAAAAACAGGGAAAAGCTGCCGACTCTCTCCCGCACGGGAATTCGCGAGCTCGATCAGTTTTCGCAGGCAATTACACAGCTGAGTCAGGATATTCTGACAACCTCCACAAAATTCCTGCGTATCATGGAAATGGCAAGTATTGAACTGGGTGGCTATGAGATGCGTTTTGATCTCAACACGGTCTATGTCACAAAGAACTTTTTTCCCATGCTCAACCTTCCATCTGAAGATGTCTCCAGGCTTTCCACCCGGTATTTCCAGCAGATGCTGCATGAATTTGACCAGACACATTCTCATACCGTATGGGTCGGGCATTCTAAGGTGTATGAAATTTCATTTTCTGACGGAACAATCCGCTACATCCGTATGGAGACCTCCCGCGAGGGCTATGCGCAGATCGGACTTGTCGAAGATTTTACCTCCGTTATGCTGGAACGGCAGCGCATAGAGCACGAGCGTGATTACGATGCATTGACCGGTCTCTACAATCGACGCGCGTTTCAACGGGAAAGTGAAGCTCTTTTTGAGCATTCGGAAGTTCTCGGTCACGCTGCCCTTCTGATGATCGACCTTGACAATCTAAAACGCACCAACGACACCTTCGGCCACGACTGGGGCGATGCCTATATCCGGCAGGCAGGACAGTGTTTTATCTCCTCTGTGCCGGCTAAAACGCTCTGTGCCCGTATTTCCGGCGATGAATTTAATCTTCTGTTCTACGGCTACCAATCGCAGGAAGAAATTCGAGCACTTCTGCAGAATCTTTCCCTTGCGGTTTCAAATACAGCCCTGGAGCTGCCAAGTGGTCGTAAACTGCCCCTTCGCCTTTCCGGCGGAGTTTCCTGGTATCCGGAAAACAGTACAGATCTGTCTACGCTGAAAAAAACTATGCGGATTTCGCAATGTACCAGGTAAAGAAAGCAGAAAAAGGGTACATTACCGAATTCGATCTGGAGCTTTTTACAAAAAACGCAAAGGAAACCGAGATGCGCCGCCTGTTCCATAAAATGTTGAATGAAGAGCTGTTTACGTATTACTTCCAGCCAATTGTTTCCGCTGCGGACGGCAGTATCTACGCCTACGAGGCGCTGATGCGCGGAAATCTCCCGGCACTTACTCGTCCGGATCAGATCCTGCAGCTGGCTCACGAGGAAGAGTGCCTGCATGAAATAGAACGTCTGACTATGTTTCTCTCTGCAAAATCCTATGCCACATTCCTCTCCACCCATCAGATACGCGGTGATGAGCTTCTCTTTGTCAATTCGATTGCAAGCCAATACATGAATCACGATGAGTCAGTGGCTTACGTCGAACAATACAGCTTTCTTCAGGATCGGATTGTCATCGAGATCACAGAGGAGGATTCACAGGATCTTACAGCTCTGTTGAAAAAACGTGAGATGCCGGGATTTTCCGGTGTATTTGCCCTGGATGACTACGGCAGCGGCTACAGCAATGAAAAAACCGCTTCTGGAGCTTGCACCGGCGTATATCAAGCTGGATCTTTCCATCATCCGCGATATCGACTCCGATCCGGACAAGCAGCAGATCGTAGAAAACTATTGTTTCCTATGCACATCAAAGAGGCATGAAAATCATTGCCGAGGGTCTGGAAACTCCAGCTGAACTTTTGAAGGTACTGGAACTGGATGTTGATCTCCTGCAGGGCTCTTTTCTTGCAAAACCGTCCGCTGTTCCGAAACCTGTCAGTGCAGAATCCGTTGCTGTCATAGAACACTTCCGGAAGCATCTTGCGTAATTCCACCTCTTCCTGCAGCATCATTTCAAATCACAGCATCTATGTCTGATCTGCTGCTTCGAAACAGGTACCAGTCAGCGACCCGGAGCGTATCTGAGCAATCATCCCTCAAAAAACCATCCATAGCAAACCCTGCAAAAGCAGGGTTTTGTCTCCACTCTGAAGGATCCTTTTTTAATACTTTTTTCATATTTTTCTCCTGTTCGTTCCTCCGCTTCTGTGCTATGATACCTTATAGCAATGACAAATCATCCATCGAAAGGAGTTTTTCTATGTGTACAGCAGCAACCTATCAAACACGCGACTTTTATATGGGCCGCACACTCGATTATGAATTTTCCTATGGCGACCAGATCACCGTTACACCTCGCAATTACCCGTTTTCCTTTCTTCATATGCCGTCCCTTTCCCATCACTATGCAATGATCGGCATGGCGTGTGTGATGGATGATTACCCGCTCTATTATGAGGCGTTCAATGAAAAGGGGCTTGGTATCGCCGGCCTTAATTTTGTAGGAAATGCCGTTTATTTCGATCCGAAACCGGAGAAAGACAATATCGCGCAGTTCGAGCTGATCCCGTGGATTCTCGGTACATGTGCTTCGCTTGCGGAAGCAAAAGAATCCCTCTCCCGTATCAATCTCATCAGCACACCTTTTAAAAAGAATCTTCCGCTCGCACAGCTTCACTGGATCATCGCAGATGCATCGGGTGCCATCACCGTGGAATCCACGGCGGACGGTCTGCATGTCTACGACAATCCGGTCGGCGTTCTGACAAACAATCCGCCGTTTCCAATGCAGATGTTCTCACTGAACAATTACCTGCATCTGTCACCGAAACAGCCGGCCAACACGTTTTCCAACCAGCTCGATCTTTCTACGTACAGCCGTGGCATGGGCGGTCTTGGACTGCCGGGCGACCTCTCGTCTGCTTCCCGCTTTGCACGCGTGGCGTTTGTAAAGCAGAACTCGATCTCGGGAAACAGCGAAGCGGAGAGTGTCAGCCAGTTTTTCCATATTTTAAATTCTGTTGACCAGCAGAGAGGATGCTGCGAGGTGGCGGACGGAAAGTATGAGATCACGCTCTATACTTCCTGCTGCAATGCGACGCAGGGAATTTACTATTATACGACGTATGACAATCATCAGATTTCTGCGGTTGATATGCACCGCGAGAATCTCGATGGCGAAACGCTTCGCTGCTTTGCGCCGGTGACGGGCGAGCAGATTCATATGCAGAATTAGAAAAATCCGGTACAGAAAGCTTTGAGGACCCCTCAAAAAAGATTCTGTATCGGATTTTTTCTACATCTCATCACACATTGTAAAACAGACGTCGCACCGGCTTCTTCTTTTAACCTCTTACTTGTTTAGTAGATATTATTTTACTTTCATTTTTTTCTGTCCCTTCCGGCAGTTTTATGATACACTTTTCGTATTGGAAAACCGATTTTTTTGAAAGGATTTTATCATCATGCAATTTTATCTCGCCCCGATGGAAGGGCTGACCGGATATGTGTACCGGAGCGCCTACCACAAATATTTTCCGGCGGCTGACCGTTATTTCACGCCATTTATTACAAATAAAAAGATGAGCTCCCGCGAGCGCAATGACATTCTCCCGGAGCATAACGAAGGGATGACGGTGCTCCCGCAGATTCTCACAAACCAGGCGGAGGACTTTCTTTCTCTGACAAAAGAACTGAAGGAGTACGGCTACGATACCGTCAATCTGAACCTTGGCTGTCCGTCCGGCACGGTTGTCGCCAAGCGGCGCGGCTCCGGACTGCTTGCGTGGCCGCATACACTCGATGCATTTCTCGATGAAATCTTTTCGTCCTGCGACTGCCGGATTTCCATCAAGACAAGACTTGGCACAACCGACACCGATGAGTGGGAGACGCTGCTTGCGATTTATGACAAATATCCGCTGGAAGAGCTGATTATTCATCCGCGGATTCAGAAAGATTTCTACAAATATACGCCGCGCATGGAGTGTTATCGGACAGCATATGAGACGAGCCGCCACTCGCTGTGCTACAATGGGGATCTTTTCTCAACCGCTGATTTTCAGAAGCTCTGCCATGATTTTCCCTTGACGGAAAAGGTCATGCTCGGCCGCGGGGTGCTGCAGAACCCCTGGTTGATCGGGATGCTGCGCAGTACAGATCCTGCCAGCAGTGAAAATTTAGCTCCGGCAGATAAGGAGCTGCTGCGCGCATTCTGCGAAGATCTCTGTGCCGGCTATGCGCGCGTTATTTCCGGGGATAAAAATGTGCTGTTTAAATTAAAGGCACTGTGGATTTACCTCGGAACATCGTTTACGAATCCCCAGAAGTATCTGAAAAAGATCAAAAAAGCAAATCGCCTTGCCGAGTATGAAGAGGCCGTTGATTCGCTCTTTCGGGAACAGGAGCTGATTTTTTAACCGAATCGAGCCGCGCAGCCGCTTATGAACCTTCGCTTGATTTTTCCATCCTGTTCCGCACAGATAAAATTGAACCGCGTCTGATCAACGAAAACACAGCTCTCATCCTTTTCTCTTACCACACCGAATGCATCCGCCGTGAGGATGGCACTTCATACGGCATCCGCGGACTCGAGACACAGGTCGCCGTCAAAGAGGACGAGAAATGAAAATTGCAGCATATTCATTATTCGAAAGAAGCATGAGCAAAAATACGCCGCAGATCTGATCACTAGACCTGCGGCGTATTTTTATGCTCTTTTTCTCCAACTCCCAAATCCGTTCTCTATTTCATCGGCAGCATTGCAAGCGTATCGCACTCTTCCTCTTCTGCTTCCTCTGCAATCAGATTCCGGATATTCTGCATACGGTTATCCAGCTCCGCGCTCTGTCTTGCGCAGTCGTAGAGTTCATCCTGCAGATATTTGACATGATTTTCGGGAATATTTTTCTTGTAGCGCATCTTGTGCTCCAGACTCGCCCAGAAATCCATCGCGATCGTACGGAACTGTACTTCCACGTAAACCAGTTTCTTTGTATCCTGTAAAAAGATCGGCACCTGAACGATCAGATGAAGACTGCGGTAGCCGCTCTCCTTCGGATGCTGAATATAGTCCTTCCGCTCAATCAGCGTAATGTCATCCTGTTTCAGAAAACTGTCTGCCAGCTTATAAATATCGCTTGGAAAAGAACAGATCACGCGCACACCGGCGATATCGCGGATATTTTCCTCAATAGATTCCAGTGTGACCGGGATGTCTTTCACGCGGATTTTCCGCATAATGCTCTCATACGATTTGACCCTTGTTTTGATTCCTTCGATCGGGTTCTGGTCATAGGAAAGCGAGTATTCCTGATTCAGCACGCGGAACTTTGTCTCGATTTCCATAATGGCGCACTGATAATACGACATCAGAAGATCGAACGGCTTTTTGTTCTTCTGCATCATCTCAATAAACTCATCCGATAAAAGATTCTGCTTTACAAATTCATCCCGTTTTGTCCCAATCAGGTTTTTTCCCTGTTTTTTTATTTCCTCCAGTACTTCGAGGTTTTTCATCATCCGTTTTTTCGTCCTCCCAAAACTGCGTTCTCTGTTCTTTATGCTATCATTTTAGGCCTGTAAAGTCAAATTTTTTCTTCTTTTACTCTACCTTCAGCATCCGATAGCCAACCCCGATATGCGTCTGGATATACTGCGTCTGCTCTCCGTTCTTTTCCAGCTTTTTCCGAAGCGTCGCCATGAAAACACGGAGGGAAGCGATATCGTTCTCCCAGCTGCTTCCCCAGATTTTCTGTGTGATAAACGTATGCGTCAGCACCTTCCCTGCATTCTGCGACAGCAGGCAGAGCAGCTTGTATTCGATTGGGGTCAGATGAAGTTCCTCTCCGTCAAGATATGCGCACCCCGCTGCGTACTCGATCCGCAGTGCGCCATTTTCAAAGACAGCCGACTGGACTCCATTTTCTGCCTGCATCTGGGACAGACGGCGCTGTGTGACTCGAAGGCGGGCCAGCAGTTCCTCCACAGAAAACGGTTTCGTCAGATAATCATCCGCTCCTGCGTCCAATGCCTCGATTTTATCGCTGTCCTCACTTCTTGCACTGATTACGATAATCGGCATATTCGACCAGCTTCGAATCTTTTCAATCACCTCTACGCCATCAATATCCGGCAGGCCAAGGTCGAGCAGAACAATGTCGGGATTATGTGTGGATGCCTCCATAATGGCACCCGCACCGTTCTTTGCAGAAATATACTTATAATCGTGTGTTTTTAACGTCGTAGTAATCAGGTTGTGAACCGGCGTATCATCTTCCACAACCAGAATTAATGTCTTATTCATTCAAATTCACCTCACTGAGCGGCAGGTTAAACCGAAAGCAGCAGCCCTGTGGATCGCAGTCATAAAGTGCTATCTCCCCGCCGTGCGCATTTACAATCGAACGGCAGAGTGCCAGTCCAAGGCCAAGGCTTCTGCGGCTGTCGCTTACTTTATTTTTCCCGGAATAGAACATCTCAAACACATGCTCTCTGGACTCTTTTGGAATCCCGGGGCCGTTGTCCTCCACCGCGATCCAGATATTTTTCTCCTCTTTTCTGGCTGTCGAGAACCCACTGAATGATTTCCTGTTCCCTTGGGTCAAAGATTTTTTCCGTCTTTCCTCCTGTCTGCGCGCTGTAAAGTGTTCCGCGGACAATTCTGCTCTCCTGTGCCCCTGCCGGTGCGGCCGTCAGATCCCTTCCCAGCAGTTTTACAAGCTTTGTCGCTGTAATATCAAAAATCTCCGACGCATCCTCTGCCTTCTGCAGAAGCTGGCTGGTATTGAAAAGAAGGTTCTGTCAGGAAGTAGTTAAACAGCACTACACTGATCACAGAACTGATTACGCTGCAGGTATAACCACTGGTCAGAATGGACGTCATCATAACGCCGACCAGATATATGGTAATGATATTGGAATCCGGAATGATATGGATTTCCAAATCCGGCACCAGATCGGTCAGCCGTTCGGTCCATCCCCTTCTCTTTCGAAAAAACTCCCTGATCCATCATGCTTTTTCCAATGACAATCCGCGTTACTTCGGAAATTCTCGCATATTCTGCAATCTGCAGGGCAATGTCCTCGCTGTGCGTCGTTACAATCTCCGCCCCGCTCTGTTCTGCCAGGCGGATATGCTTCTGCAGCCTTGCCTGATCCTCCGGCGTTTTCTCTGCCGGTTCCGCGGTCTGCACATACAGTGCTGTAAAATTAGCACCAAATGCCCGGGCCATCTGTGCCGCAGTCCGGATAAACACTCAAAAAGGACACCTTTTATTGTATAATTATGTTACCCCACAAACATACGAAAGAAGGTGTCCTTAATGAAAAATTAGCATTGAAGAAACTGCTAACTTATATGAAAAGTGTATACAAAATTCCACAAAAAATCAAGGGTTTATCCGATGAAAGAAAAAGAAAATCCATCCCGTTGTTTAATATCGTTATGCCAGTGCTGATTTTCCTGATGCTTCAGTATGAAAGTTTTCACACCATTTTTTTCAGCGCCGGAAAGCATGGAGAAACGACTGAAAAACTGTATCCGTGGAAAAATCCCAAAAGTTGATGCAGTCAGGGATCTTCTTTCCCGGATTGATCCAAAAGAAATCGAGAAAATTCACGCGCAGACGATTGATGTTCTGAAACGCAACCGCGTATTTCGGGAAGGAACCATAGGCGGATATGTTGCGGCAGGTATTGATGGGGTGGAATTATTCAGCAGTACAAAAAAAGTCCTGTCCAGACTGCCTGAGCCGGAAGAACGGGACGGGGAAGACAGAATACTTTCATCGAAGTGTGGTATGTATGACGGTAGGAAAATCGCCGCATGTGATCTTTGGGCAGGAAATGCTGAAACCCAGAGATGGTTCAGAAAAAGATGAAGGGGAACTGACAGGAGCGAAAAGGCTCATCCGGCATTTAAAGAAAAGGCATGGTCATTTTGCAGATGTGATTGTGGCGGATGCACTGTACCTGAATGCCCCGTTTATCAATACTTTGAAAGAATGCGGTTTAGAAACGGTAATCCGTCTGAAAGATGAAAGAAGGCTTCTGTTTCAGGATGCGGAAAGCATGTTTCAGCGGGACGAGGGGAGAAAAAGGAGCTTCAGGAAGGGAAAAAGAGTATTGAAGTCTGGGATCTTTCCGGATTTGAGATAGACCTGGACGATATCTTAAGCGGACTGAAATACGAGGACGGCCACTACGATCTCGTGAGTCTTTCCGACAAGGATTATCAGAAAAAACTGGATGTCCAGATTGCCTGCTGGGATAAACTGAAAAATGAAATTCAGAAGGTCAGATCCGGAGAAAACGGAACGGCGGATCTGGTAGACATGAGAGAGACGTATTTCCAGATGGCAGATGAAACGGTTGCCGCAGTCAAAGTTTCCCGTGCCAACCGCCAGCTGGAACAGAAAGCCTACATCGACCTTCACACGGGACTGCCGAACAAGAGCAAGTGCGAAGAGCTGTTCCACAATGTGGAATTCATCAAAACTCCTACCGCCTGTATCGTCTTTGACATGAACAACCTGAAACGCGTCAACGACAGCCTCGGCCACTCCATCGGCGACCAGCTGATTCTGAACTTTGCCCGGCTGCTGCGAAACTCGATTCCCGCGAAGCATTTCGTAGGAAGATACGGCGGCGATGAATTATGGCGGTCATCTATGATGCAACCCGCGAAAGCATCACAGAAATCCTCACAGAGCTTCAGAACGAAGTCGAACAGTTCAACAGCTACGGAACCCAGTTCCGCATCAGCTATTCCCACCGCTTGGCACTTTCCACCGATTACAACGAATGTACGCTCCGCACGCTGTTTGACAAAGCAGATAAATATATGTATGAAAACAAGCAGGGACGCCAGGACTAAAGAAACGCCGGTAACCGGAATATCTTATCGCCGGTTCTGGCGTTTTTTCTTGCTGTTTCTCTTTAGTTTTTTTGCAAACGCTTCTATCTGCGCATATCCCGCTGAAAAATCAATGGGTTCCTCCCGCAGCTTCTTTCTGACCGCATCGCGTCCTTCCTGATCTGCCAGCACTTTCTGGATTTTATCGGCAAACTGCATCACATCCAGCGGACAGAGATATCCGTTTTCCCCATCCCGGATCTGCTCGCGCATGGACGGAATATCGGAAGCGATGATGACCTTCTGCAGGCTTCTCGCCTCTACAATCGTAATCGGATAGCCTTCGTGACGGGACGGCTGGAGATACAGGTCGCAGGATTTTACGTACGGCGCAGGATTTTCGCGCATTCCGAGAAAAATAATTTCCTGCTCCACCTGATATTCCTTTGCCATGGTCCGCAGCTTGTTCAGATCTCTTCCATCACCGATGATGAACCATTTGAAGCAAAGTCCCCTTTTTTCAGCTCCGCCGTAATCTGCACCGCAATATCATATCCTTTTTCTTCCGAAGCTCTTCCCACCGTCAGAAATTTCAGCTCTCCTGTGTACTGCGGATCGCTAAGCGGCTCCTCACTCCGTCTCTGCACCTGTTTGATGTCAATGAAATTCAGCAGAACCTCTGTCCGGTCCGCGAGTTCCGGAAAACGGGCAATGACCTGTTTCCGGACAGGCTCGGAAACGCAGTAAATTTTATCATACTCCGGAATAAAGTCCCTGGTCCGGAACAGCCACCAGAGATTTTCTCCGTGGAACCAGACCGCTTTTTTCCGCGCATTCGTCTTTCTGGCTCCGAATGCGGTTGTGAACGCACCGAATCCGAAAAAGTCGAAAACAAGATCGTATTGTTTTGTTTCCGGCTCCACACACTCCAGAATCCGTTCATACAGTTTTCCATACCGTTTCTTTCCATACACGACGCGCATCAGAAATACGCCCATTCCTCTGGCATAGAAAGACCGTTCTGCCGGTGTCTCCCGTTTTCCCACAATCCGTTCCAAAGCCGGATGCGGCTTTTTGTCCCAGATCATCTGGCGCACTTCCACCTCCTTCGGAATCCGCTCCAGCAGAACGCCTCTTTTTTCGACCAGAAGAAGCGTTACATCTTCTTTTTTCTCCACCAGTTTCTGCAGCAGCGCTGCCATGGCAACTTCCGTTCCGCCCATGTCCATGGTACGTCCCAGCACCAGTATTTTACTCATTGCTTACCTCTCATCTGCTTTTTTCTCTGTTCTAACGCCAGTAGGCATCTCCCACATGCGCAGGATGACGCTGATCCTCCGGCGGAAGCTGATGGTAATCGCCGTACAGGGTGTGAAGATACGTCTCGTATCCCGCCGGGGCATTGATCAGATGGCCTTCAAACGGAAGGCGCACGATCTCTTCGATCGCTGTTTTGGGAATCGCGTCCGACTTGCGGTAACCGCCGCACTGGCAGGCCACCCACTTTGAGTCCTCCGCGCGGTACTTTCTGCACTCTTTTTCCATCTCGCGCAGAATCCGCTCTTTTCCATAGCATTTCCGGATCGCCCATTTGCACCATTTTGCGAAGCTTCCTTTGTTTCCTTTTAAGGTCTGGCGGTAGGTGCGGAATGCATTCATCCGCTGGCTTTCCAGAAACAGCAGCTTTTTCCAGTGACGGTCGTACTCCGGTGTATCTTTTTCCGGCAGTCCGTCAAACGGGAAAATGTCGACGAAAAGACCGGTATCCACAGCTCCTGCCACGTGCTCCACAAGACTCGTTCCGGTGTGTACCAGCTTTCCGTATGCCAGTGTGAAACCCTTTGTATTATGAAAATTCATGACGCGGTACGGTGTATCCGTTTCGCTGTTTACAATCTGTTCCAGTTTTTCATAATCCGCTCTCGGCATCCAGACATCCACATCATCATCCCACGGAATGAACCCCTGATGCCGGATCAGCCCGAGCAGAGTTCCATCTGCTGCAAAATAGATCAGGTGATGTTTCCGGCAGACTTCATCCAGATACAGTAATATTCCAAGCGCAATCTCCTGTTTTTCTTTTAATTCTGTAATTTTACGCATAACGGCATTGCCTTTCTGTTTTGTTTTTCCCATCCATTATAAACACTCTGCCGGATTTTTTCAATTTAAAGTTCCTGCCGCTCCGGCGCCCGTCTGAAGATTCCACACTGTTTTTATCAGTACCTTCATATCCACCAGTTTTACTATGTGTGCGTTCATGCCCGCATTGAAGGCATTCTGCACATCTTCTGAAAATGCGTTGGCTGTCATCGCAAGAATCGGGATTTTCTTTGCCAGCGGGTGGCTGCTGTTCCGGAATTTCGTCACAAAGAGAACCGATGCCAGGATCAGAAGCAGAATTACTGCCAGAATCCTCAGCTCCTCGACAGCGGTATCCTCGAACATCTTCGTTCCGTTGCTGTCCACCACATACGTCGTGCTCTGGTTGCTGAATGCACTGCTTCTGAAATACGGTGCCATCTCCTCCATCGAACGGATCAGAATAAAGTGTGTGATGATACTGCCGTCGACCACCAGCTGGCTCTGCAGTTTTCTGGCAAATACCATCTGGTTTTCATTGGTGATCCAGTCCGATGTCAGAAAGCTTTTGATATCCGCATCCTGCAGATCTTTAGATCTGTACCACACGCCCTGCAGACCCTCATCGGAATAATAGTATCCTTCCTGGTTCACGGCAATAAACTGGAGGTTTTCATGCGTGGAGCTTAATTCTTCCTCACGTTTTTTCAGAAATTCACACAACCGGCGTTTTACTTGATTACAATCAGATTCGGGTTCTTTGGGCTTCATCAACATCCGCAAACTGCATATTGCAAATATGCTGTTTTGACAGGCACTATTTTTGAAAATTGCGATAGTATTCGTTTATTCACTCTGCACAAGATCATATACATGGTATAAATGCTGTTTTTATTTTTCTTTCATATAATCCATACAATTTCTCGCATTCCATGCATATCCATCCTGCTTCGCCTGTATATAGCGGATATTTTCGTTTCTTACAATATTCTGTTTCATAATTTCCTACTAATTCCACAAGGTTATTGATATCCCTCATCTGCGCAGCAGCCATTCCTGTCATTGCCCACAAAAAGCCAGTTCTTTTTTTAATTCAGTTTCTGCCACTGAAACCTTTCCGTAAACTGATCATATAATACCTTTTGCTTTTTCTTCTCTTTTACCGGAAATTCATAAATCAGCGGATAAATCTGAGCAACACCATCCGGATAAAATTCTGTCTGATGATACCGATCACTGTTTCCGATAATTCTCCATCTTTGATTCGCATCATCCCAGAATATCTTTTCTATCTGTTTCTGTATCTTTTTACGAATTTCACTGATCGCCTGCGTATCTTCCAGTCCTGCAAGTTCCAATTCGTACAGGCCTTTCCATACTTCCAGATTATCCATCAGATAAACTGTTGTGTTTTCTTCTGAAACCTGTGTAATTCCATCCTGCATCAGGCTTTGAATCTTTTTAATGCAAGGCTGATTCCATTTTTCCAGGATTCCGGCAGGTCTGTACTTTCTGTCTTTTCCAGATATTTTCCCATAAGAAAAAGGTACATACCAAGATATCCGTCTTCGGAATCAGCCTTTTCTTTATAAATAAGTTCCCCACCCTCTTTCCTGTAGATTCCCATTTTTCCATCTGTTTCCAGCAAAACCCCAGTATGCCAGTCCAGATACCTGCCAACAGCTTTTTGCTCTGTTTCAGTCATGGGGCAATTCTTTGTTTCTGCCAGAAGCCCCAGTGCAGCCATACATGCAAAGTATGGATTAACATCTCCGGCTTTACTTCCATTCATATAGATTTCGCCTTCAGGGCCCTGATTCTCAAGGATCCACGTTTTTTTCTCTGGTCAGGACGGTTTCCAGCCATTCCTGCCGGACAGATATTTCGTTTTCTCAGGTTCTGATAATAAGCAAACATAAACACAATGCACACAGTTATGCAAAATATAATAAGTCCCATCACGTTCTTTCGATGTTTCACTTTTCTTTTGCATTGGCTCTGTTTATGCTTATGCATCTATATCCTCCAGGATTTTTCTGATTTTGATACTTGCAGTCCCATCACCATAAGGGTTTCTAGCCTCACTCATTTTTCTGTATGTCTCCGGCTCTGTAAGAAGCCGCCTGCATTCTCTGTAAATATCCTCCATCTTCGTGCCTACAAGCTTTAAGGTTCCTGCTTCCACACCTTCCGGACGCTCTGTTGTATCCCGCATGACCAGTACCGGTTTTCCCAGTGCAGGAGCTTCTTCCTGAATTCCGCCGCTGTCTGTCATGATCAGATAACTGGCTTTCATCAGGTTATGGAATTCCACCACATCCAGTGGTTCGATCAGGTGTATTCTCTCGCATCCACCAAATTCCTCATCTGCGATCTTCCTGACCTGCGGATTCAAATGTACAGGATAAATAACCTTCACATCTGTAAATTCTTCCACGATCCTGCGTATAGCCCGGAACATATCACGCATGGGCTCTCCCAGATTCTCCCTTCTGTGTGCTGTTACAGCAATCAGTCTGCTGCCTTTTGCCCATTCTGTTTCCGGATGATAAAAATCACTTCGCACCGTATAGTGCAAAGCATCAATTCCTGTATTTCCTGTGATAAAGATCCGCTCTGGATCTTTCTTGGGCAGATGTGGAAACAAGGAAAAACAACTAAACATATCATTGTG
>ENA-OQNJ01000165-OQNJ01000165.1-human-gut-metagenome-genome-assembly--contig:-NODE-165-length-16878-cov-2.933676_pt1 | contig 16878 bp, 20 predicted proteins | sample MGYA00242630_ERZ504882 | MGnify/ENA primary metagenome ERZ504882 (study PRJEB26092, sample SAMD00036408) | human gut metagenome | host: Homo sapiens | study: EMG produced TPA metagenomics assembly of... | reverse complement strand
GGATATATTGTATTGTTCTCTATAGTCTCACGTATCCCACAGACCATTGCCCAAAAGGCTGATTGCAGCATGCCGCTGTCGGCAGACATAATAGGTGCCGTTTTTTGAAACCTACAAACGGTATCGGCATAGTCTGCGGTCTATGCATTCCACGCACCCTGTCAATAGTGCTGTGCATTGCACTTCTGTCATTTGGCGGTGTATCATGCATGGTCCAGACCAAATCAATATTCCGGGATACAGGCTTTAGGCTTTACAGATACATACTGCTTAAGGCAGCCATGAGCATACTCTCATGCCTGTTATGTATTATCCTATTTCGCATCCTCATCTGAATCGGAAATATTGGTGATTTCTATATCATCATCAGATGTATCTGAAGCTGCCTCATTGTCAGACGACTCTGCTCCTGCAGCTTCATCGCCATTCTCTTCCGGTGGGAAAAGCTCTGCTCTGTTTGCTGCAACAACATCCTCAAACTGCTGCAGTGAACTTATAAGGCTGTCATATCTGGCCTTTGAAGTCTCAATAGAGCCTGTTAAGATGTCCTCAATGCTCTTGAGCTGGCTGTCCGTATATGCCATGGCACTCATTCTGAGATTATTTGCTTCGTTTGTGGCACTGTCAAGTATCTCCTGTGCCTGCTTTGTTGCAATCTGCACTACCTCATTCGCCTGGGCATATGCCTGCTGCATAATCTGATGCTCGCTGACAAGCTCATTTGTCTGAATCTGAGCCTGCGCGATTATCTGATCAGCCTTCGCCTGTGCATCAGCAAGGATAGCCTCCTTATTGCTGATAATCTTCTGATATCTCTTGACCTCCTCAGGGGTCTTTGTACGAAGCTCTGAAAGAAGCTCCTCTAACTGTTCACGATTGACAAGAATCTTGTTTCTTGAAATAGGTGACGGCTTGCAGCCATCAATATAATCTTCGATTTCTTCAATAATCTGTTCCATTTTACTGCTCATAAATACTGTCTCCTTACCTGGTAATATTGTATTTGGCATAAATTCTATCAATGAACTGTTCAGGTACGAACTTTGATATATCTCCTCCGTATGATGCAAATTCCTTGACAATTGTAGAGCTTAAATATGAATAATTGAGGCTAGAAGTGAGAAAAACCGTCTCTATTTCCGGATTCTGCACTCCGTTAGCCTGTGCAATCTGCAGCTCATACTCAAAATCTGTCACTGCACGCAATCCTCTTATTATGATTGTTGCATTGATTTTCTTCATATAATCAACTAAAAGTCCTTCGAAGCACCCTACCCTAACGTTTGGTATATGTGCTGTCATTTCCTTTATCATACTAACACGTTCTTCCAAAGAAAACAACGAGTTTTTTGCACTATTATTGAGTACTCCGACAACCAGCTCGTCAACTATTTTTGCTGAACGCTCTATTATATCCAGGTGCCCAAATGTCACCGGATCAAAGCTTCCCGGATAAATTCCTACCTTCATATTGTATCTCCTATGCACGCTTTATGAAAACATGCTTGTTTGTCTTATAAATTTTTTCTTTGACTATCTCATAGCCAAGCTCTGTGAGATAATCAAAATCAGTATCGTTTGAAGCCTCAACCACGATAAGTGTATCATCCTTTAATATATCGCTGTCCGAAAGTGTAATAAGCACTTCCTTTTCAAGCTCCTTATTGTATGGCGGGTCCATAAACACGATATCAAATTTGTATTTGCCCTCAAGCGTACGTACTGCCGTGACAGCATCCGTCATCATAAGCCTTGAGACCTTATCAAACTTTGTAAAATGGATATTGTCCTCGATGCATGAAGCAGCTTTTCTTGAATTCTCCACAAATACAGCATAGGCTGCACCGCGGCTTAACGCTTCAAGTCCTATCTGTCCGCTTCCCGCAAACAGATCTAAAAAATATGCTCCGGGAACATCAAACTGCATGACATTAAAAAGAGTCTCCTTCGTCTTGTCAGTAGTCGGTCTTGTATCTTTTCCCTCAATAGTCTTTAGAGGGAGGCTTCTCGCCGTTCCTGCTATTATTCTCATACTTTTCTCCCTGTTATAGTCTATTTCTGGTCCTTTAAGACGTCCTTATTCTTTGCAATATAGTCAATAAGCGAAACAACTGTGAGCACAAGTGCCACATAAATGAGGATTGTTCCAAGGATATTTAACCAGCCAAGCTGCAGATTGATATTAAAAATAATAACAATAACCATAAGCATCTGGAAGGTTGTCTTAAACTTGCCCCAGTAGCTTGCCGCAATGACAATTCCATTGTCTGATGCAACGAGTCTGAAACCGCTTATGATAAACTCTCTTGCAATGATAATAAGCACAACCCATACAGGGATAAGCTTTAAATCAACAAGGCATATCATTGCAGAGCATACAAGCAGCTTGTCTGCAAGCGGATCCATAAATTTGCCGAAATTTGTAACAAGATTGTATTTTCTTGCAATTTTTCCGTCAGCCATATCGGTCAGACTTGCAATGATAAATATCGCAAGTGCTATATAATTTCCGTATCCGTCAAAAAACGGTGAAATAGGAAAAACTCAAAAAACGGAATAAGTATCACTCTTAAGATTGTAAGTTTGTTTGGTAAATTCATTTTACAAGTTCTCCTATCAAATCATATTCATACGCACCGGTCACCATAACCTTGCATATATCGCCGGTCATAAGTGTCTCATCAGTGTTGATGAATATATATCCGTCAACATTCGGTGCATCTCTGTATGTACGGCCGATATAAGCATTTTCATCAGCCACCTTGCCCTCTATGAAAACATATAATTCTTTACCCTTTAGTGTCTCATTTTTATCAAAAATGACCTCTTCCTCAAGCTCCATGACATCTGCCTGCCAGTCAGCCTTTATATCCTCATCTATCTGATCAGGCATTGCAGCTGCCTTTGTGCCCTCCTCCGGGGAATACGTAAAGGCTCCCAGACGGTCAAACTCCATATCATTTACAAACTGCATAAGCTCCTCGTGATTATCCTGTGTCTCACCCGGGAAGCCACATATAAGTGTGGTCCTTAGTGTGATATCAGGTATTCTCTCACGCAGCATTCTGATACGCTCCATAAGCTCAGCCTTTGTTGTTTTTCTGCCCATGCGCCTTAAAATATCGTCATTGCAGTGCTGGATTGGCATATCCAGATAATGGCATACCTTCTCATCCTTTATCATGGACTCTATAAGCTCATCGTATATCTCCTCAGGATAGCAGTACATAATCCTTATCCAGAACAGCCCGCTTATCTTGTTGAGCTCATCCAAAAGCTTATGAAGTGACTTCTCACCATACAAATCCACTCCGTAAAGTGTGGTCTCCTGGGCAACAAGTATAAGCTCTTTTGCCCCCTGCTCCACAAGGCTCTTCGCCTGCTCAATCAAATCCTCCATCGGCACGCTTCTGTAACGGCCTCTGACAGATGGAATGACACAGTAGGTACAGTTTTTTATTGCACCCCTCTGCTATCTTAAGGTAAGCGAAATGCCCTCCTGTGGTGACAATACGCTTTGTCTTTATGCTGGGAAGTCCCTCTAAGGTGTGCAGATTGCTGTATCTGTGTTTTTCAAGTGTCTCATGGACAGCTTCAACTATAGTATCATATGAATTGGTGCCAAGTATGGCATCAACCTCTGGGATTTCCTTAAAAATCTCATCCTTGTATCTTTGTGCCAGACAGCCTGTCACAATAAGTGATTTGCATTTGCCTGTCTCCTTATACTGAGCCATCTCGAGAATTGTATTGATACTCTCCTCCTTTGCATCACCTATGAAGCAGCAGCTGTTTACGATAATGATATCAGCCTGCGTCTCATCATCAGTCATCTCAATGCCGTCATTTGCAAGCATGCCTATCATATACTCTGAATCCACAAGGTTTTTATCGCATCCAAGCGAAATAAATAATAATTTCATAGTACCTCTCAAATGTAAGTATTTACAATTAAAGGGAAAGACAAAACAGCCTTTCCCCTCCTAGATTAAGCCTCTTCGCCTTCGTTTAAATCCTCATCATCTGAGACGATTCTGACAGCTCCCGTGTACAGCTCCTCTACAGCAATAGATAATGGCTTATTGCACTTAGGGCGTGCGATAAGTGGTTCTGCACCATCAATAATCTGGCGTGCACGCTTTGCTGCAGCAATAACGATAGAATAACGGCTGTTTACTACCGGCTCTTCACCTATCTCTACATTGTTGTTTACTACCTTCATTAACTCTACATACGATGGATGTATCATATTATTTATCTCCTTTCGAAAAGCTTAAAAGCTCTTTTCTCATTTTATTATAAAATCTATATTTGATGATACCAGATAATCCTGATTCTTTTTTGTGTCGTCAGAGCTGTGGATGATGTCATTCACAAGCTCTACACAATCGTCAAGCTTATCATTTACCACTAAATAATCATATTTCTCTATGCCTAAAGACTCCTCATATGCTCTTGAAAGTCTCTGTGCACAGACCTCTTTTGTCTCTGTGCCTCTTCCTACAAGCCGGTCCTTAAGCTCATCTGCACTCGGCGCTGACACAAACATAAGCACCGTATCAGGAAACTGCTTCTTTATCTTTAAAGCTCCCTGGATTTCTATCTCAAGAATCACATTCTTTCCGGCGCTAAGCTGCTCATTGACATATGACTTTGGTGTGCCGTAGTAATGATCTACATACTTGGCATACTCAAGCAGTCCATCTGCCTTTATCATCTGTTCAAATTCTTCCTCTGAGATAAAAAAACTACTCTCTGCCATGCTCCTCACCCGGCCTTGGACCTCTGGTCGTGGCTGATACGCTCAGTGCATAATCATCACCATGCTTTGCCATAAGCTCCTTCATGATAGTACCCTTTCCGGAACCCGAAAAGCCTGTAAAAAACAACTAATTTTCCTGTGTTACTCATCACAATCTCCTAAAATTACTCAATATTTTGAATCTGTTCCCTGACTTTTTCTATATCAGTTTTAAGACTGATGCCTGTGTCAGAAATCTTAAGATCATTGGACTTTGAAAGGATGGTATTCGCCTCACGGTTCATCTCCTGTGCGAGGAAATCAAGCTTTCTTCCCACACTGCCACCGGCATTTAGCGAATCCTTCATGGAAAGGATATGGCTTTTGAGCCTGACTGTCTCCTCATCCACACAGATCTTGTCCGCAAAAATAGTGACCTCCTGGGCTATTCTTGAATCATCAAGCTGATTGTCTGCAAGCAGCTCTCTTAGCTTTTCCTCAAGACGCGCACGGTATTCGACAATAATCTGTGGCGAACGCTCCTCAATGAAATCAACATATGATACCATATTATCGAGCTTTTCGCAAAGGTCTTTTTTAAGATTTTCTCCCTCGCGCACGCGGCTTTCAACAAATGGCTCAAATGCACCGCGAAGAGCCTTCTCAAGACTGCTCCACAGCTCATCCTCATCTACAGGCTGCTCCTCCATCACAAATACCTCCGGATATCTCGACAGCGTGCTCACTCTTATATCATTCTCCAGTCCGAATTCCTCCGCCATCTGATTAAGATACTTAAGATATTCTCCCGCGAGAGCCTTATTATACTGCAATGAGAGATTATTTTCTGTAAAATCCTCATATGTGATATAAATATCGACCTTGCCACGCTCTATGTACTCCTTAAGCAGAGTCCTTATTGCACTCTCGAAGAAATTGAGCTTTTTAGGCATCTTGATATTGACATCCAGATATCTGTGATTTACAGATTTTACCTCAACTGTAATCTTACGGCTTGCATCTGCGTACTCGTATCTGCCAAAGCCGGTCATACTTTTAATCATAATTTTTCCTTTCGCATATGCATAGATGAGTTTATTATATAACTCCTTGAGATTTTCGTCAAATATATTATAATATAAATATTCATGATTATAAATATTCAGCAGCTTAGAATATTTACAGGAAATAAGGAGGAACATCATGGCTTTAGACGGAATAGTCATTTCAAATATAGTTGCAGAGCTAAACAGCACGATACTAAACTCAAAAATCAGTAAAATCGCAGAGCCTGAGGCAGATGAGCTGCTTCTTACCCTAAAGGGACCAAACGGCTCTTTCAGGCTTTCGATGTCTGCAAGTGCATCTCTTCCATTCATCTACCTGACCCCCACAAATAAGGTAAGCCCTCTCACTGCCCCTACATTTTGCATGGTTTTAAGAAAGCATATAGCAAACGGCCGCATAACAAAGATTTACCAGCCGGGCATGGAGCGTATCATAAACTTTGAAATTGAGCACTTAAACGAGATGGGCGATCTATGCCACAAGGTGCTTATTATCGAGCTGATGGGCAAATATTCAAACATCATCTTTACCGACTCCGATGGTACGATAATAGACAGTGCCAAGCGTATTCCCGCATCCGTAAGCTCTGTGCGTGAAGTGCTTCCGGGCAGAGCCTACACCATCCCAGCGACACAGGAGGATAAATATAATCCTCTGACTGTAGATTCGAAGCAGTTTGTGGATATTATATCAGCAAAGCCGCTTACTGTTTCAAAGGCTATCTACTCATCCTTTTCAGGCATCAGCCCCCTTGTGGCAAATGAGCTGGCTCACAGGGCAGGCCTTGACGCGGATTCCCCTGTAGCTGCCTACTCACACGATGAGCTTTTGCACCTGGGAAGCAACTTCACATGGATGATGGAGGACATAAAAATAATCGTTTTACGCCGAATATCGTGCGTGACGGCAATGAACCAAAGGAATTTTCTTCAATAGAGCTGACTCAGTATAGCGATTTAACGGTCACAAAATATGATTCTATATCAGAGGTTTTAGAGCTTTACTACTCTGAGAGAAACACCTATACACGTATACGCCAGAAGTCAGCCGACCTGAGAAAACACGTAAATACCCTCCTGGAGCGAAACCAGAAGAAATATTCCCTGCAGATGAAGCAGCTTAAAGACTCCGAAAAACGTGAAAAGTACAAGGTGTACGGCGAACTTATCAACGCATTCGGCTACGGACTTACACCGGACGACAAGTTTCTTGAAGCAGCAAACTATTATGATGACAACAAAATCATCAAAATCCCTATCGACAACACAAAAACTCCTGCCGAGAACGCGCAGAAATACTTTGACAAATACGGAAAGATGAAGCGTACTGCCGAAGCATTGAACGAGCTGATTCTTGAAACAAAAGGTCAGATAGACCATCTCGAATCAATTCAGAATTCACTGGATATCGCTTTAAGTGCTGACGACCTCGTCCAGATAAAGGATGAGCTGATAGAATATGGTTTTAATCAAAAAAGGAAAGGGTTCAAAGAAACAGAAGGTAAAGAGCAAACCCTTCCACTATATCTCATCAGACGGCTTTGATATGTACGTTGGCAAAAACAACTACCAGAACGATGAGCTCACCTTCAAGCTGGCAACCGGAAACGACTGGTGGTTCCACGCCAAGGGCATGCCCGGCTCACATGTCATTGTAAAAGCTGAAAACAAAGAGCTGCCGGACAGCACCTTTGAGGAGGCCGGCAAGCTCGCAGGCTACTACTCAAAGGGCAAAAATGCCGACAAGGTAGAGATAGACTATCTGCAAAAGAAAAACTGTCAAAAAACCAAATGGTGCCGCAGCCGGCTTTGTCGTGTATTACACAAACTATTCTCTCACGATTCACCCGGACATATCCGATATCAGGCAGATTGAGTAAGCAGATTATGCTTATTTCATAACCATTCCAAAACGCTTAAAGTAAAAAGCTGATATACACATGCATAGTCATGCATGCTATATCAGCTTTTATTTTAGCCATTTAAGCTCATCACAGATTCATCCTCTTTAATTGTTCTTTTGCAAATTCATCCATTTTCTTTTTCAGTATTCTGTTTTCCGCTGTACAAAGCGCCGGGTCTGCTTCAAGCACCTCATCCACCATCTCAGATGCTTCCTTTAGCACATCGCTGTCCTGATACACATCCGCAAGTGCAAACGCAAGGTCTCCACTCTGCCTGATTCCAAAGAAATCCCCGGGACCTCTGAGCTTTAAATCCTCACTTGCTATATAAAAACCATCATTTGATTTATTTAGTATCTCCAGACGTTTTTTTGATTTCTTTGAATTTGATGAATTGATGAAAATGCAATACGACTGTGCATCCCCCCGTGCCTACACGGCCTCTTAGCTGATGAAGCTGTGCAAGTCCAAACCTGTCTGCATTCTCTATCATCATGACAGTTGCATTGGGCACATTTACACCAACCTCCACGACTGTTGTGGACACAAGCACCTGCGACTCATTATTTGCAAAGCGCTGCATCACCTCATCCTTTGCCTTGCTCTTCATCCTGCCGTTAAGCACATCTACCGTGATATCCTTTGGCAGTGCCGCTTTAAGCACATTTGCATAATCTGTGACATTTTCCCCTTCCGAGTTTTCGGTTTCCTCCACAAGAGGACATATAACATACGCCTGATGACCGGCTCTCACCTGCTCCTCGATGAAGCTGTAGGCCTTTGGCCTGAACGCCGTGCCAACCACACAGTTCTTGATCGGAAGCCTCTTTGCAGGCACCTCATTTATGACAGAGATATCCATATCACCGTATATGATTATTGCTAACGTACGCGGTATCGGAGTGGCACTCATCACAAGTATATGTGGCTTTCTTCCCTTATCCGAGAAGCTCTCTCTCTGCTTCACACCAAATCTGTGCTGCTCATCTGTGATAACAAGCGACAGATTGGAAAAATCCGCTTTCTCCTGTATGAGCGCATGAGTGCCTATAATAAGCGCAGTTTTTCTCGTTTTCAAGGCGCGCATAGGCTTCTCGTTTTCTGCTTTGCCGTCATGGAGCCGGTAAGAAGCACAACAGGACTGTCAAGTCCAAACTGACTAACCAGTGAGCAAAACGTCTCATAATGCTGGTTTGCAAGCACCTCCGTCGGAGCCATAATAGCAGACTGATAGCCACATTTTGACGCCCACGCCATAAGAAGAAAAGCAACAATCGTCTTTCCTGAGCCCACATCGCCCTGAATAAGCCTCTGCATCACATAAGGGCTTTTAATATCCTGCTTTATCTCATCTATTGTCTTCTTCTGCGCGCCTGTCAGCTCATACGGAAGCTTATCAATCAGTCCGTCTATAAAAGCATCATCCGTAAACTCAAACTCATTTTTGTCCTTCTGCTGCTTTTTATTCTGATACCGCATGCCCATGATAAAGAGAAAAAATTCATCAAAAACAAGCCGTCTTCTTGCCTCCACAAGCGCGTCAAAGTCATCAGGGAAATGTATCTGCTTCATGGCATAATTGCACTCGCAAAAGCCGTATCTGTGCCTTATATCCTTAGGCAGGTAATCTGACAGCAGTGTATCATGTGACAGAGTCTCCTTTATCGTCTTCACTATCAGATTGTTTGTCACACCGCTTGTCACAGAATACACAGGCTGCAGTGTATCGCGTATAGCCTCGTACTTTTGCACCTCATACACCACAGGCTGCTCCATGACATATCTGCCGCCCTTTGGCTTAATATGTCCGTAAAATATAAGATGTCTCCCCTGCACAAGCTGTGCCTTAAGGTATGGCATACGGTACCATACCAGCTGTATCATATGCCCGGGCGAGCCGATATCCTGCAATGTAATCTGCATTCTCGCTGTATTTTTCACTACAGGTGCCTTTTTAATCACAGCATGGATGGCATAGGTGCTGCTTACGTTTACATTATTCAGTTCATCAATATCCGTTATTTCCGGAAACTTTACATAATCCCGGGGAAAATGAAGGAGTATATCACCAACGGTGTATACTCCCATTTTAGCAAATGCTTTTTGTGTTTTTTCCCCGATTCCCTTAACCGCGGTAATCGGTGAAGCTATATCCATATTTGCTCCTAAATATAATAAATATCTTTTATATTCTTTAAAAGGCTTTACTCTACAGAAATAACATAATAATAGATTGGCTGTCCGCCATCGTTGACCTCAACCTCTACATCAGGATATTTCTCTTCGATTGCTGCTGCAAGCTCATTAGCTGAGTCCTCATCAGAATCACTTCCGAAATAGATGCTGACAATCGCAGAATCCTCATCTACCATGGCATCTACCATCTCAAGTGTGGTAGCCCTTAAATCTGTTCCAACAGAAAGGATGCTCTTGTCTCCGATTCCCATGAAGTCGTTCTGCTTGATAGTTTTTCCGTCAATCTCAGTATCGCGGACTGCATATGTCACCTGTCCTGTCTTGACATTTTCTATCTCAGCCATCATCTGCTCTTTATTCTCCTCGGCACTGTGGTCAGGTATATAATTTACAAGCGCTGTGATACCCTGTGGGATAGTCTTTGTAGGGATAACAATAATCTGTTTATCCTCAACAAGGTCTACTGCCTGGTTTGCAGCCATGATAATATTCTTGTTGTTTGGCAGGATAAATACTGTCTTCGCATTTACATGCTCGATAGCGTTAAGCATATCCTCTGTGCTAGGGTTCATTGTCTGACCACCCTCTATGAGATAGTCCACTCCAAGGCCTCTAAACACTTCATTCATGCCTTCTCCGATTGAAACAGATACAAAGCCCATTTCCTTTGCAGGCATGTTATTTGTCTTTTCATCAGCCTGAGCAGCTTCATAAGCCTCTTCCTCAGCCTTCTGCTGTGCTGCAAGCTTCTGTGAATCCTTGATGAGCTTTTCCTGATGCTCCTCACGCATATTGTCGATCTTTATCTTGCTGAGTGAACCGAAGGTAAGTGCCTTCTGCAGTGCAAGTCCAGGGTCGTTTGTATGTACGTGAGTCTTTACGATCTCATCGTCAGCTACAACGACTATAGAGTCACCGATTGACTCGAGGAATGCCTTGTATGCGTGCTCCTCATTGTCTGACATTGGCGCATTGAGTACAATAATAAACTCTGTGCAGTAACCAAACTTAATCTCTGCCTCTGTCTCAGCCGAAATCTTTGCAGGAGCTGCTCCTGTTGGTGCGCCCTCGATTGTATAGTCAATCTCCTTGCCGATAAGGGCATCATATGCTCCCTTTAATACCTGAACAAGTCCCTGTCCGCCTGAATCCACAACACCTGCCTGCTTTAATACAGGAAGCATCTCCGGTGTCTGGTCAAGCACATACTCAGCCTGCTTTATAACCTCTTCAACAAATGTGACAACATCCTCTGTTTCGTCTGACAGCTCCAGAGCCTTTTCTGCTGCGCCCTTTGCCACTGTGAGGATAGTTCCCTCCTTAGGCTTCATAACTGCCTTGTAAGCTGTCTCAACCGCCTTCTGGCATGCCTCACAAAGAATAGTGACATCTATTTCATCGTATTCCTTTATAACCTTGCAGAAGCCTCTGAAAAGCTGTGATAAGATAACACCCGAGTTTCCTCTGGCACCTCTTAAAGAGCCTGATGAAATAGCCTTTGCAAGCTCTGCCATGGTAGGATTTGTGAGCGAGCTGACCTCCTTGGCCGCAGACATGATTGTCATTGTCATATTTGTTCCGGTATCACCATCCGGTACCGGGAATACATTCAGCTCATTTATCCAGTCTTTCTTTGAATCAAGATTCTTGGCTCCCGCAAGAAACATCCTTGCAAGGAGCTTTGAATTAATGCTTGTGATCTCCACTTTTTGTAGTCCTCCTTAATCAATTACCCTTACGCCCTCAACGTAAATATTGATCTTTGCAATTTTCATTCCTGTAAATGACTCAACCTTGTACTTAACCGTCTCGATAAGATTGTCCGAAACAGTGCCGATCGAAATACCATACGCTACTATTACATGAAAATCAATGGTAATTTCGTTGTTCTCATCTACCTTTACATTTATTCCATGGTTCAAGTAATCTCTCTTCAAAAGCTTTACAAGACCATCCTTCATGTTGACCGCTGCCATGCCTACTATTCCAAAGCACTCTACAGCTACAGAGCCTGCATAGGTTGCAATAACATCTGTATCAATTAAAATTTGTCCATATTGGGTATCCATCTGTCCCTTCATAATATATACCTCCATCATATTGTGACGTAGCTAATGTTATTATACCTTTTTTTTACACAAAAAGCAAATATTTTTATATTTTATCCTTGCATTCTTTATTTTAATCTGATAGAATACATTTGTTGTGAGCTTAAGAGTATGGTAAGCTTAGTGAAATGCAAGGAGGTGCAATATCATGGCAAAATGTGCAATTTGTGAAAAAGGTGTTCATTATGGAAATAATGTCAGCCATTCTCATAGAAGATCAAATCATGTTTGGAAGTCAAACATTAAGAAGGTTTCTTGCAAGGTCAATGGAGTTCCACAGAAGTTATATGTATGTACTTCATGTTTAAGATCTGGCAAAGTTGAGAGAGCTTAGTCTTTATTTTTGAATCTTTTGAATTTTAAAGGACATCCGTTTGGATGTCCTTTTTATTTGCTTTCATATATGAAATTAATCCTGCTTATCGTCCTCTGCCTCGTCTACCTTTACATCGTCGAGATTAAGGTCATCATTTTTCCCCTTTGAGAAGCGGCTTACAATGTCCGGCACCATATCAAGAATCTTTGTCATGCCGTCCTGATTCTTTACATTGACAAGCTTTGTCTGTCCATTCTGGATAACGAGCACTGCACTTGGCTGAATCTTTCCGCCCATACCGCCGGCTCCGTTATTTTTCTTTTCTGCTGAAAATGCTCCTGCTGCCACTCCAAACGACACATCCACAAGCGGAAGTATGATTGTATCCCCTATATGAATCGCATCACCAACCACCGTCTTTGTAGTGATAAAGCTGTCCATCCCCTTAAAAAGTGACTCTACCGTGTTATTGAAACTATTATCTGCCATAATATCTTCCTCCTATCTGCTTATCCTATTATATAATCTGCGGCAGTTTTTATCAAATAAAATTCTAAGTGTTGCCGCTAAAATACTTATTACTATCACATGACCCTTTATGTCAAAGCTGCCCTTTGCATACGGCTTTTCACTCTCGAAATCAGGTTTAATCCGCCATCTGTTTGTATAGCCGACAGGAAAACATGCTAAAATACCTAATGAAATGCCTGTTGTATCAGGCGAGCCGGTTGAATAAACCATTGTAAGCTTAAGCCTCCTTGGGCATATTCTTTTAAGAATGATAAAAAGTCTACTTTTTTTCAGATGTAAAAAAGCAGCTTTATTTCTCTCATCACTGTATTCTCTTTTTAGCTTATAGATACAGTTTTTTATTTTTTCTGACTTATCTTTAAATTGCTTTTTATGTGACTTTTTGTGTGGCTTTTTATACGTTTTTTGATGAGTGGGCTTTGTTTGTTGTTTTATATGCTGATTCTCATCACTGACTGTCCTTTGCTCGTTATGAGTCTGTGCTGTGCTTTCATTCTCTGTCTGTTCATCTGCGACATATTCTGACTCATCTGCCGGTATTTGAGGCTCATCTCCGGTGTTTTCACTGGCTTTATCTTCTGTTTCAGTTTTAGCTGCCTCATCCATATCGTCATCATCCAAAGCCTCATAATTATCAAACAACTTCTTCTTCACAAAAGCAAACCTTATATATCCGTCAGTTTCATCCGCATACTCTATATGCAATGCAAACAAATGAAAAAGCCACGACACATGCGCTTTTGCTCTTATGTCTGTATTGTCAAAGCTTCCGACAGCCCTGTACTTGACCGGCACAAACAGTACGCAAAACAGCGCTGTAAGTATAAGAGCAAGCACTACAAGGAGTATGATGCCTATGACCTTTAAAATCGTAAATATCATCTATCTATTTCCTCCGTTTGCTCTTTAAATAGCTCTTCACATCTGTTTTACCTGTATTTTCGTATGTCTCCTTAACAATATCACAGGCCAGCAAAAGTGCCTCATCATAATTACCCGCTACTGCGATTATGTGCAGATTCTTCTTCGGATATCCCTTCTGCAGCAATTCTCTTGTCGGAATGATATCCAAAAGATTTTCCTCATTTGACGGAAACGTGATGATGTATGTGTGAAGCATGCCGGCATTATGCTCTATCTTCCACTTGATTTTCTTTATCTTTCCGGTAACAGACTCTCCTACAAATAAATCCTCATACCATTTCATTCCAAAACCTCAAAAAGCAGTTTTTTAAAACTGCTTTTTAATAATACTAATAATACTTGTGTGTCCCCCATAAATTGCTTTTCTTTAAATCCAGGTACTCATTGTAAGCCTTCTCAAGTATCTGCTTCTCATTTGCAAACTTGAGCAGATGATATGCCTCGTGATACTTGTAAAACCCTGAATCCATGAAATACTCTTCTCTTTGCGGTTTACTATAATAACTTTCGCCCATCATAAGATACCAGTGTACATCCTTTTCCACTGTATCATGTGGCACGGTAAAAGAATAGTGGCTCTTACCCACGTATTGGATTATCGTTGCACTGGCACCAGTCTCCTCTTTCACTTCACGGATTGCAGTGTCCTTGTACTCTTCATCAGATTCCACAGTTCCCTTGGGCAGTACCCACCCCTCGTACCTGTTCCTGTAGTTCTTGTATAAGAGTAATATTTTGCCACGAAAGATTACCACACCGCCACAGCTCGTTGCTTCTATCATTGCCATTCCTCCAAGTGTGGTTTAAACGCTATCTGTCAGTTCAAGCGAAATATGAACGATAACGTCTGTCATTACACTTAAGTATAACCTACTTCTAAAAAAAGTGCAACAAGCCTATTCATTGAAATATTTATCAAATACCTTTTTTGCCACCGGCACCGCATATGTGCTTCCGGCACCCGAATCCTCCACAACTACTGCGATAGCCAGATCATTATAGCCATCCTTTTTTCCATAGCCCACAAACCAGGCATTGGTCTGGTCTGTAGAATCTGATACCTGGGCAGTTCCGGTCTTTCCAAAGGCCTCATAGCTCTGGTCGCTTAGCTTTGCGCCTGTTCCATCAGATACCACTGCTGCCATAAGATTCTGGAGAAAAGCTGCCTGATCCTTTGACATAATCTGCTTGTATGAAGCCGGTTTATTCTGCTCCACAAGCGCCCCGCTCGCATTTTCCGTATGGTCTACCAGATATGGCCTCATCAGATTTCCATCATTGCAGATTGCACCGGCAATCATGCACATGTGAAGCGGTGAAACAAGCGTGTTTCCCTGACCTATCGTGGTCTGCATGGTCAGAGCTGACGAAGCATTGTTATCCAGTGCAAATTTACTCTTTTTTGAATCAAAGGCTATAGGCAGATTCTTGTTGAAAAGCATATCGTCACACAAGGTATTAAGCTTATTGTTGTCCACCAAAAGACCTATATTGGAAAAGGACGAGTTACATGACTTTGCAAACGACTTTGTTAAGTCCTCCTGTCCGTGTGATTTATTGCCGGCACAGTGGATTGTAAAGCCGTCCTTTGTAATACTGCCGTCACAATCAAAGCTGTAGTCGTTGTATGTAGACGGATTTTCGTTGTAATACTCAAGTGCTGTAAAAATCTTAAACACTGAGCCCGGAGCATACTGTCCCTGTGTTGCCCTGTTGTAAAGAGAAGTGCTGCCATCACCGTTTACGCTCTCCCAGTCACTTGCGATGGTATTTGGGTCATAATCAGGCTTTGACACCATAACTGCAATCTTTCCTGTTTTCGGCTCAATTGCAATGACAGCCCCTTCGTAATCTCCAAGAGCATTGTATGCAGCCGCCTGTGCTTCGTAATCCAGTGTGGTTATGACATTATCACCGGTATTTTTCTTGCCGCTTATATCATTTACTATCTGGTCAAGGAAAAACTCATGTGAGCGAAGCAATGAGAAATTTTCCTGCTTTTCAAGCCCGGCCTTACCGTTTACGGCAAAGCCTGCCACATGCGCAAACATCCTGCCGTCAGGGTATTCCCTTGTCTCAGATGCATCTGAACCTACCTTTGTCCGTGCTATGACATGTCCATCCTTAGTCTGTATCTCGCCCCTCACTACGTTCTTAGAGAAAAGATCCTGCAGCGAATTGTATGGACTGTTGATGAATTCGTCGCTTTTTACAAATTGGAAATATAAGAAATAACCTATCAATCCAACAAAAACTATAAGGAAAAAATATGTAACAACCGCATACTCTCTATTTCTGTGTCTTCGTGCTGTTTTTGCCGCCTGCTGCCGGTTTTCTCCTTCTCTGTTGACTTCCCTGCGCCCCTGGCTCTTTAGCTGTCTGCTTTTGTCTGTTTTTTGTCTCATGGTCCTTTCGTCTCTTGTCATCTATATTTCTCCTTTTTTCAGGGGCTGCCTGCATAATATACATGCCCTGTATCATTCCAAAAATAATCATCGTAGATAGAAGCGAGCTGCCACCGTAGCTCACAAGCGGTAGCGTCACACCAGTCATCGGTATAAACTTGGTTGAGCCGCCGACAGTTAAAAGCACCTGAAGCGCATACACACTGCCAAGTCCAAGCGCCACATACTTGTAAAATGCATCCTTCATCTGCATGGAAAGATTAAATATCATAAGAAAGCAGCTGACACAAACCATAATGAGGCAGACAGCAAATATACCGCCCATCTCCTCTGATATAGCCGCTATGATAAAGTCTTTAGACACAATAGGTATCTTATTCGGCAGTCCCTGCCCCAGTCCAAAGCCAAACAGTCCGCCTGTACCTATGGCAAAAAGCGACTGACACACCTGATAGCCGGCCTTGTCTATGACAGAAAGAGGATCAAGCCATGCAACAATTCTGTTTTTCACATGTGAAAACAGATGATAGCCTGCGTACATTCCAAGCCCCACAAACGCGAGTCCTCCGGCAAAAATATAAAACCTTTTTGTCGCAACATAAATCATGACCAGATATGTAAAGAAATACAAGAGCGCTCCACCGAGGTCGTTTGATGCAACAAGTATCAACACAAACACTGCCGAT
>ENA-OQNJ01000164-OQNJ01000164.1-human-gut-metagenome-genome-assembly--contig:-NODE-164-length-16881-cov-2.819386_pt1 | contig 16881 bp, 10 predicted proteins | sample MGYA00242630_ERZ504882 | MGnify/ENA primary metagenome ERZ504882 (study PRJEB26092, sample SAMD00036408) | human gut metagenome | host: Homo sapiens | study: EMG produced TPA metagenomics assembly of... | reverse complement strand
CAAATGCCATACTGATAATAGAAAAAATCAGAAACAAAACAGCTAAAGCAGCATGATATGATTTTACTCACAGAATCAGAAGAGGTCATCAGACTTCTTCCGGAACGTCATGTCCTGTCGGATAGAATTATGTGAGAAAGCACGGAAAAATGACAATAAGAATGGCATATGAAATGGTCATGCCCTATCATCTTCATATGCCATCTTATTTTTTAGAGACATTTACTGAATATCCCTAAATAATAGTGCAAAAGTAATGCCTCAAGCCGGAATCGTCACGATCCCTCTTGAGGCAGTCTTCATTTATGGAATTGGGAATATAAACCGCTTACGCTTTAAAATTGCGTGCTATTTTTTTATATCCATATACGGCACGGTTACCCAATTCTTCTTCAATGCGGAGCAACTGGTTGTATTTTGCCATACGGTCGCTACGGCTCAGTGAACCGGTTTTAATCTGTCCGCTATTGGTGGCTACGGCGATATCTGCAATGGTAGCATCTTCCGTTTCACCGGAGCGGTGGCTGGTCACAGTGGTGTAGCCGTTACGTTGGGCCATTTCGATAGCATCCAGAGTTTCAGTCAGCGAACCGATCTGGTTTACTTTTACCAGGATAGAGTTTGCACAACCTTCACTGATTCCTTTTTCCAGGAACTTCACATTGGTAACGAACAAGTCATCACCTACCAGCTGGCAGCGGTTGCCCAGACGCTCGGTCAGCATGCGCCATCCTTCCCAGTCGTTTTCTGCCATACCATCCTCTATCGAATCAATGGGGTAGTCCCAACTCAATTTTTCCAGATAGGCAACCTGTTCGGCGGCACTGCGCTTTTCCCCTTTGGGGCCTTCAAACTTGGTATAGTCATAGATGCCGTCATGATAAAATTCGGAAGAAGCACAATCCAGACCGATGGTGATATGTTTGAACGGTTCATATCCGGCAGCTTCAATAGCGGCAAGGATACAATTCAAAGCATCTTCGGTGCCATCCAGTGCAGGGGCAAAACCGCCTTCATCTCCTACGGCTGTGCTTAGTCCGCGTTTTTTCAGCACCTCTTTCAAAGCATGGAATACTTCTGCGCCCATCCGTAAGGCCTCACGGAATGTCTTTGCGCCGACAGGACGAATCATGAATTCTTGAAAAAGCGATAGGAGCGTCGCTATGCGAGCCTCCGTTAATGATGTTCATCATCGGGACGGGCATGACATAGGTATTTGTTCCGCCGATGTATCTGTAAAGAGGGATATCCAGATAGTTGGCGGCAGCTTTTGCCACAGCCAGGGATACGCCCAAAATAGCATTTGCGCCCAGTTTTGATTTAGTTGGGGTTCCATCCAGATCAAGCATGGCTTTGTCAATGCCACGTTGGTCCATAGAGTCCATTCCTTTCAATGCCGGAGCGATAAGGGTATTTATATTTTCTACAGCTTTTAATACGCCTTTGCCCCCGTAACGGGTCTTGTCACCGTCACGTAGCTCCAATGCCTCATGTTCACCGGTTGACGCACCCGATGGGACAGAGGCACGGCCCATAATCCCTGATTCCAATATCACATCCACTTCCACAGTGGGGTTACCACGTGAATCCAAAATCTCTCTTCCTTTAATCTCTGCTATTTTCATATAATTCTAATTTTATAAGATGGTTTTATTTTAATAACAATAGAGAAGCCGGATTTGTTGAGGTGCCAGGGAAAGTTTTTTCATGATATTTACTTTTTTATTTCTTTCCACAGAGTACATCCGTCTTCTTTTTTTCGTCTCCCTTTAATAAAAGCTAGAGATCAATATGAAAATAAAATGGATAGTGGGGGGGCTGTTATGGGTCAAAGTTCTTACTTGCAGGCTGCCGCACAGGAATATAAACTGTGGTATGACGAACCCGCTCAGGTTTGGACTGAAGCGCTTCCGCTGGGTAACGGGCGGTTGGGAGCGATGGTATTCGGCAATCCCGGTGTGGAGCATATCCAGTTGAACGAAGAAACTATTTGGGCAGGACGTCCCAATAATAATGCTAATCCCGATGCGTTGGAATATATTCCCAAAGTGCGCCGGTTGGTGTTCGAGGGAAAATATCTTGAAGCACAAACGTTGGCTACCGAGAAAGTAATGGCGAAGACCAATAGCGGTATGCCCTATCAATCGTTTGGCGATCTGCATATTTCTTTTCCGGGGCATACACGTTATTCCGATTACTATAGGGAACTGAGCCTGGATTCAGCTCGTACCATCGTGCGTTATAAGGTGGACGGGGTGACTTATCAGCGTGAAACACTGACGTCGTTTGCCGATCAGGTAGTTATGGTGCGTCTTACTGCCAGCCAACCCGGAAAGATTACTTGTAACGCCAATCTTACTACTCCGCATCAGGATGTGATGGTTGCGACGGAAGGGGAGGAGGTTACCCTTTCGGGCGTATCTTCCTGGCATGAAGGACTCAAAGGGAAGGTTGAATTTCAGGGACGTATGACTGCACGTACTCAGGGAGGAACCCGATCTTGTCGTGACGGAGTCTTGAGTATAGAAGGGGCGGACGAGGCTGTGATTTATATTTCCATTGCTACCAACTTTACTAATTACAAGGATATAACAGGTAACCAAGTGGAGCGTGCGAAGAACTATCTGCGCCGGGCTGTAAGTAAAGATTATATGACATCACGTAAGGCACACGTCGATTTTTTCAAGCAATATATGGACCGTGTCTCTTTGGATTTAGGCATAGACAAATATGCAGGGGTAACCACTGATATGCGTGTACAGAATTTCAAGGAAACGAAGGATGATTTTCTGGTGGCCACTTATTTCCGTTTCGGCCGCTATCTGTTGATTTGTTCTTCACAGCCGGGTGGGCAGCCTGCTAATTTGCAAGGCATTTGGAATGATAAATTATTTCCTTCCTGGGATAGTAAATACACGTGTAATATCAATGTTGAAATGAACTATTGGCCGGCCGAAGTGACGAATCTCAGCGAATTGCACGAGCCTTTGATACAACTGATCCGTGAAGTGAGTGAAACAGGGCGTGAGTCGGCCAAGATTATGTATGGGGCGGATGGCTGGGTATTGCATCACAATACGGATATATGGCGTGTTACCGGAGCTATAGACAAGGCTCCGTCGGGATTATGGCCTACGGGTGGAGCCTGGCTGTGCCGTCATTTGTGGGAACGTTATCTTTATACAGGCGATATGGAATTTCTCCGCTCGGCTTACCCTATCATGAAAGAAGCCGGTAAGTTTTTTGATGAAATCATGGTGAAGGAACCGTTGCATAACTGGTTGGTGGTATGTCCGAGCAATTCTCCGGAGAATACTCATGCAGGCAGTAACGGGAAAGCGACTACGGCTGCCGGGTGTACTTTGGATAACCAGCTGATATTCGATTTGTGGAATCAGATAATCACGACCGCCCGTCTGTTGGGTACGGATGCTGAATTTGCCACCCGTTTGGAACAGCGTTTAAAGGAAATGGCGCCCATGCAGATAGGACGTTGGGGGCAATTGCAGGAATGGATGATGGATTGGGACAATCCGCAGGATGTGCACCGTCATGTGTCACACCTTTATGGTTTGTTCCCCAGTAATCAGATTTCTCCTTACCGTACTCCCGAATTGTTTGATGCGGCACGTACTTCGCTGATTCATCGTGGCGATCCGTCTACCGGATGGAGTATGGGATGGAAGGTATGTTTGTGGGCCCGTCTGTTGGATGGTGACCATGCTTATAAACTGATAACCGATCAGTTGACTCTCGTACGTAACGAGAAGAAAAAAGGAGGAACTTATCCTAATTTGTTTGATGCCCATCCACCTTTTCAGATTGACGGTAATTTTGGTTGTACGGCGGGTATCGTAGAAATGCTGATGCAGAGCCACGATGGTTTTATTTATTTACTTCCCGCATTGCCGGCGCAATGGAAAGAGGGAAGCGTGAACGGGATTATAGCCCGTGGAGGTTTTGAATTGGATTTGAGTTGGAAGAATGGTAAAGTGAGCCGGTTGGTGGTGAAATCCCGTAATGGGGGAAACTGTCGTTTGCGTTCTTTAAATCCGCTGGCAGGCAAAGGGCTGAGAAAGGCGAAAGGAGAGAATCCGAATAAATTGTATGCCATACCCGAAATCTTACAGCCGATTATAAATAAAGAAGCGAAATTGAATAAAGTTGAGTTGAAAAAAACTTATCTTTATGATCTGGAAACCAAAGCAGGTGAAGAGTATATATTCTTAGGTAAGTGATGATTCTTGCATTGATTGTAAGGATGAAAAATAGTAAAAAGAAGAAATATGAAAAGAACAGGATTAAACATTATTTGCTCATTGTTGCTGGCAGGTGGAATGTGTGCATGTACTGCCACTCCTAAACAGACCGAAGAAATCAAATGGAGCGAACGTATGGCTCAGTCGGAAATGCAACGTTTCCCTGAGCCTTGGATGATAGAAAAAGCGAAAAAGCCTCGTTGGGGCTATACGCACGGACTGGTGGTGAAATCCATGTTGGAGGAATGGAAACATACCGGTGACACTGCCTATTATAATTATGCAAAAATATATGCAGACAGTCTGATAGACACCGACGGTAAGATAAAGACCATGAAATATCTTTCTTTTAATATTGATAATATCAATGCCGGAAAGATTTTATTCGATTTTATGAAAAGACGGGAGACGGGCGTTATAAGGTGGCGATGGATACTCTTCGCAAACAACTGGCCGAACAGCCCCGTACCAGTGAAGGCGGTTTCTGGCACAAACTGGTATATCCGCACCAGATGTGGCTGGATGGTATATTCATGGCTTCTCCTTATCTGGCTCAATATGGTAACGTATTCAAGGATACTACGGTCAATGCCGATATTGTGAATCAAATAAAGCTGATTGCCCGTAAAACGTATGATCCTAAAACCGGTTTGTTCTATCATGGCTGGGATGAGAGCAAGACACAAAATTGGGCAAATAAGGAAACCGGGTGCTCACCCAACTTCTGGAGCCGCAGTATAGGCTGGTATGCCGCTGCCGTGGTGGATGTATTGGACTATATGCCGGCGCAGTTCGAAGGACGCGACAGCATTATGACGATTATAAATACGTTGGCCGAAGGCATTGTAAAATACCAGGAGCCTGAAACAGGGGTATGGTGGCAGGTGACTGACCAGAATAACCGTAAAGGAAATTATCTGGAATCTTCCGCTTCATCGCTTTTTGTATATTTCTTGTGTAAAGCGGTGAATAAAGGATATATCCCCGTGGAGTACAAGGCCGCTGCGGAGCGTGGATTCAACGGTTTGATAAAACAGTTCATTAAAGAAGAGCCTGATGGTTCATACACTATTACCAACTGTTGTGCTGTTGCCGGATTAGGCGGTAAAGGAAACCGGGATGGAAGTTTTGCTTATTATATAGGTGAGCCGGTGATAGAGAACGATCCGAAATCAGTAGGTTCCTTTATTTTGGCAGCTATTGAATATGAGAAAATGAAGCAGTAGGAATAATCTGAAAAAGATGAGGACATTTGTCAAAAAGGTCTTCATCTTTTCCGTAAACATCAGGACCGTTTTTTAAACACCTTGTTGTTTTGATTAAAAGCTCTTGTTTGGAGATTGTCAATTAATTAATAAACGAATTTGAAAATACAATGATGAACAGACACGCATTACTTTCCTTATTGGCTTTATTGCTATGTTGCTCTACTTCGTTGCCGGCGCAGAAAGCGAAAACGTATATTCCCTGGAAGAACGGCAAACTGGTGGTGTCCGAGGAGGGACGCTACCTGAAGCATGAAAATGGAGTACCTTTCTTCTGGTTGGGTGAAACCGGATGGCTGATGCCGCAACGCTTGAATCGTGACGAGGTTTCTTACTATCTGAATAAGTGCAAGGATGCTGGATATAACATGGTGCAGGTGCAGGTATTGAACGGTGTGCCTTCCATGAATATTTACGGCCAGTATTCCATGACAGACGGTTTTAATTTCAAAGATATCAACCGCAAAGGGATTTATGGATATTGGGACCACATGGACTATATTATTAAAAGTGCCGCTTCACGGGGCATCTATATAGGGATGGTATGTATTTGGGGAACTCCCGTGGAACAAGGGCTGATGAATGAAAAAGAAGCCGTGGCATACGGTAAGTTTCTTGCAGAACGTTACAAGGATGAGCCGAATATTATTTGGATGATAGGAGGGGATATCCGCGGTGATAATAAGACGGAGGTATGGGATGCGTTGGCAAACAGTATCCGCAGCATAGACAAAGGTCATCTGATGACTTTCCATCCGCGTGGACGTACCACGTCGGCTACTTGGTTTAATGACCGCAAATGGCTGGATTTCAATATGTTCCAAAGCGGACACCGTCGTTACGGGCAGCGTAACGGTGATGGTGATTATCCTATCGAAGAGAATACGGAAGAAGATAACTGGCGTTTTGTGGAAGCCAGTCAGGCAAAGACTCCGTTGAAACCGGTGATTGATGACGAACCTATTTATGAAGACATTCCACAGGGGCTGCATGATCCCAATGAAACCCGTTGGAATCAGCACGATGTGCGTCGTTATGCCTATTGGTCGGTATTTGCCGGATCATTCGGGCACTCATACGGTCATAATGATATCATGCAATTTATCCGTCCCGGATATGGAGCCTCTTTCGGCGCCGACGGACGTAAGAAAGCATGGTGGGATGCTTTGGAAGACCCCGGTTTCAATCAGATGAAATATCTGAAGAACTTGATGCTGACTTTTCCTTTCTTTGAACGTGTGCCCGATCAGAGTGTCATTGCAGGAACTAACGGCGAACGCTATGACCGTGCCATCGCTACCCGTGGAAATGACTATTTGCTGGTTTACAATTACTCAGGACGTCCTATGCAGATCGATTTGAGCAAAATCAGCGGTGCGAAAAAGAATGCATGGTGGTATAGCGCGAAGGACGGTAAGTTGGAATATATCGGTGAGTTTGACAGTAAAGTCACTCCTTTCCAGCATGATAGCGGTTATCTGAGCGGTAATGACCAGGTTCTGATTGTTGTGGATTCTGCGAAGGATTATGTGCAGAAAGCTTGGACAGCCTTGCCGGATGCCATACAGAAATGGAATAAGTAAGAAATATGCATATCATGAAAAAACAAGTATTATTAATCATTCTTCTGGCACTTCCGTTGTGGTTGAAGGCAGCGGATGTTTCGGTTACCGGCCTGCGTACCGAGCAGATGGTAGATCCCATGGGGTTGGATACTGCTGCTCCCCGTATGAGCTGGCGGTTGGAATCTTCTCAAAGAAATGTGATGCAGACCGCCTACCGGATCTTGGTTGCGTCTTCTCCTGAACTTTTAGCACAGGATAAAGGAGATTTGTGGGATTCCGGAAAAGTGGAATCCGATGCGTCCGTATGGATTCCCTATCAAGGGAAGCGTTTGAAAAGCAATCAGCGTGTTTACTGGAAAGTGAGAAGCTATACCAATCGCGGTGAGACAGAATGGAGCGAGCCTGCCCGATGGGGGATGGGACCTTTAGGTGAGATTCATTGGAAAGGACGATGGATAGGTTTGGGACGCTGCGTTTGCATGGGACCGGGAAGATTCACACAGCCGTTTGAGCTCTCGTTATTTACGCACGGAATTTTAAAACGCAAGCCAAGGAGATAAAGTATGCTACCCTTCTATTTGTGCGGTTTGGGTATGTACGAACTGTTCATTAACGGCCAGCGGATAGGTGATCAGGTATTGGCGCCGGCTCCAAGTGATTATCGTCGTACTGTGCTTTACAATTCTTTTGATGTTCACCAAACAGGTTGCCGGTAGGAAATGCCGACAATGCCATCGGAGTGACCCTGGGCAACGGACGTTTCTACACTATGCGTCAAAAATTTCAAACCTTTATAAGATTCCTACTTTTTGGTTACCCCAAGTTGCGTCTGAATCTGATTTATAGAATATACCGACGGCAGTATCCAGCGCATCAACAGTGATGAGAAATGGCGTTTGACGGCTCAAGGGGCCTATACGTAGCAATAATGAATACGATGGTGAGATTTACGATGCCCGTATGGAATTGGGAAACTGGACACAGCCCGGTTATGATGATTCCAAATGGCTGAAAGCGCAACGTGTTTCATTGCCGTATGGTACACTCCGCGGCAATACCGCTCCCAACATGAAAGTGATGAAAACGCTGAAGCCGGCTGTCTTCAAGCAATATGGTGACCGTTATATGATTGATTTCGGTCAGAATATGGCAGGATGGGTGCGTATTAACATAGCGAAAGCCGCTGCGGGAGATACGATTTGCATACGTTATGCCGAACGGGTAAAGAACGACGGTACGGAACTGGATGTGGAAAATCTCCGCCATAGCCAGAGTACGGATTATTATATCTGCAACGGTAAAGAAAACAACACCTCCTGGAGTTCTCGTTTTTCTTATCATGGATTCCAATATGTAGAAGTGACAGGTTATAAAAATCTGAAAGCGGAAGATTTGGTTGCTGAAGTAGTATATGATGACTTGGAAGATAACGGTACTTTCGAGTGTTCCAATGATATCATGAACCGGGTTTATCGGAATGCCTGGTGGGGAATTTCCAGTAATTATAAAGGAGTGCCTTTGGATTGTCCGCAGCGTGACGAGCGCCAGCCCTGGCTTGGCGACCATGCTATGGGAACGTCGGGGGGAAAGTTTCATGTTCAATAATGGAAACACCTATGCCAAATGGGCGGATGATATCCGTGAAGCGCAGCGTGAAGACGGTTGTATTCCTGATATTTGTCCGGCTTATTACAATTATTATACATCGGAAATGACATGGTCGTCCACATTCCCGGTAATCTGTGATATGGTTTATGAACAGTTCGGCAACATCGAACCTATTCGTAAGAATTATGCCGCTATCAAGAAATGGATGCACCATATACGCAGTGAGTTCACCACAGAGGATGGAGTGATTAACGCCGATAAATACGGTGACTGGTGTATGCCTCCCGAATCACCGGAATTGATTCACAGTCAGGACCCTGCCCGCAAGACGGATGGAGCACTGATTGCTACAGCCTACTATTACAAGGTATCGCAAATGCTGGCCAAGTTCGCCCGTTTGCAAGGTCTGGAAGATGAGGCGAAGGAATTCGAGAAGGATGCAGCAAAAATCAAAGACTGCTTCAACGCCCGTTTCCTTACGGTTAAGAAGGGAACTTCTCCGGTACAAACGCCGCATGTTCTTTATCCCGACAGCATATTCTATGGTAACAATACGGTGACGGCCAATATCCTGCCGCTGGCTTTCGATATGGTTCCTGAGGCCTATAGGGAAGAAGTGGAGAAAAATGTAATAACAGGCATTATCACCCGGAATAAAGGTCATATCAGCAGTGGGGTGATAGGTATGAACTGGATGATGCGTGAGCTTACCCGTATGGGGCGTGGCGATGTTGCTTTCCTGTTGGCAAGCAACAAGACTTATCCCAGTTATGGCTATATGATAGAAAAGGGAGCTACTGCCATTTGGGAATTGTGGAACGGTGATACCGCCAATCGTTGGATGAACAGTTGTAACCATGTGATGATATTGGGTGATCTATTGACTTGGTATTTCCGTGATTTAGCCGGATTTAATCCGGCACAGCCCGCTTACAAACAAATCATCCTTAAACCTGATTTTTCCATCCAGGAGTTGAGTCATGTCAAGGCTTCGCACAACACTTTATATGGCAAGATGATTAGTAACTGGAAGAAGACCCTTACGCATTTGGAATGGGATATCACGGTTCCCTGTAATACCACTGCATTGGTTTATCTTCCAACGTTGGACGAGAAGGCGGTAAAAGACAAGGACGTTACCTTTGTACGTCGGGAAGGCAACTCTACCGTATGGAGTGTTCCTTCGGGGAACTATCATTTTTCGGTTAGCATGGACCCTTCTTCAGGTAAAAACCGTGCAGGTATCGTGGAAGATCAGTTCCTATACGAACAAGCTTCTTTTCCCGAATGCCACGGCGCTACTATTGTGGAATTGAAGAACGGAGACCTGGTAGCCTCTTTCTTTGGAGGCACTAAAGAGCGTAATCCGGATTGTTGTATCTGGGTATGTCGCAAGCCGAAGGGCGCGACGGAATGGAGTGCACCTTATCTGGCTGCCGACGGGGTGTTTAGTCTGGATGATCCGCAGGCTGTCTTGGCAGGCATTACGGCAGAATCCACTCCGGCGGATGCCGGCCCCGTGGCTTCTACGTTTAAAGGGGACAAGTCCCGGGCACGCCGCAAGGCTTGTTGGAATCCTGTGCTTTTCCAGATCCCCGGCGGAGATCTGATCCTGTTCTATAAAATAGGATTGAAAGTAGCCGATTGGAGTGGTTGGCTGGTACGTTCTAAAGATGGTGGAAAAACTTGGAGCCAACGTGAACCGTTGCCAAAAGGTTTCTTAGGTCCTATTAAAAATAAGCCGGAGTATGTGGATGGCCGTATCATTTGTCCTTCCAGTACGGAAGGCGATGGAGGATGGCGTATCCATTTTGAAATTTCGGATGATAAAGGAAAGACTTGGAAGATGGTAGGTCCTGTAGAGGCGGAAATGAGTGTGCCTACAGCTTTGCGTAAGGCAAATGCGGCCAATGTAGACGATCAGGAAGGCGGTGAAGCCATAAAACGGAGAAGGCGAGAAGCCTATTTATGCTATCCAGCCCAGCATTTTGCGTCATAAGGATGGGCGTTTGCAGGTACTTTGCCGTACACGTAACGCACAGATTGCCACTTCATGGAGCAGTGACAACGGTGAAACATGGAGCAAAGTCACTTTGCTTGATGTTCCCAATAATAATTCGGGCACGGATGCCGTAACCATGAAAGATGGCCGCCATGTATTGATTTATAATGATTTCAGCACATTGCCGGGTACTCCGAAAGGGCCGCGTACACCGTTGTGTGTGGCGGTTTCGGATGATGGCATTCACTGGAAGAATGTAATGACATTGGAAGACAGCCCCATCAGCCAGTATTCTTATCCGTCCATCATTCAGGGCAAGGATGGCAAACTGCATGCCGTATATACCTGGCGCCGTCAGCGTGTGGCTTATAAAGAGTTGGATTTGAGCAAACTGAAATAATACAATTGTGGATAAAGGAATTCTTTGATAGAGAGTATTGGAGAATTTGAAAAAAACCGGGTGTCTGAAATAAAAATCAGATACCCGTTTTTTTGAAAACAGACTCCCATTATCCGCCAATGAAAGCTCTTTCTAAAGATACAGAATATGAAATAATTATAAATAGAGTACAAACGTTTCTTATTATCGTCCTCCCTTTATAAAGAAAAGAATAAGTGACAGATTATTATGAAAAGCATTAGACTACTACTTTTACTGGCTTCCGGAGTAACTACGGGAGCATTTGCCCAGTCGGGCGGGCTGACGGATATGAGCCAAAGTCGTTTTGCCAAGATGGCCAATACGGAATTAGGTGCCGTGCATTGGACAGATGGCTTTTGGGGCGACCGTTTCAATGTATATAGCCATACCTCCTTGCAAAGTATGTGGGATACATGGAACAATCCCGATGTTTCGCATGGCTTCCGTAACTTTGAAATAGCTGCCGGTGTTTGCGAGGGCGAACATTGGGGACCTCCCTTTCATGACGGTGATATGTATAAATGGATGGAAGGGGTGGCTTCCGTGTATGCCGTCACGAAAGATCCCGAATTGGATAAACTGATGGATCACTTCATTGAACATGTGGTGAAAGCCCAGCGTGCGGACGGTTACATCCATACCCCTGTCATCATCGAGGAAAAGAATAAGGGGATTGACACTCATTCGGACAAACAGCAACAGACGGTAATTGGCACCAAAGTAGGCGGTGAGGACGAGAAAGGTGCATTTGCCAATCGTCTGAATTTTGAAACCTACAATTTGGGGCATCTGATGATGGCAGGTATCATTCATCGCCGTGCCACCGGAAAGACTACTTTATTCGATGCTGCCGTAAAAGCGACGGACTTCCTCTGTCATTTCTATGAAACCGCTTCTGCGGAACTGGCAAGAAATGCCATTTGTCCTTCCCATTATATGGGTGTGGTGGAAATGTACCGTGCTACAGGGAATCCCCGTTATCTGGAACTTTCCAAGAATCTGATTGATATCCGTGGTATGGTGGAAAACGGCACCGATGATAATCAGGACCGTATTCCGTTCCGTCAGCAATACAATGCGATGGGACATGCCGTGCGTTCCAATTACCTGTATGCCGGTGTGACCGATGTGTATGCCGAAACAGGAGAAGACCAACTGATGAAAAACCTGACCAGCATCTGGAAAGACATTGTGACCCGCAAGATGTATGTTACAGGAGCGTGCGGTGCGCTGTATGACGGCACTTCGCCGGATGGAACCTGCTATGAGCCGGACAGCATTCAGAAAGTACACCAAAGCTATGGCCGTCCTTATCAGTTGCCTAATAGTACGGCGCATAACGAGACCTGTGCCAATATCGGCAATATGCTTTTCAACTGGCGTATGCTGGAAGTGACGGGCGATGCCAAATATGCGGATATTGTGGAAACCGCCCTTTACAACAGTGTGTTGAGTGGTGTCAGTCTGGATGGAAAGAAATATTTCTATACCAACCCGTTGCGCATCAGTGCGGATTTGCCATACACACTTCGCTGGCCTAAAGAACGTACCGAGTATATCAGCTGCTTCTGTTGTCCGCCTAATACGCTGCGCACCGTTTGCCAAGCCCAGAACTATGCTTATACGGTGACTCCGAATGCGGTATATTGCAATTTGTATGGAGCGAATACACTGGCTACAACTTTGAAGGAAACGGGAAAGATCGGGCTGGTGCAAGAAACGGAGTATCCGTGGGAAGGTGCTGTGAAGCTGACTGTTACCGAAGCTCCGAAACCGTCAAAGAAGAAAGCGTTTTCTTTGTTCCTCCGTGTTCCTGACTGGTGCGAGAAGGCAACTTTGAAGGTAAATGGCGAACCGGTGCAAGGAACCTGGAAAGCGAATACATACGCCGAGGTAAACCGCATCTGGAAGAAAGGGGATTGTGTGGAATGGGTGATGGATATGCCTGTAAAATTGCTGGAAGCAAATCCGTTGGCCGAAGAAATCCGTAACCAGGTAGTGGTGAAACGTGGCCCGTTGGTCTACTGTCTGGAAAGTATGGATATAGAAGGCGGGCATAAGATAGACAATGTGCTGATACCTGCCGATATCCGGTTGACTCCGAAAAAAAATAACCATCGAAGGCAGTCCGATTGTCGCATTGGATGGTACTGCCCGTCTGGTCGATGAAGTATCATGGAAAGATACCTTGTACCGCGAGGTAGGAAAAGTCGACAAACCGGTCCATATCCGTCTGATTCCTTATTATGCATGGGGAAACCGCGGAAAGGCTGAAATGACGGTATGGATGCCTTTGGCACGGACTAATCACTAACCACTTACCCCTAATTAGTTACAAATGAAAAAAATATTCATAACCACTGCCGCGCTGCTGATAGCTTGTACACTGTCAGCAGCCGATTTGTTCGTATCTCCGGAAGGCAATGACCGGAATCCGGGTACCAAAGACTCTCCGAAAGCCACCCTTACAGCCGCATTGCGTCAGGCAAGGGAACTTCGTCGCCTTAATGATGAAAGTGTAAAAGGTGGCATCACCATCCATCTGGAGGCAGGTGACTACCATCTGTACGAACCCGTCTTTATCCGTCCGGAGGACAGCGGGACGGCAGCTTCACCTACCGTCATCACTTCGGATGGAAATGCCGTTCTGAATGGTGGGGTGGAAATCAGGAACTGGAAGAAGCAAGGAAAGTTGTGGGTAGCCGATGTTCCTATGTTTAACGGGCGTCCGCTGGATTTCCGGCAACTGTGGATCAATGGGCAAAAGGCTGTTCGTGCAAGGGATGTGGCAGACTTTGAAAAGATGTACCGCATCATCAACAACGACCCCCAAAACGAAATACTGTGGGTACCTGCCGCTGCCGTAAAGAAAATACAGAAGGCCCGATATGCCGAAATGGTCCTTCATGAAATGTGGTGTGTGGCAAATCTCCGTATCAAGTCGGTAGAAATACAGGGAGACAGTGCCGCCGTGCGTTTCCATCATCCTGAAAGCCGCATCCAGTTCGAACACCCGTGGCCGCGTCCTATGGTGACCAAGGATGGTCACAACTCGGCTTTCTATCTGACCAATGCCATGGAATTGCTGGATGAACCCGGCGAGTGGTATCACGACATTGAAAGCCGTAAAATATATTATTATCCTCGGAAAGGAGAGAAGATAAGCAAAGCCGTAGTTCCCGGCATCGAAACGTTGGTATGGGTGGAAGGAACGATAGACCGTCCGGTAAAGCACATCCGTTTTGACAATATTGCTTTCCAATATACCACCTGGATGCGTCCCTCTTTGCAAGGTCATGTTCCTCTTCAGGCAGGTATGTATATGACAGACGGATATAAAATCCGTCCTTCCATGATTCGTAAGAACAATCATAAACTGGATAATCAAGGTTGGTTGGGCCGTCCGGCATCGGCAGTCGTAGTCAAGGCTGCCTGGGATATTGATTTCGAGAAGTGCCGTTTCCAGCATTTGGGCTCTACAGGCATTGATTATGAATGGGCCACCGATGGAGGACATATAAACGGCTGTCTGTTCCGTGATATTGCCGGGAACGGTATTGTAGCGGGCAGTTTCAGCCCTGCCGCTCACGAAACACATCTTCCATACGATCCTGCCGACCGTCGTGAGGTCTGTACCGGACTGACCATTTCCAACAATTATATCAATGATGTGACCAATGAAGACTGGGGCACTTTGGGCATTTGCGCCGGTTATGTCAGTGATATCAATATCGAGCACAATGAAATCAGTGATGTATCCTATTCGGGCATCAGTCTGGGATGGGGGTGGACACGTACGGTAAACTGTATGCGCAATAACCGCGTGCACGCCAACCTGATTCATCACTATGCCAAGCACATGTATGATGTAGCCGGTATTTATACATTAGGTTCACAACCCCATAGCCGGATTACGGAAAATTGCGTTTCCGACATATTTTCACCCGGTTATGCACACGATCCCAATCATTGGTTCTATCTTTACACCGACGAAGGATCTTCATTTATCACCGTCAAGGACAACTGGACGGAAGGAGAGAAGTTCCTGAAGAACGCCAACGGTCCGGGCAATACATGGGAAAACAATGGTCCGATGGTGAACGACAGCATCAAGGCAAATGCCGGACTGCCCAAAGAATATAGCTATTTGAAGGAAAAATAAAACGTGATACCATTATGAAAAACAAACTTGCCACTTTAGTCGGAGCACTTGCATTGAGTGCTGCCGCCTCCGCCCAGACCTGGATCTGGTATCCGGGTGATTATGAGATATGGCTGGGCAACCGGATGAACAACCGCCGTACGGAACGCGGTGCGTTTTTTCCCTCCCTTCTGGAAAACGGACAGCCATTATGTGGTAGTGGAATTCAGCAAGAAATTGGACCTGGCGGAACCGGAAGAAATCTTCATTGCCGCCGAAGGAAAATACAATGTGAAATTGGACGGCAAACTGCAATTCGGTATGCCCTCCACCTTGAAACTACCCCGCAGGAAAACACAGTCTGAACATCAAAGTGTGGAATCAGTCCACTCCCCCCACTATTTATGTGAAAGGAAAAACCGTAAATACGGACAAGACCTGGAAAGTAACCTACGAAGACAAGGAATGGATAGACGAAAGCGGAAAAGCCAGTGATACTTCTGCCACCGTTTATATGGATGCAGGGTGTTGGAACTTTGACGGAGCCACCCAACTGCCTTCCAAGTTTTCATTGGCCAGAAAACCGATGAAAGCAGTTTCCTCCACTCCCCGGAAAGAAGGGGTATTGTACGACTTCGGAAAAGAGACCTTTGGTTATATCACTCTGAAAGAGGTAAAGGGAAAAGGAACGATCCATATCTATTACGGTGAAAGTCCTGAAGAAGCCTTGGATACGGAATATTGCGAAACATTGGACAAATTGCTGGCAGAGCCGGGGCAGATAACCGATCTGGCCATCCGGAATACACGGAAACTATACGATGAATACACGTTGGACAACAGCAAGGCCTTCCGTTATGTCTATGTCACTTGCGATCCGGGAGTAACGATACAGGACGTTTCCATGCAATACGAATACCTGCCCGAAGAGTACCGGGGCTCATTCAAATGCAATGACGAAGAGCTGAACCGCATCTGGGAAGTAGGAGCATACACCATGCACCTTACTACCCGTGAATTCTTTATCGACGGCATCAAGCGCGACCGTTGGGTATGGAGTGGCGATGCCATCCAGAGTTACCTGATGAACTACTATCTGTTCTTCGATAATGAAACCGTGAAGCGTACCATCTGGCTGCTTCGCGGAAAAGACCCTGTGACCAGCCACAGCAATACCATTATGGACTACACCTTCTATTGGTTCCTCAGTATTTACGATTACTACATGTATTCCGGTGACAAAGACTTTGTAACCCAACTCTATCCGCGTATGCAAAGCATGATGGACTATGTATTGGGACGCACCAATGCCAACGGTATGGTGGAAGGCATGACCGGTGACTGGGTATTCGTAGACTGGGCAGACGGTTATCTGGACAAGAAAGGCGAACTCTCCTTTGAGCAAGTCTTGTTCTGCAAGAGTTTGGAAACCATGGCGCTTTGTGCCGGTCTGGCCGGCAATACGGCAGACAAAACCAAGTATGAGAAACTGGCTTCCGCTTTACGTTCCAAGCTGGAACCCGCTTTCTGGAATGAGCAGAAACAGGCGATGGTACACAACCGCGTTCAGGGCAAGCAGAGTGAGTCCGTTACCCGTTACGCCAATATGTTCTCTGTCTT
>ENA-OQNJ01000162-OQNJ01000162.1-human-gut-metagenome-genome-assembly--contig:-NODE-162-length-17023-cov-3.617247_pt1 | contig 17023 bp, 15 predicted proteins | sample MGYA00242630_ERZ504882 | MGnify/ENA primary metagenome ERZ504882 (study PRJEB26092, sample SAMD00036408) | human gut metagenome | host: Homo sapiens | study: EMG produced TPA metagenomics assembly of... | reverse complement strand
GATGGAAACACTCATATATATGCAGAGGATAACACATGCAATAATTGTAATAGTTCTGTTTTTGGCAAAACAATCGGCGACTATATCAAGTTATATGAAGATATGCATTTAAATTCTCAAGTATATGATGATTTTAATGTTGCATATCTTATATCAGAAGCATCGTCTTGACTTACCCAAATGTCTGGTTGAGAACCTGATGTTTTTTACATCAAACATATCATATATTTTAAATGCCGCAGCCAATATTTTCAAAGGCTGCGGCATTTTTGACTTTAATTTTTCTTTCAAACATGTTGCTTCTTCTTTTGACTGCTGCAAATATGTTTATGTCACAAATTCAAAATATCTTTTGCTTTTTCTCTGTCTCTGATAATCATCCCATGGGCAGCTAACTTATCCAATTGCTCATCAAAAGTCAATGGCTTTTTCAAATCCATAAAATCACTCCTTAACGTAAAAAAGCTGAGCACAAGTCTCAGCTTGGTCCCCAATGCCAAAAAGGCTTCGGGCAACTCTGTTACATATAGTATATTCAAAAAGCCACGAAATTGCAATAGTTTTTATATTTTCATCATCAAAAAGGGCGCTGCCCAACCAGGCGAATACGCAAAGTTAATACACTCCTCCACACCACAATCCCGGCGCTGCCCTTAAAAGAAGCGCAAGGGTGGAGTCCAGAGGAGGGACAGCGCTTTCTGTCCTTCCTCTGGGAACCTTCCGTCCCGGAAAGAGTTTATTTAAAATATTCCACTCCAGACTCAAAGATCTTAATATCCTGCTGGCCATAGATGTTGATTGCAACACCATCCCCGCGACGTTCGCTATGTGCCATCTTACCAAGGATACGTCCATCCGGGCTGGTAATACCTTCAATGTTCATATAAGAACCATTGACATTCCATTCTTCATCAACACTGAGCTGTCCATCCGGAGTTACATACTGAGTTGCAACCTGTCCGTTTGCAAACAGCTTCTGCAGCCATTCTTCATTTGCAACGAAACGTCCTTCACCATGTGAAGCCGGGTTACAGTATACACCGCCAAGCTGTGCCTTCTGCAGCCAAGGAGATTTATTACTAACAACCTTCGTATAAACCATCTTGGAAATATGGCGTCCGATAGTATTAAATGTCAGTGTAGGAGAATCTGCTTTCTGTCCGCAGATTTCACCGTAAGGTACAAGACCAAGCTTGATCAGAGCCTGGAATCCGTTACAGATACCAAGTGCCAGACCGTCTCTTTCATTAATCAGCTTCATAACAGCTTCTTTGATCTTCGCATTCTGGAATGCAGTTGCAAAGAATTTTGCAGAACCATCCGGTTCATCACCTGCGGAAAAGCCACCTGGGAACATAATAATCTGAGCCTGATCGATTGCTTTTTCAAAAATTTCAACTGAATCATGAATATCCGCTGCATCTAAGTTCTTGAATACTTTCGTAATCACTTTCGCACCTGCACGTTCAAATGCTTTTGCACTGTCGTATTCACAGTTTGTTCCTGGGAACACCGGAATAAATACGGTTGGCTGTGCAATCTTATGAGAGCAGATATGGATACTGTCTGCGTTATATAAGCCTCTGTCTTCTTTCTTTGTAATATCATCTGTCTCAGAACCGGAACGGGTCTTAAATACTTTTTCCAGTGGAGCTTTCCAGGTTTCCAGTGCTTCTGCCATGGAAATCTTCATGTTTTTATATTCAATTTCTGCTTTATCTGTTACTTCACCGATTACAGTATAAGTAATTGCCAGTTCGCCAACTTTTCCATCTTTTACTTCACAAATAATATCGCCAAAACCTGCGGTAAATAAATCTCTTTCATCTACATTCGATTCAATTCTTACACCCATCTGATTACCAAATGCCATTTTGCTGACTGCTGCTGCAATACCATGACGGTCTAACGCATAAGCAGAAACAACTCTGCCTGCCTGAATGTCTTCATGCAGTTTCGCATACTGTACTTTTAAGGCTTCAAAATCCGGTAAATCATACTCTGCTTTTGGCATACGAAGCCATACTAATTTATTTCCGGCTTTTTTACAGTTCCGTACACCCGCACAGCGGCTCCGACCGGCAGATCTCCCCGCTTTGCGAGCAGATAAATTTTCCCTTTGCTTCCCTCCCCACGCAGCACATACCCGTTGTTGCTGCTCTTTTTCTCATACGTTTCAATTGTCCCTGCAATCCACACCTTCCTGCCCTGCTGCGCTTTGTTTTCGTATTTGGGGTCAGAAAAAGGCGTGCCAAGAGGCACGCCCGCAATCCGCAGCAGCACAAGCACCAGCATGAATCCAAGACACGCCAGGCACATGGGCCGTTTTCTCATGTATCTTTTTCCTCCAGATAAGACAGGTCTTCCTCGTAGAACTGATTGAGTTTCATCGTTTCACGGAAGGTTACATCGCTCTCTCCGTTGATGGAAAACTGCACCTTATCCACCTTACAGTTCGCCGTGATGGAATCCACCACCGCGTAAATCGGAATCTGCTCCGCCACACTCGAAAGCGCAGAATCCTTAAAAGATTTGTCAAAATTCACATAGGCAATCCGATCGGATGTCGTGACACTTAAGACATTCATCGTATCCGGCAGCACTGCATAGTGGCCGTCTTCTTTCGGTCCCTTCATCAGCTGCTCCACCACGACACGTTCCAGCGGAATGTTCGTGCTGTACGGCACCCGCCGCGTCTCTTTCACAAGATGATCGCCTGCTTCATTTGCAAAATACAGTGTCAGCGTCGCATACTGATACTGATAAATTTCCCTTCCGGAATTTTCCAGAAAGCTGTCCGCCGTCATCGTTCCGATCTCGCGTCCTTTGGAATCCTTTAACGGATCCCCGTCAATCAGAAGCGTCACGCGCTCCACCTCCGGAACCTGCACAAAGGTACGCACCAGTCCTGCACGTACCAAAACCTCCTGCGGCCGCGCAAGCTCTCCGTACTCTCCACTTAAGTTCAGCGTAAGGAGCCCGTTCTCCAGCGTATACGTCTTGATGGAAATCCCATTGGAAAGAAGTGCCTGGTTTCCGTCCCTGGCAGGTTTCTCCTGCAGCGCGTCAACCAGCTCCTTGATCAGTTTCTGATCCGTTCCTTCTTTTGGTTCATACGGCTCCTGCACCAGTGTTGTGCCGGTTTTGTCCAGGCAGTACAGGTGATACGCCGACTCCTTCTGGCTCTTCTGCCACTGCCCGCAGCCGCTAAGAAGCAGCACGCCGGCCAGCAGTACGCCAAGTATCCGTTTCATGTGCGCCACCTCCTACATCACGTAATTCAGAGGAATCCGCACGGAAAATGTCGTTCCCTCGTTTTCTTTGCTGTATACACGGATCGCTCCCCGGTGCATGACAATCGCGCTCCGCGCAATCGCAAGGCCAAGGCCGGTTCCGCCGATTTCCCGCGAGTGGGACTTGTCCACGCGGTAGAAACGCTCGAAGATATGCGCAATCGACTCCTCCGGGATGCCGATGCCGGAGTCTGCCACCGTCACGTAGAAATATTTGTGATCCGCATTTAAGGATACACGCACCCATCCATTCTCGTTGTTGTATTTGATGCCGTTTTCGATCAGGTTCGAGAACGCCAGCGAGAGCTTCGTCGCATCCACCTCCGCATTGACCGGGCGGAAGCTGTCGAGAATGAGCTCCACATTTTTCTGTGCGGCAATCGGATGAAGCCGCTTCAGCAGCTGCTCTAACAGCTCGTTGATATTGACCTGGGTGATATTGAGGTCTGCCACCTTTTTATCCATCTTGACCAGCGACAAAAGGTCGGTAATAATCTGGTTTTCGCGGTCGATCTCCGAGGTAATATCCTGCATGAACTCCTGATAAAGTTCCACCGGAACGCCCTCCTGCCCGTTCAGCGAATCCGCCAGAACCTTCATGGACGCAAGCGGCGTCTTTAACTCATGCGAGACGTTCGAAACAAATTCCTGGCGGGAATCGTCGAGCGTGCGGACGCGGGTCAGCATCTTGTTGAATGCGTCCGTGATCAGCTCTGTCTCGAGGTAATCCGGAACAGAAATGCTTTCGTCGAGATAGCCGTCGGTGATGTCCTCGATGGAACGGGTGACCTTCTGGAACGGCTTCATCAGAATGCCCGCGAGCAGATAGCCAAAAACCAGCACGAGAAGCGCAATGATCGAAAGAATCGTCATTCCCTTCGTCTCCAGAATTTTCATATTCGCACGGATCTCATCCGTCGAAATGCTGACGAGCATAACGCCGAGCGTCTCCTTCGTCTCGGTATTCTGAATCCGCACCGTCATTTCCAGATAGCTGTTTTTCCGGTCGTACTGGCTCGTCTCCTTGCCCTGAAAGCTCTGGATGACCTCCTGCGAGATAATCGTCTTTCCGCGGTCCATATCGTACGTATCTTTGATGACGCGGAAATCCTGGTCGATAATCAGGATTCTGCCGCCGTAGATATTCGTCAGCATACTGAGCTGTCCGTTGATGACATCCGATCCAGGATCTTCCATGTAATTCTGCTGGATGAGCTGGTTGCAGATAATATCGCACTGTATTTTTTACGGTAATGCTGCGCACCGATACCGCACGGTCCTCATAGCTGTTTACGATGCTCTTCTCAAGGATCACACACGGTACAATGCCGATGATCGCAAGAATCACCGTGATGCGGAAGCGCAGACTCCGCAGAAACTTCCATTTTTCTTTGTTTTTAAGCCTGGAAATAGTAACCAACTCCCCACTTTGTGTGAACGTACTTCGGTTCACTTGGATTTTTCTCAATCTTTTCGCGCAGACGGCGGATATGTACATCTACGGTGCGCACGTCGCCCGGGTACTCATAGCCCCAGACAATGTTCAGCAGGTTCTCTCTGCTGTACACCTTGTTCGGATTGAAGACGAGAAGCTCGAGCACATCGAACTCCTTCGCAGTCAGATTGATCTCGCGGTCTCCGATGAAGACTCTTCTGCTCTCGCAGTCGATCCGCAGGTCTTTCACCTGTACGACTTTTGCTTTCTCTTCTTTTGGCTCCTGGCGGGCCGCACGGCGCATGATGGCCTTGATGCGTGCTTTTACTTCCAGAATGTTGAACGGCTTTGTGATGTAATCATCTGCGCCGTATTCCAGTCCCAGGATTTTGTCCATGTCCTCGCCCTTTGCGGTCAGCATGACGATCGGAACGTTGGAAAATTCACGGATCTGCTGGCAGACGGACAATCCGTCCAGCTTTGGCAGCATCAGATCCAGAAGGATCATATCGTATTCTTTTTCTTTTGCCATGGAGAGTGCTTCCTCGCCGTCGTATGCGCAGTCAACCTCCATGCCGTCCTGCTCCAGGCTGAAGCGGATTCCTTTTACGATCAGTTTTTCATCATCAACTACAAGAACTTTCTTTGCCATTTCTTCTCCTTCTTGTTCTAAACCTCGATAGAACCCCTTATCTTTTCAAACATCTTTTCCTTGATGCCCTCAATGTTCATAATCTCCTCAACCGAACCAAACGGGCCGTTTGCTTCGCGGTAGGCGATGATGGCATCCGCACGGCTCTCTCCGATGCCGGAGAGCGTCATCAGTTCTTCTTTTCCGGCCGTGTTCAGGTTGACTTTGCCGGAACTGGAAGCCTGCTCCGTGCCGCCCGTATTCTGCTGCGGCGTTTCCGTGCTTTCCATGTTTTCTGCCTCCTCGCGCGTCCAGACGGTGATCTGCTCTCCGTCTTCGATTTTCCGTGCAAGATTGAGGATTTTTTTCTTCAGCATCCGGCAGAAATCCGCCTGCCGCTTCCACAGCCTGCACTACGCGGCTTCCGCACGGCAGCGTGTAGACACCGGGGGAAGCGACCGCACCGCAGATATAAACCTGCACCGTTTCTTCCGGTGCTGCCTCCTGTGCCTCACGTTTTTCCGGAATGCCTGTGGTTTCTCCGGCGCTTTTTTCGGAAACCGTCTGCTCCTCATCCACTTCCTTCTGATTCCCGAAAACGGTTTCCGCCGTGCTCCCGCCTGTGCTATCTGACAGTTTGTATTCTGTATCCCTGTGGTTGCATCCGCAGAGCAAAAAAACCAGCATCGCCGCCAGTATTTTTGCATGTTTTCTGCCTCTTTCCTGCTGTTTTTTCAATTTCATGCTGTGTACTCCCTTCCGCTTCGCATCTGACGCGCAAGGGTCCCTTGTGTACGCATAACTACGTTTCTATTGTATCGAAGAAACCATAAAAATACAAGTAGAAATCTTAATCGTTATTCCCACTGAAACACTACAATTCCCACAACTGCCACTGCCATGCCAAGCAGCTTGCGCACGGTGAAATCCGTTTTTTCCATCCGAAAAGGCCGAACAGTTCAATCAGCCACGCCGCTGCGAGCTGGGAAATGACGATCAGCATCGCCGCCTTCGCCGGGCCGAGCCCTGCCATACTCCAGATAACCGTGATCGTGATAAACGCGCCAATTGCCCCGCCCGAGCAGCAGATACCACGGCTTTACGCGGAACAAATCCCCGATCGGCTCCCTCCCGGTGATGCACCATGCCGCAAGACAGACGGCAAACGCACTAATCTGCACCCAGCCGGCCGCCAGCCATGTACTCGTCTGTTTCGTCACCTCTGTGTTGAAAACGCCCTGAATACTCATCAGTGCGCCGGAAAGCAGCGCTGTTAAAATTCCCGCCATTGATTTTTCCTCCTGCTGTTTTTTATGTACTCTCGGAGTCTTTCTGCGCTTGATTTTACGAGAAGATTTTTTGTCAGCTGCACCCAAATTTCTGAGGCGTACGCGGTGCGTACGTTGATGAAATTTGGGTGCAGCTGGCGGAAAATCGGCCGTAAAAGCAAGTGCAGAAAGGCTCCGAGAGTACATTTTATACTATTCCTTTTTTCCCCGTTTTTATACAGAACTCAGGGACAGCAGGAAAACAGCCGACCGGTCTCCTGCCTAGGAAACCAGACGGCTGTCTATTTCACATTACTGTAATGCTTTCTCCAGTTTTTCAATCATCTCATCGATGTCATCTTTCGTAATCACAAGCGGCGGTACCATACGAAGAACGTCGCTTCCGGCGGAAATCACAAGAAGTCCGTTCTCAATCGCGCGGTTGATGACTTCTCCGACCGGACAGCCCGTTACGACAAGGCCCTGCATAAAGCCTTTTCCACGGCGTGCTGCGAGGCAGTCATATTTTTCCACCAGCTCGTCCAGCTTTTTCTCCAGATACGGAGCCGTCTCTGCTACATGTTCTACGACATTCTGTTTCTCATAGCATTCAAATACAGCATTGACAGCCGCGCAGGCCAGCGGGTTTCCGCCGTATGTCGTTCCGTGGTCTCCCGGAACGAGCGAATGCTCTGCCGTCTTTTTATTCAGCACGAAGGCGCCGACCGGAATGCCGCAGCCAAGTGCTTTTGCACACGTCATGACATCCGGCTGTACGCCGTAATCCTGCCATGCGAACAGCTTTCCTGTTCTTCCCATGCCGCACTGGATCTCATCGAGGATCAGCAGAATGTCGTGCTCGTCACACAGATCGCGCACGCCCTGTAAAAATTCTTTCGTTGCCGGATAGATACCGCCCTCGCCCTGTACAGTCTCCATGATGATCGCACATGTCTTGTCGGTAATCTGTGCCTTTACGCTCTCCAGATCATTAAAATCCGCAAATTTAATGCCGCCGATCAGCGGTTTGAACGGATCCTGATAATGCGTATTTCCTGTTACAGAAAGCGCTCCAAGGCTTCTTCCATGGAAAGAATGGTTCATCGCGATGATCTCGTGATCGTTGCTGCCGTCTTTTAAGTAAGCGTATTTTCTCGCTACTTTGATGGCTCCCTCGATCGACTCCGTACCGCTGTTCGTAAAGAATACTTTATCCATGCCGGATGCCTTCGCCAGCTTTTCTGCCGCGGAGCCCATCGGCACATTGTAGAACAGGTTGGAAACATGGATGACTTTGTCCACCTGGTCTTTCACTGCTTTTTTATAATCGTCATTGCTGTAGCCGAGCGCATATACCGCGATACCTGCTGCAAAGTCCAGATATGCTTTTCCGTCGGTGTCATACAGATGAACGCCCTCGCCGTGGTCGATCACGAGCGGGAACCGGTTATAGGTGTGGAGCACGTACTGCTCGGTCTGTTCCATATACTCATTTGTCTTCATGATTGAATTTCTCCTTGTTTTCCCCTAAAATCGCCGTACCAATTCCTTTGTTCGTAAAGATCTCAAGCAGCAGGCAGTGCTGGATTCTTCCGTCCATGATGTGGACTCTTGAAACACCGTTCTCAATCGCGTCGATACAGCCCTGGAGCTTTGGAATCATACCGCCACCGACATTTCCGTTGGTGATGAGATCTCTTGCTTCCTGTACGTGGAGCTCGGAAATCAGGCTCTCCGGGTCCTTCGGATCTTTGTATACACCCTCGATATCGGTCAGGAATGCCAGTTTTTCTGCATTTAACGCCTCTGCGATCGCGCAGGCTGCGTCGTCTGCGTTAATGTTGTAGGTGTTGAAATCATCGTCCATGCCTACCGGGCAGACAACCGGAAGGAAGTCGTTCTCCAGAAGATCGTACAGCACCTTCGGGTTTACGTTCTTGATATTTCCAACGAAGCCGATATCCTCGCCCTTGGACAGCTTCTTCTCTACATTTAAGAGTCCGCCGTCTTTTCCGCTGATGCCGACAGCATTAACTCCGAGTGACTGAATCATGGTGACAAGCTCTTTGTTGACCTTATTCAGCACCATCTCTGCCACTTCCATCGTATCGGCATCCGTTACACGAAGGCCGTTGACGAATTTCGGTTCCATGCCGACTTTTCCGACCCAGCGGCTGATTTCCTTTCCGCCGCCGTGTACGATGATCGGTTTGAAGCCGACCAGTTTCAGAAGAACCACGTCCTGGATGACGTTTCTCTTTAACTCTTCATCCACCATTGCGCTTCCGCCGTATTTGATGACAATGATTTTGCGATTGAACCGCTGAATATAAGGAAGTGCCTCGATCAGCACATTTGCTTTGTCCAGATACATCTGATTTACCATGATTTTTTCCTCGCTCTCCTCTTTTGATTCCTGGTTCTGCTGTACCGGAAACACGATTTCCCGGCACGTTTTCGTTGTATTCCCTCAGAATTTCATCCGAATGTTTTTTAAGAACGGTAATCCGCATTAATTTTTACATAGTCATAGGTCAGGTCGCAGCCCCATGCCGTTGCTGTCGCCTCTCCCATGTGGATGTCGGCGATCGCAGTTACTTTCGGCTCGGAGAGGATCTTCGTTGCCTCCTCCTCGCTGTAGTCAACGGCAACACCTTTCGTGATAATCTGCAGTTTTCCGGCTGCGCTCTCAAAGTAGAGATCTACATTTTCCGGATCGAATTTTGCTCCGGAGTAACCCATCGCGCAGAGGATTCTTCCCCAGTTGGCGTCATGGCCGAAGATTGCCGCTTTCGTCAGACTCGATGTGATGACGGATTTTGCCAGTGTCACGGCCTGCTCTTTGCTCTCGGCTCCCTGAATCGTCACTTCGAACAGTGCGGTTGCGCCCTCGCCGTCGCCTGCGATGTGCATCGCCTGTGTTTTATTGACTTCAAAGAGTGCTTCTTTGAAAATCTTGTAATCCTCGTTTTCTTCCGTAATTTCCGGGTTTCCGGCAAGACCGTTTGCCAGAAGGAGAACGGTATCGTTTGTGGAAGTATCACCGTCTACGGAAACCATGTTGTAGGTGTCCGGTACGACTTCGCTCAGTGCTTTCTGCAGCATCTCTTTCGAAATATTGGCATCGGTTGCCACAAAGCTCAGCATGGTGCACATATTCGGATGGATCATGCCGGAGCCCTTGCACATGCTGCCGATCGTTACGGTTTTTCCGCCGATTTCGATCTGAACAACAACTTCCTTCGGCTCGGTGTCGGTTGTCATGATCGCCTGTGCTGCTGTAGCTGCGGCTTCTCTTGTAGCTGCAAGCTGCGGTTTCAGCATTTCCACGCCGGCTGCGATCTTATCGATCGGAATCTGTTTTCCGATAACACCGGTCGATGCAACGAGAACGGAGTCCTCTGGAATGGAAAGTGCAGCCGATGCTGCCTCTGCGGTTTTTCTGCAGTAGCCATAGCCCTCCTCGCCGGTGCATGCATTGGCGATTCCGCTGTTGCAGACGATTGCCTGTGCGGTTGGATGGTTGTATACAATCTCCTGGTCCCATTTGACCGGAGCTGCTTTTACGATGTTTGTAGTAAAGGTTCCTGCTGCTACGCACGGTACCTCGCTGTAGACAAGTGCCATATCCTTTACGCCCTGTTTTTTAATTCCTGCTGCGCCGCCTGCTGCCTGAAAACCTTTTGCAGCAGTGATGCCTCCTTCAATCTTTTTCATTCTTTTATCCTCACTTTTCGTAAATTCCGTCTGTTGTCTGCTTCTGTCTTTTTTACGGGAACATCGGCGGCATGCACAGGCCTTCATTTTCCGGCAGGCCGAACATCAGGTTCATATTCTGTACCGCCTGTCCTGCTGCGCCTTTGACCAGGTTGTCCATCGCACCCATCATGATGATTCGTTTCGTTCTCGGATCAATCTTGAAGTTGACATCCACATAGTTGCTTCCCTCGACCCATTTCGTCTGCGGGCAGACATCCTTATCGAGAACACGTACAAACTGCTCGTTGGCATAATACTTATCATAAACGGCTTTAACCTCTTCGTAAGTCACATCTTTTTTCAGGGATGCATATGCCGTTACGAGAATGCCGCGGTTCATCGGAACAAGATGCGGGGTGAAGTTCAGGGTGATCGGGTAGCCGGCTGCATAGGAAAGCTGCTCCTCGATCTCCGGTGTGTGGCGGTGGCCGGCAACGCCGTATGCCTTGATATTTTCATTAACCTCGCAGTAGAGGTTGTCCACTTTCGCTCCTCTTCCTGCTCCGGAAGTTCCGGATTTTGCATCGATGATGATGGTGTTGCCATCAATGAGATCTTCCTTTAATAAAGGATAAATCGAAAGAGTTGAGCAGGTCGGATAGCATCCCGGGTTTGCCACGATGCGCGCTTGTTTTACTTTCTCACGGTTGATCTCGCACAGTCCGTAAACCGCCTCGTCGATATACTGCGGGGATTTATGCTTGATCTTGTACCACTCTTCATACGTTTTTACATCTTTAATACGGAAATCGGCGCTCAGGTCGATGACCTTTACTTTCGAAAGAATTTCATCATTTACCAGGGAAGCACAGAGGCCCTGCGGAGTTGCTGTAAAAATGACGTCTACTTCCTTTGCAAGCTGCTCCATGTTATCGTCCTTGCAGACATCGTCTACTAACTGAAACATATTCTGGTAAACCGACGCATATTTCTTATCGATATAGCTTCTGGAACCATACCATTTAATCTCCACATCTTTGTGTCCCAGGAGAATACGCACCAGCTCGCCTCCTGCATATCCTGTAGAACCGATAATTCCTGCTCTGATCATACCTTTTTCTCCGTTTTTTCTTTCGCCCGTTTTCTTGTCTTGCCGGACATTTTTTCGTTTTTTCTTTATGATAGCTCAATTATTTTCGTTTTTTCAATGAAAAATCTTTGTTTTCTGCTGTCATATACTGTCGATTGCATAAGTATACACCTCAAATGTATATTATGCAAGTTTTTTTTGAATTTCTGAAAAAAAGCTTGCATAATCCTGTCGTATGATGTATATTTTAGTCATTGACGATGCACCGCGCATATAGGTGCACGAGAAATCCAAGGAGGATCTTACATTATGAAAGAAAAAGTTGTACTTGCCTATTCCGGCGGACTTGATACTACTGCCATTATTCCGTGGCTGAAAGAGACCTTTGACTACGAAGTAATCTGCTGCTGCATCGACTGCGGCCAGGGAAACGAGCTGGTTGGCCTCGATGAGAGAGCAAAACTTTCCGGCGCTTCCAAATTATATATCGAAAACGTTATCGACGAGTTCAGTGAAGACTTCATCATGCCGTGCGTAAAAGCAGGCGCTGTTTATGAGAACAAATACCTGCTCGGTACTTCCATGGCACGTCCGGTTATCGCAAAGAAACTCGTTGAGATCGCAAGAAAAGAAGGTGCTGTTGCCATCTGCCACGGCGCTACCGGTAAAGGAAATGACCAGATCCGTTTCGAGCTCGGCATCAAAGCCCTTGCTCCGGATATCAAAGTAATCGCTCCTTGGAGAATGACCGATGTATGGACCATGCAGTCCCGTGAAGACGAGCTGGCTTACTGTAAAGCACACGGCATCGACCTTCCGTTTGATGCAAACCACAGCTACAGCCGTGATCGTAACCTGTGGCACATCAGCCATGAGGGACTTGAGCTTGAGGATCCGTCCAACGAGCCGAACTACGACGATCTTCTCGTACTGACCACTCCTCCGGAAAAAGCTCCGGACGAAGGCGAGTACGTAACCATGACCTTTGAGGCCGGCGTTCCGAAGACCTTAAACGGAAAAGAAATGAAAGTTTCTGAAATCATCACCGAGCTGAACAAGCTGGGCGGAAAACACGGCATCGGTATTGTTGATATCGTTGAGAACCGTGTTGTCGGCATGAAATCCCGCGGTGTTTATGAGACTCCTGGCGGAACCATCCTGATGGCTGCACATGAGCAGTTAGAGGAGCTGATTCTCGACCGTGAGACCCTGAAAACAAAGAAAGATCTCGGAAACCTGCTTGCTGAGGTTGTTTACGAAGGAAAATGGTACACTCCTCTGCGCGAGGCAATCCAGGCATTCGTTGATGTCACCCAGAAATATGTAACAGGCGAAGTAAAATTCAAACTGTTCAAAGGCAACATCATCAAAGCCGGCGAGTCTTCTCCGTACAGCCTGTACAATGAGTCTCTTGCTTCCTTCACCACCGGCGATCTCTACGATCACCACGATGCAGACGGATTCATCACACTGTTCGGTCTGCCGCTGAAGGTTCGTGCGATGAAAATGCAGGAGCTGGAGAAAAACAACAACAAATAAGATCTGATCCTATGGATTCCCAAAAGAAAGCGGACTCGCTCCGCTTTCTTTTTTGCATACAAAAAGGACCCGCCCATTTCAGGCAGGTCCCTTTGTTTATTCGTAATATGCGTCGATTCCGTCCGCAATTCCCTGTGCCATCTTGTTTCGGTAATCCTCGGTTGCCATCAAACGGTCCTCGGAAGGATTGCTCATGAAGCCAAGCTCAATGATCGTGACCGGAATGGTACTCCAGTTGATGCCGCTCATGGAATCGGTGTAAATCACATCGCGGTTCTTCGCACCGGTGTCTTTGCAGAATGCTGCGATCATCTTCTGGGAGAGCTTCTGGCTCTTGCTGACCACATCACCGGAAAGATACGTATTTCTGCTGCTCGGTGCCATCGTGAGTGCTCCGTAAACCGACTGGTTCGAATCTCCGTTCGCGTGTACACGCACGAGAATGTCTGCTCCGTTCTGCACGGCAAGTTTTGCACGCTCGGAGTTGCTGATATTGACGTCGTGCGTCTCGCGGATCATGTAAACATCGTAGCCGCGCTCCTCAAGGATATCGCGTACCTTTAAAGATACCGCAAGGTTCAGCTCATACTCATTGATGCCGGTTGCCACACCGCATGTTCCGGAAGCAACCTTCGCCTTATAGGTCGATGATCCCGGTCCGATCGGCTCTTTCTCGCTGTTTCCTCTTCTCTGGTGTCCTGCGTCGATTGCCACGCAGATATTTTTGCTGTTCCGGCGGACACCGTTTTTATCAACGTAATAGCCGTCGATGTAGGTATCCTTATAGATGCCGCCCCAGCTTCGGAAGTAATACGTTTTTCCGTCCACTTCCTGCCAGCCGTTCTTGTAAACTACCGCCCCAGCTCCGGAAGTAATACGTTGCGCCTTTGATCGTTACCCACTGGCTCTTATACATGCCGCCCCAGCTCTGCAGGTAATACCAGTTATTATCATACCACAGCCATTCACTGTGCATCATTTTGCCGTCCTGCCTCAGATAATACCAGTTCTTGTCATACAGCAGCCAGCCTTCCCCTTTTGGGGTTCCGTTGCTGTCCATGTAATACCAGTCACTGCCCTTGGCCGCCCAGGCGTTCACGCGCATGCCGCCCCAGCTTTCAAAGTAATAATCAACGCCGTCAATCGTCTGCCAGCCGGTACTCATCACACCGTCTGCGTCTACATGGTACGTTCTTTTATCATGCACAAACCACTGATTCGTTCTGAGGCTTCCGTCCTCATTCAGATAGTACCATGTTCCGCCGACTTTTTTCCAGCCCTGGAATCCGGCTCCGCCCCAGCTCTCGAAGTAGTAGAGCGTTCCGTCAATCTTCTGCAGTCCGGTGCTCATCACACCGTTTTCATCTACATGGTATGTTCTCTTGTCGTGAACGAACCATTCATTCGTTTTGACGCTTCCGTCCTCGTTCAGATAGTACCATGCCCCGCCGACGTTTTTTCCAGCCCTGGAATCCGGCTCCGCCCCAGCTCTCAAAATAATAGAGCTTTCCGTTGACCATCGAAAGACCCGTGCACATGATTTCGTCTGCATTCAGATAATATCTCCGGTTCAGATGGGTGATCCACTCGCTGGCGGCCATCGTGCCGTCCTCTTTTCTGTATTTCCAGCTTCCGTCCTCCTGTTTCACCCAGCCGGCAGGAAGTTTCTCTTCCGGCTCCTGTTCGTTGTCCTCACCTGGAATCGTAACAGCCGGCGTCTCGTTTTCCGAAGTACCGCTCTGCTCCTGCGCTGCCGCTTCCTCATCCGAATTCTGCTCGGAACTTTCCGTCTCATCCTGCTGCCAGGTTACGGCCGTGCCGTCATTTTCTGCTGCGCTTACCCTTGCCGGAAGCGCCCAGCCTCCCGCCGCAACGGCCGCTGCGATCAGCAGTGCTGCGATTTTCTTTTTTGCCATCTGTTTTTCCTCCTTTTATCGCGCCATCTGGTAAATCTCATATACTTCCTGTGCGCCCAGCTTGCGGATGCGGGACAGTTTTACAGTGTCCTGCTGTGTTGCATCCATGGAAAGGGCACGCAGATCCTCATCCGACGGGTTCAGAATATCAAGCTCATGCAGGGAGGTCGGCATGCCGAGCGAATGGAAGAACGCTACTGTGCGCTCAATGCCTTCCGTTGCCCGTTTGTGATCGCTTCCCTCTGTGATGCCCCAGACTTTTTCTGCAAACCGTGCAAACCGCCAGAGAACCGTCTCCTCATCGTACTGGTATTTCGCCCAGGCACCCCAGACTGCCGCCAGGGATGCGCCGTGTGCTACATCATATTTTGCACTTAACGCATGGCCAAATTTATGTACCGAAAAATCTTTGCCGCGTCCGCACTCCGTCAGTCCATTGTGTGACAGGCTTCCGCACCACATGATTTCCGCCATCGCATTGTAATCGGATGGGTTTTCCAGAACCTTCGGTCCGTTTTTGATTACGGTACGGAGGAGTCCCTCTGCAATCTCGTCCGTCATCTCGCACTGGCTCTCCGGAATGAAATAGCGCTCCATCGTGTGCATCATGATGTCGGTTACTCCGCAGGCAATCTGGTATTTCGGCAGGGTTGCTGCCAGCTCCGGATTCATGATGGCAAATTTGCAGCGGTTGAACGGCGTGTTGATGCCTGCCTTTTTGCCGATTGCCTCGTTTGTCAGAACGGCGGAATCACTCATCTCGCTTCCGGCTGCCGGTATCGTCAGAACCGCTCCTACCGGGAGAGATTTTGTCAGCGGTACTTTTTTCGTCCAGATATCCCAGAGTGCCTCCGCCGGATTTGCAGCTCCATGCGCAACGGCTTTTGCGGTGTCAATCGAGCTTCCGCCGCCGACGGCAAGAATAAAGTCTGCCTGCATTTCCACTGCTTTTTTCACACCCTCCTCGGCAAGGGCAAGTCTCGGGTTTGGTTTTACGCCGCCAAGCTCTTCAAAGGCAAGGCCTTCTTTTGCAAGAGATGCTTCCACTCGGTTCAGAAGACCGCTCCGTTTCGCACTTCCGCCTCCGTAAACGACGAGCACCTTTGTGCCGCCCCATTTCTTTACCTCAGCGCCTGCCTGGTTTTCGGTCTCTTTTCCGAACACGACTTCCGTCGGGGTATACTGTATAAACTGATCCATCTTCTTATTTCCTCCCTGCATTTTTATTCTTCATAAATCCGTACGTTTCCCGAGCTTACACGGTAAAGATCGTCTCTCCTGTTTTCCAGAGACGGGATTTCATTTCTTGTCCGCTCCAGCCCTTCCGGATCCAGCTCTGCGATGAGTACCTGCGGGGTATCATCTGCCTCCGCAAGAATTTCGCCGTCCGGCGCAATGATCATGGAATGGCCGTACGCCTCAAACCGCGCTTTCTGGCCGCACTGGTTGGCGGCGAGCACGTAGCATCCGTTTTCAATGGCGCGCGTGCGCAGCAGTACTTCCCAGTGGCGCTCTCCCGTTGCTTTCGTAAAATCCGCCGCTATCAGAAATGCATCTGCTCCGGAGGATGCCATCAGCCGGTACTGTTCCGGAAAGCGGATATCGTAGCAGATGCTCATGCCGAACAGGCCAAGCGCCGTGTCCGCAAGAACAATTTCATTTCCCGGGCAGATCTCGTGTGATTCTTCGTAGGAGACACTGCCCGGAATATTTACGTCAAACATATGTATTTTGCTGTATTCTGCAATCGTTTCTCCATCTGGTCCGAACAGAAACGACGTGTTGGACGGACGCCCCGGATGGCGCCGTACCGTCATGCTGCCGCAGTGCAGATAGACACCGTACCGTTTGGCAAGGCTGGAAAACCGGCGGCTGACGTAGCCCGGCACTGCACTTGCGTGCCCCGGCATGTCTGCTCCCGTGTATTCTGCGGTCTCCGGGAAAAGAATCAGCTTCGCTCCCTGTTCCGCCGCCTCCCGCACATACTGCTCGGCCATGCGCATATTTTCATTCATATCCGGCCCGGAATCCATCTGCACCAGGCCTGCAATTATTTTTTCCATCTTTTTGTCCCCTCGTTTCACATGTTAGCTTGTGATTTTTCCGCTTATACTCTCGTTTATTATATCGCATATTCCCCAAAACAGCTACC
>ENA-OQNJ01000160-OQNJ01000160.1-human-gut-metagenome-genome-assembly--contig:-NODE-160-length-17052-cov-4.829660_pt1 | contig 17052 bp, 10 predicted proteins | sample MGYA00242630_ERZ504882 | MGnify/ENA primary metagenome ERZ504882 (study PRJEB26092, sample SAMD00036408) | human gut metagenome | host: Homo sapiens | study: EMG produced TPA metagenomics assembly of... | reverse complement strand
GTTCAAGCAAATCGTCTCCGAAGCGCTACGCCTACTCAACGACGGCCCCGACAACCCCGCGCATATCTCACTTGCACCGCAACTGATCGTGCGCGAATCCACCAACTGCCAGCGCTGAATCGCAATTTTTGCAATTTTGCCGGCAGTTATCGCACGATAGCAAGCCAGAATCATACAGCCAAACAACCATTTCCCCACCCGCTGAAAGAATCTGCCCTCGGAAAACAGTATGTGCCAACGCCGCTAGCCCTAGCTGGCGATGAGGGAGCAGAAGAGAGCTTCGAAGACCAGTACGGGATTGCCATTGCCGGCCAGACGGCGACGTGCGACGGCGATATCTTCCAGTCGCCGCACCGCTCCCCCGCGCGTAAGACGTACCGACAGATCGGTGATCGACGAACGATTCTCCAAATTAATCAAGCCAACCGAATCTTCGGCATTGTTCTGCAGCACGGCCACATCGCGGTATATACTGGCGATCGAATTCAACGCACGGTCGAGCACATCACGTGTAAGTCGCGTAGTCTGACGCTTCAGCTCGTCTTTTTTGGCAATCGCATTGTATGCGCCACGCAGCTTCGGAGGAATACGATCCTTCGCCCCAAGCCCATTGACTCTGCGAAAATCAGCTTCCGCCTCTGCCGCTTTGACCTTCACCTCCGCTTCGGCCTGCGCCTTCGCATTGTCGATAAGATTGCCGGCAAGCAGCACCGCATCCGACGCGCGACGCAATCCAAGCACGCCCACAATCAGCTCGTCGCGGTCAGACATCACCTGCTCATTCTTCGCATACAAGCGCGCGATGCCGATATGCCCTTCCGCAAGACGTGCGGCACGCGCCGCGATTTTCGGCTCGAATCCGCCATTTTGCTCCAGAAATGCAGCCACCGCCTGCGTGGAGGGCACGGCAAGATTGACGATGCGAGTGCGCGAGCGAATCGTCGGCAACACGTCCTGCGCACTCGGCGCACACAAGAGCCAAATCGTATGCCCGCTCGGCTCCTCAATCTCCTTGAGCAGCACGTTGGTGGTGCGTTCCAGCATGCGATCGACATCTTCGATAATGATGATGCGCCACGGCGCAGTGCTTGGCATCTGCTCGGACGTAGTGATGATGTTTCGCACCTCGTCGATGCCGATGGTCACTTTGTTGGTGGCCAGCACGGTCACGTCGGGGTGAGTGCCGGCAAGCACCTGCTGCGCGGCTTTGGTCGGCTCGTCGCCAAGACCATGATCGGGGCTCTCCAACGCCGCCGCGAACGCGCGCGCCACATTGGAACGGCCCGATCCGGGAGGGCCGCAAATCAGCCAGGATTGCGCAATGGCTTTCGGATCGCCACTTGCGATGGCTTTGAGTTGTTCGACAACCTGCTGCTGGCCGACGATCGAATCCCACACGCTCACTGGGCGGCCTCCGATTGGAAAGTTTTCATTTGACTGATTTGCGCAAAATCAGACTGAATATGCGCCCATACTTCATCGATGGATTGGCCGGCATCAATCACGCGGAAGCGTTGCGATTCCGCCTTTGCCAAGTCAAGAAACGCCTGCCGTGTACGACGTTGGAAATCGTCTCCCGCGGATTCCATACGATCTTCATCATGCTGCAGGCGCGCATGCGATTGCGCAGGGTCAAGATCCAGCAGATACGTACGATTCGGCAGCAGACCGCACGTCGCCCACATGCTCAAGTCGCGGATTTCACCTGCCGTCAATTCGCGGCCGCCAGCCTGGTATGCAAGAGAAGAATCAAGGTACCGATCGGTAATTACCACGGCACCGCGTTCCAGTGCAGGACGAATCACCTCGGCAACATGCTGGGCACGGTCAGCGGCGAACAGCAGCGCCTCCGCACGCGGAGCGATATCCGCATCGGAACCTTCCACGCCGCCAAGCAGCAACTCGCGAATCGCCACGCCAAGCACAGTACCGCCTGGCTCGCGCGTGACCACGCATTCGCGCCCCTGCGCCTCAACGTACGCACGCAACCGTTCAACCTGCGTGGTTTTGCCGACGCCGTCTACACCTTCGAAGGAGATGAATATGCCTTGCATATTCATCACTCTACATTGCGGCGTTCGCAACGCTACCGCTGCTCACTGCTACGAACAGTCCACCGGCATCTCTCATGCGACGCTCATCAGCTATCGCTACTCGCTGCCAAGTACAGTCCACTGGACTGTACTTCAAAGGAGATGAATATGCCTTGCATATTCATCACCGGGCGGGAACTACGGCGGGACGGGTGTAGCCTTCGTTGGCGGCAAGCCATTCCACATCGGCCTTCACCGTGGTCGGCGTGGAACCGATCTCCTTGGCGATACGGGTGTTGGCCCAACCCTTATCGGCCAACTCGCGCACCTTGGCACGGCGATCGGCACGAGCCTTATCGACGGAAGCCGCCTTGGAAGTCTTAGAAGCCTTGGCAGCACCAGCCTTCTTAGCCCCGCCCTTGCCGGCGGCGGTCTTACGTCCACGCCTTTTCGACGGGCCCTGCGCACGCTTCTCAGCCAGCAAACGGAACGCCTCGGCCGGTTCGATCGACTCAGGAGCATACTGCTTCGGCAACGTACGATTCGTCTCACCATCGGTGATATACGCGCCGTAGAAGCCTTCCTTGATGGTCACCTGCTTTTGCGTTTCCGGATCGACGCCCAATTCGCGCAGCGGCGGCTTCGCAGCACCACGGCCACGCCCACGGCCATACTTCGGCTGGGCGAACAGTTCCTTCGCCTTATCCAAATCAACCGTGAAAATCTCATCTTCCGAAGCGAGCGAACGCGTATCCGACTTGCCATCGGCACCAGTCTTCGTCAAATACGGGCCGTAACGACCATTATTGGCTTGCACAACAACCGTCTGCACTTCACCGGTCTGAGCGTTCGCTTCCTCATAAGAGCCAACTTCACGAGGCAAACTCAGCAGACGCAACGCATCATCCAACGTCAACGATTCCGGGCTCATCGTCTTAAACAACGACGCCATCTTCGGGCGATCGGCAGCCTTCTTAGCGCTCTTGACCTTCTTCGGCTTGCCGTCACCAGCCACGTCACCGTCAGCACCAGCATCCGCAGAAGGCATCACCAACGCAACATACGGGCCGAAACGGCCATTACGCACTTCAACAGTGCCCCCGGAAACCGGATCAACACCAAGTGCGCGCGGACCGCCGGAATGATTCTCGATCAAATCATGACCGACTTCCACCGTCAGCTCATCCGGAGCGAGAGTATCCGGCAGCGACGCACGCTTCGGATTTCCCTCATCATCCAGATGGTTCACATCCTCCAGATACGGGCCATACCTGCCGACGCGCACATGCAAACCGTCGCCGATCTCAATCGTATTGATCTCGCGAGCGTCAATTTCACCCAACTGCGCGACCTGCTGCTGCAAACCGGCATGCGCCTCGTCCGCAGACTGCGCGGCACCCTCACCGGAACCGAAATAGAAGCGGGTCAGCCAATTGCGGCCGGTCTCCTGACCACTCGCGATCTGGTCAAGACCGCTTTCCATATCGGCAGTGAACTCGTAATCCACATACCGCGGGAACTTCGTTTCCAGCAATTTGACCACGGAGAACGCGAGCCACGACGGAATCAACGCACGACCGCGCTCATACACGTACCCGCGATCGATAATCGTGGAAATAATGCTCGCATACGTGGACGGGCGGCCGATTTCCTTCTGTTCCAACGTTTTCACGAGCGATGCTTCGGTGTAACGCGCCGGAGGCTGAGTTTCATGTCCGTCGGCACCAACCGCCACCGCGGCGAGCGCATCGCCCGGATTCATCGGCGGCAGCGACACATTGTCATCCGACTTCTTATCAGCTTTGCTGGATTTGCCGGATTGCGCAGCCTGTTCAACGCTTCCAGCAGCATCGCCCTTCTTCGATTCGGCGGATGCGCGGCGGCCTTCACCGGTCGCCTTCATAAAGCCGGGGAATTCGATGACAGTGCCGGAAGCCTGGAACATGGCTTCCCCATTCGATTCGGTCGGTGCAGACAGTCGCACGGTCGCCGTGGAACCGGTTGCGTCTGCCATCTGGCAGGCAAGCGTGCGCTGCCAGATCAGCGTGTACAGCTTGAGCTGGTCGGCCGGCACTTTGCTTGCGATTTCCGCAGGATCGCGGAATTTCGCACCCGCCGGCCTAATGCATTCGTGGGCTTCCTGCGCGCCCGCGGTTTTTGTGGCATATTGTTTCGGCGCGTCCGACAGATAGTTTTCGCCGAAATGCTTGACGACCGCTTCGCGTGCGGCTGCGATCGCTTCCTGCGACAGCGTCACCGAATCGGTACGCATGTAGGTGATATAGCCGTTTTCGTACAATCCTTGCGCAGCACGCATGGTCTGACGCGAGCTCATGCCGAGACGATTGCCGGCGGTCTGCTGCAAGGTGGACGTGGTAAACGGTGGAACCGGACGGCGACGGTACGGCTTGGTTTCCATCGACGCGACAGTAAACGTTGCAAATTCCAATGCCTGCGCAATCGCGGAAGCCTGCGCCTCGTCCAACTGCACGACCTGATCCTTCGCACCGGCCGCAGTCAGCTTGCCATCGGCGCCGAAATCCTTGGAACCAGCTAAACGACGGCCACCCAACGACACCATACGAGACTCGAACGCAACATTATTGCCATCGGCATCCGGCGCCTCCAACGTTGCGGTGACATCCCAATACGGGGCACGCACGAACGCCATACGCTCGCGCTCGCGCTCCACGATCAAACGCGTGGCGACGGACTGCACACGGCCCGCGGAAAGACCCGGCCCAACCTTGCGCCACAGCACCGGAGAAAGCTCATAGCCGTACAGGCGGTCCAGAATACGGCGGGTTTCCTGGGCGTCGACCATGTCGTCGTCAACGTCGCGAGTATTGTCAAGCGACGCTTTGATGGCTTCCTTCGTGATTTCGTGGAACACCATGCGCTTAACCGGCACTTTCGGCTTGAGCGTCTGTACCAGATGCCAGGCGATGGCCTCTCCCTCGCGATCCTCATCGGTTGCGAGGTACAGGGTGTCGGCTTTTTTCAACGCGCTTTTCAGTTCGGATACGGTTTTCTTCTTGTTGCCATCGACGATGTAGTACGGCTTGAATCCGTCTTCCACATCAACGCCGAACTTGCCGAATTTGGTTTTGTCGGCGGCCGGCACCTGGCTTGGCTGCGCAAGATCTCGAATATGGCCGACCGAGGCCATCACCGTATATTCGGAGCCCAAATACCCACCGATTTTCTTGGCCTTGGTGGGAGACTCCACAATCACGAGCTTGCTGCCGGTAGCCATAGCCACTCCTTATTACTAGCGTTTGCAACGCAATAATACTCACTGACCGTATGCAGTTGGCAAACCGCCCGTGTGGCGCGAGCGGCCTTCTCCGTAAAATTTCGGTGCGATCGCAGGTATGGTCGTCAGCGTTTCGGCGGTGCCGGAGGAGCCCCCACCAGTCCGAGTTGCGTCAGTGGCGAGGCAGTCAGCTGACGCATGGTCAACACCAGGCCGAACACCAGCGACGCGACGGAAGCAGTCAAAATCACCGTGGAAAGATGCGCGCCGGAATTCGTCCATTCCGCGCTCATCGCAAGTCCCGGTTGGATCTGCCAAATAATGTACGCGCCATACAGGGTGCCAAGCACACCGAACGTCAGCAACACGCTGCCGACGATCTGCACGGAAGGCGACGATGCACGCGATCCGGGCTCATCCATACCGTTCGCAAACGTTGCGGCGAGCATGAGCATAGCCACTCCTCCGACGATCAGCAATGCCATGATCACGTCGGTCGGGCGGTGCCACTGCCCCGCGATCACCGACAATCCGACAAGCACCGCGTACGCCCAACCAATCACCGCGACCAACGCACGACACATGCGAGGCACGGCGCACAACAGGATCACCCCCGCAGTCGCTGCGAGTATGGCATGCCCGGAGGGCGCGGAATTATTGGGATTTGATTCCAGATTAATTAAGTACGGACGTGGCAGCAGCGGCTTCAGCAATTCCGCTGCGGCAAAGCAGATTCCGCCGAATACCGCCAGTTGCGCAATCAACAGCCATCGTTTTCTTACGATGAGTACGGCGAGGGCGATTATCGACATAATCGCGCTTGTTGCGATTACAACGGTGGAAATGGTGAAGACATGCACGATCGGTTCCAGCCATCCCGGCAGAGCCGCGTCGAATTTCGACCAGACCATGTCTTCATAGCTTTGGCCTTCCATCGTGCGCACGCCCAACCACCAGACGCCCGCTGCGGCGGCAAGCAGCAGCAGACCGAACACCACGCTGAGTATGATGCTCGACACGCGCGGATGACGGGTCAGCGGATCGGCTTTGGCGAGTCCTGCGTTCACTTCACGAGGGGAAAGTACCTGTTCGATCGGATCGATTTGGGCGGTTTGCGCAATCGGCGAGACCGGCGCGGCGTCGGGAAAGCTCAGTCTTTGCCAGGACTGCGGGGATTGTTGATCCGGCGCGGATTGTGCGGAACTCGGCACGAACTGCGGCGAGGATTGTTGGGAATCCGTCTGCGGCAATGACGGCTGCGGCGCAGGAACGGGCACGACCGGCTGCTCCAGCATATTCGCGGACTTGTGCGGGTCTCGGATGATTGGCTTGAATTCGTCGGTCATAGTCACCGAGAATACGGCATTGTCTCTACGGTATACGGGAATGGCAAGAAGATATAAGAAAACCTCCACGCACCCGGAAGAGGCCACTTACCCTTGCTGCATTCCTGCCCTGGGGGAGTTGGGTGACGTACCGCCACGCGGAGGCAAAGACCAGTGTACACCATGCCCGGACCGAACCGCGTCACAGGCCACGTACAAGCCCAACGCAAGCCGTGCCGCAGACAGCGTCACAGACAGTGCCACACGGCAATCAAACATCAAAATGCCACGTTCCACATTAGAAACCCACGTTAAGGAGGGCGGACGGGTATGCTTGATGAGGAATCGCACACGAGTATTGTGTGTTTGTTTGAGTTCGGAAGGTTGTTCTTATGACTGAAGCGGTGGAGTATCCCGATCTGGTGGTCGTGGGCGCGGGCCTGTTCGGCCTGACCGTGGCCCAGCAGGCCGTGGAGCGTTTGGGCGTCAGGGTGGAGATCATCGACGTGCGCGACCACATCGGCGGCAACGCGTACAGCTACATGGACGAGGAGACCGGCGCGGAGATCCACAAGTACGGCGCCCACCTGTTCCACACGTCCAACAGGCGCGTGTGGGAGTACGTGAACAGGTTCACCTCGTTCACCGGCTACGTGCACCGCGTGTACGCCACGCACGACGGCGAGGTGTACCCCCTGCCGATCAACCTGGGCACGATCAACCAGTTCTTCCACGCGCGTTACACGCCGGCCGAGGCGAAGGCCCTGATCGACGGGCAGGCCGGCGAATTGGCGGGCACGGACCCCCAGAACCTCAACGACAAGGGCATTTCGCTGATCGGCCGCCCCCTGTACGAGGCGTTCATCAAGAACTACACGGGCAAGCAGTGGCAGACCGATCCGAAGGACCTGCCCGCGGGCATCATCAGCCGCCTGCCGGTGCGCTTCAACTACGACAACCGCTATTTCAAGGACACGTGGGAGGGACTGCCGACGGACGGCTACACCGCGTGGATGGAGCGCATGATCGACGATCCGCGCATCCACGTGACCCTGAAGGCCGACTTCTTCGACGCCTCGCAGCCGTTCAACAGGAAGGCCCTGGCCGCGGCGGGCGTGCCGGTGGTGTACACGGGCCCGGTGGACCGCTACTTCGACTATTCGCTGGGCGAGCTCAAGTGGCGTACGGTCGACTTCAGGGAGGTGCGCTACGACGAGGGCGACCATTTCGGATGCCCGGTGATGAACTTCTCCGACGCGGACGTGCCGTACACGCGCGCGATCGAGTTCAAGAACTTCAACCCGGAGCGCCGGGACCGGCAGAATCCGGACAAAACGGTGGTGTGGGAGGAGTACAGCCGTTTCGCCGAGCGCGGCGACGAACCGTACTATCCGATCAACACGGAGGCCGACAAGGCGCTGTACGCGAGGTACGAGGAGCTCGCGAAGGCCGAACCGCTCACGGTGTTCGGCGGACGTCTGGGCACGTACAAGTACTACGACATGCACAACGTGATCGACACCGCGCTGACCGCGTACGAGGAACAGATCGAAACCCCTTCTCAAGAAGTAAGATTCTACGCATAAAAATAAGGCTGCACAGAGGTCTCCTGTGCAGCCTTATTCTTCCCGATTCCTATGGGACCTGTGTAAAATCCAAGCCCTCAAGGTAATTCTTGCCCACGGTCTGGTCATATTGAATCAGCTTGTAATCTTCGAGTAGTTTCTTTGCCCTAGTGCTTAAAGCTGTGGCTTTGATGTTGTTGCCAGCATAATCTAAGTACGTCGCCTTGCCTTGCCCGATACCGCCGTTGGTACCAATCACACGACTCATTGCAGGAACTTCTTGTTGCAATTCCGTAAGCATTGCAAGATACGGCGATACCTTGGCGTTCATGTGTTCCGCAGCCAGCGGCATGAAATAGTTGGATGACGTGTATGCGGTAGTTATGGGATTGACCTTCGTGTCATGAGAAGGCGAAGCGGAATTTGACCAAATGAAATAATCCGTTTCATGTAAAACAGTTTTATTGTTCTTATCCATATCTGCCGTGTCGTAGATACCGGGCAGATGATCTCCATAGAAAATAACGGTGATTGGCTTGTCTATTTGGTCGAGCTGATTAAGAAAATCCGCAGTTTCCTGGTCGGTCCAGTTAATGCCTTTGGTGTAAGTGTTGATATTCCAACGCTCTCCATCAGATAAATCTTCTGAAATATCGGCATCTGAAAACTCGTTATTGTCATAGTAATCGCCATAGGGCATATGGTTCTGCATGGTGACGAGTTGCAGGAACTGCGAGGAATTCGAATCTTGTTGCTTGTCGAGCAGGTCAAGAATACTCTGATACGCTTCGCTGTCACTCACATAAGGCGAACGATCGATACAACCGGTATGTTCCAGAGGGATCTTGCTATCAAGCGTGTATAGGTATGAGAAACCAAATTTTTTATAATTAATGTTTCTCAGATACATGCTTTGCTGGAACGGATGCACTGCAGTGGAAGCATTCTTCCCGTACTTTTCCATCCAAATCTGGTTGAAGGAGTAGGGATTATTCTGGTTCGGCACCAATTGCTGATATGGCACAATCAAAGAATCATTGAAATTCGCAAGATTCAAACCAGTCAAAGCCTGGTATTCAATATTCGCTGTACCACCGCCATAACCGGGAGACAACATAAGTCCGGAAGTGGTCGTGTTTTTGACATTGCGAATATTCGGTATTGGATCAAGAGTGAAGGAAACACCCGGAACTCGAGTGGGGTCGGAGAAGGTTTCGGACAGAATCATGATGACGGTATTATCCGTAAGCTTATTCGGCCGAGTCTGGTTGATGGCTTGCGCCTCTTTCGCATATTTCTTAGCGAGAGATTCCATGGTTTTTTGACTGTAATTGTCGGGCTTATCCATAGCCTTGACCTTTGACAGGCTAAGGAATGTGGTGGCCGGATTATTGGCTCGAGCGTCACCTATGGCATTCCATAATTGGGGTTCATATCCATTATCTTTAGCCCATTTGTAGGTGCCTGAGCCGGGCGTGCCTAAACCTATGACATAAGTGCTCAGTAGCACAACGCTGAGTATTGCTGCGAGTATGCGGAAGACATTGCCAATGATGTTTTTGATGTTGGCAATGGGATGTCTCCATGAGCAATAAATGAAACGTCTGCGGCCGTCCAGAACAAAAAGAGCGAAGATGATAATTGCGAACCAAATTACGAAAGTAATTGCGCCATTAACGAACGCTTGGCTGGATTTCGGTACAAATGACATGATGCTGCCGGTGTCACCGCCTGAAATGAATGTCAAATCAGCGGGAATGATCGGTTCATTTCGCAGCTGGACTTTGATGCTGTTGGCGACTCCAAAAGCCGTAAGGGCAACGCCAAAAACAAGAGTGGCAATCCAGAATCGGTTCGTTACAAAAATTAACGCAAGATAGATTAAAGCCAGTCCCATAAAACTGACAAGACAGACGTTTTTCTGCTCAAGCCACATTTGACTGATGAATCTGGTGACTTGTCCGCCAACGCTTTGAAGGACTTTCGTCGTTTCGTCAATTTCAGTGCCCTTTTCATATTCGGGCTCGGAATACATTCCCCATTGAAGGAAAATGACTTCCGCTGAAGTGAGCAGGAAGAACACGATGGTGTAGAAGGCGTATGAGAACTTCATGCGCTTCTTCCAGAGTGCATATACTTTCTTGAAGAATTTGATGATGAGCTGTACGGCTTTGAAGTTAGCGAAGGTATGCCATGCAGTTTTTACTGCTGTGACAGCGGTGCGAATGGCGTGGCCGGTGGCGTTGACAGCTTTTGCGACTGCGTGCCCTGTTGCGGATAGCGCTTTTGCTGTGGTGTGTGCTGTTTGCTTACAGACTTTAACAGCCTGCACCAGAGGATGTTTGTCAGCTTGCGTGAGTTGAATTTCAGTAGACGGGGGAACTGAATGGGTACTGTTGTTCGCAGCTTCGTCAATGGACTTGTCATCAGTCGTTTTTGGCAGATGGGGCGCATCGACTTTGGAAATGAAAACGCTTGCGTTATCGGAGATGGCGTAAATTGCTGATTTCTGCGTATACAGCTTTGAACCATGGTGACCTGAAAGGGCGGATGGAGCGCAAGCGTTGCTATCTTCGTCATTCGCAAGAGGGCGATACGCTCCGCCCGTAATCGGCTGCTTAGTAAGTTTTACGTATGAAGGTGCACAAGCGTGACGGTCGGGCGAGAAAATAGGCATCGTCGCATCCTTCAAAAAGATAGCCCCCTTATAATTGGAGGCTCTGTACAATTAAACCGGGTACATTCTAGTGTTCAGCTGTGGACGAACGAGTATCTAGCGGATGTCTGAAAGGTGGCTGGAAGGTTAACTGGATGACGGGCAGCAAACAGATGTGTTCAAGGTGGACAACATGTGCGTGCGCAAGTGTTGGGCGTCATTCGCTGGTAGTGCACAAAAAAGCGCTGTCTGCATGAAGCCTTCTACAGCAGTCCCGCCATGTAGATCGGCAGCTTGACCACGTCATTTTCCACGACCAGCGGTTTCGGATGCAGCACGTATCTGGTGCCGACCTTCTTGTCGAATTTCGTCTTGAACTTGTCCAACGAGACCGTGCGGTAGTGTTTCGATGACTTGACTTCGATGGGACTGACCCTGTACTTCATCGCCGCGTTCTCGTACGGTTCAACGATGAGGAAGTCGATCTCCATGCGGTTCGACGGGTCGTCGCGGTCGCTGCGCGAATAGAAGAACAGCCGGTGCCCGTTGGCCCGGAGAAGCTGTGCGACGACGTTCTCCGCGAGCATGCCCTCGTTGATTTCGATGCGTTCCAGGAGGATGTCCCGGTACAGGTTGCTTCCGGTCTGTTCCGAGTCGGCCAGGGCGAGAGTGGTGAGAAGTCCGGTGTCGGCGGCATAGCATTTGACCGTCGAATGGTCCTCGCTAATGCTTAGCCCCACGCTCGGATCAGTGGAATTGAAGCAGTCGTTGGTGATGAACGCGTCGGAAAGCCAGAAGAAGGCGTCCTCGTAATCGCGGGTCTTCGCTTCCTTTCCCAGCGATGTGATGTTGAACCTCTTCTCTTTCTTGGAAAGCTGGCCCACCAGGTTGTCGAAGATGCGCGTGATGCGTATCCGGTCGCTGCCGCCATGTTTGGAGATGTCTTGCCTGTACAGTCGGAGGATGTTCCGTTTGACGTTGTCGACTTTGCTGAAATCATGGGTCTCGACGTACTTCGACACGGCCTGGGGCATGCCTCCGACCAGCATGTATTCACGGAATAGCCGCATGGCCTTCCTGTGCAGCGAATCGGGGAGCGGCCTGCGCTTCTTGAACGAGTCCGCGATGAGCGTGGACAGTGGCTTTTCTCCCAAAGCCCAGAGGAATTCATCGAAATCCATGGGATTCAGGCGGATCGACTCCTCCTCTGATGGAATGAGGATGTCCTTGACGTTCTTGCGGATGGAGACGAGCGAGCCTGTCTCGATGTAGTCGTAACGTCCGTCAGCCACCAGCTGCTTGATGGCCTCGCGGGCCTTCGGGTACAGCTGCACCTCGTCGAAAATGATGAGGCTGTCCCTCCTGTGCAGTTCCACTCCGTAGAAGGATGACAGGTACATGAAGAACGCGTCGAGGTCGTTGCGCAGGTCGACGAAGTAGCCCAGCACGTCATCGGGGGCTTTCGAGAAGTCGACGAGCATATACGACGCATAGTTCCGTCGTCCGAATTCCTCCGCGATGGTGCTTTTCCCGGCGCGTCGCGCGCCCTCGATGAGCAGGGCCGTGCTTCCTTGGGAGGATTCCTTCCAGGAAGCCAGTCCTTCGTATGCTTTTCGTTCGAAAGTCTCCATGTCTCACCGCCGTAAATACACCAAATCAAGGGTAATAACATGCTCAACTATACACCAAATCAAGGGTAAGCGAAGTGCTATTTATACACCAAATCAAGGGTAACTGAGATACCACCGGTTGGGCTGCCGAATCTGCCATACGTAAGCCAGTTTGTGGAATCGCTTTATGTCTATGCCACCCTGCCGGTACCCTGAAATAGTGAGTAGTGAGATTTTCAAGCCGCGCAACATCATCGTGACCGGCGGATGTGGGTTTATCGGAGCCAATTTCGTGCGCTATGTGGCACATAACCATCCTGACGTGCACATAACCGTGCTCGACAAACTGACCTATGCCGGAAATCCGCAAAATATCGCCGGTCTTCCGCAATCGCAAGTCGAACTTGTGCAAGGTGATATTTGCGATGCTGCGTTACTGGAACGTATCGTGCCTGGTCATGACTCGATCGTGCATTTCGCGGCCGAATCGCACAACGACAATTCCATCGCCAATCCTGAACCCTTCATCACAACAAACGTGGAAGGCACGTTCCATTTGCTTGAAGCCGCCCGTAAGCATGACGTGCGATTCCATCACATCAGTACCGACGAAGTGTACGGCGACCTTGCGCTCGACGATCCATGCAAATTCACCGAAAGCACGCCATATAAGCCGTCTAGCCCATACAGTGCGTCGAAAGCGGCATCCGACCAGCTGGTGCGCGCGTGGGTTCGCACGTACGGGCTTCGCGCCACGATCTCCAACTGTTCCAACAATTACGGGCCGTACCAGCATGTGGAAAAATTCATTCCACGCCAGATCACATCCATCATGGAAGGTGTGCGACCGAAACTATATGGCACAGGCGAGAACGTGCGCGACTGGATCCATACGGAAGACCACTCTTCTGCGGTGTGGGAGATTCTTACGCGCGGGCGGATCGGCGAAACGTACCTGATTGGCGCGGATGGCGAAATGAGCAATATTGCTGTAATGCGTATGATTCTGCGACTTATGGGATGTACCGAAGATGCGTTCGACTGGGTGCGTGACCGTCCCGGGCATGATCGGCGTTATGCGATCGACTCTAGTAAGCTGCGTACCGAACTCGAATGGAAGCCTGTGCACACCGATTTCGAAGCCGGTTTGCAAGTGACCATCGCTTGGTATGCTGCCAACCGTGCCTGGTGGGAGCCCGCCAAAGCCGCCACCGAAGCCCGCTACCGCGTCCAAGGTCAGTAAAGCACGTCAGACGGGAGCGTTTGTGACGGTGCGTCATGGTGGATGCGGCGCGGTCTGGCAATTGGGCTCGGTAAGTGGCGATTGGGAAATAACGTGCCGCAAGTAGCCGGTTTCGTCAGGAAATGGCTGCGAGAGCCGGATGCACATTCTGGACTAATGACCCAGCTGTGAATCCAAGTCTCCCGAATCTGCCGTATATAAGCCAAATACGGTGCGAAAGTATATTTAACGGGGTCAAAGTTGTATCTTTGAACGACTTTGACCCCGTTAAATTGCTATAAACAGGCAATAAGAGAACTTAAAGGTGATGATGGGGGTGTAAAATCTGTTGTTGAGCATGTAAAATAAGCTTTTAACGGGGCAAAGTTGTTCTTTTGGGTAATTTTATCACCGTTAAAACCGTGATGATGGAGTAAAACATGCAAATGTATCGTCGAGAGCATTATCTCGCCAAGCTTCGTCCGTTCTATGACGATGTGGGACTCATTAAGGTGGTCACAGGCATTCGCCGTTGCGGAAAATCGAGTCTGCTGTGCAGTGTTATGGATGAGCTGCGGGAACGTGGCGTCGCGGAAGGCAATATCTGCTACATCAATCTTGACCGTCGAGAATATCAAGGCGTGAACACTCCGGAAAAGCTTGATGCGGTCATTGAACATAGCCTGGGCAAGTCAGCTTCAACGCGTTACCTGTTCATCGACGAAATACAGAACGTGAAGGGGTATGAGGCCATCGTTAACGGATGGCGTGAAGAAGGCGACTGCTCGATTTTCATCACCGGATCCAATTCATACCTACTATCCGGCGAGCTTGCCACCAAATTGACAGGCCGCTACATTGAGCTGGAAATGTTCACCCTATCGTTCAGCGAATATCTCGGCATGCGTGAGTATCTTGGACTTCCCCAAAAGCCGGAGTCGCAGATTTTCCAAGAGTATCTCACCTATGGAGGGTTTCCGAAAGCGCTGGAATATGAGGATCTTGATGCGAAAGCCATGTATATCCAAGATGTCATAGGGCAGATCTTCAACAAAGACATAGCCGCACGCAAAGTGGTGCGTCACCGCGATACCTTCCAGCGTGTGCAGGACTATCTCATCAACAACTATGCCGCTCCCACGAATCTGTCGGGGATCGTCGATTATCTGAAACATGGCGAAGGCGTGACGGTCAAACGTGAGACTCTCGCGAACTATGTCCGGCTGTTAGAGAGTGCGAAGGTCCTCTACAAATGCCCGCGATTCGATTTGCGTTCGCGCAGGTCGTTGAGAGGAGGGGAGAAGTATTATCTTGCGGATCCTGGCATACGATTCGCACGTAACACTGATACGCGAATGAGTTACGGACCAGCCTTGGAAAATGCGCTGTACGTGCATTTGAGGTCGAAAGGCTACGAGGTGAGCGTGGGCATTATTGGTAAGCTGGAGTGCGACTTCATTGTGCGTAAGCGGGAACGGTACGCCTATGTGCAGGTATCGATGAGTGTGCAGGATCCTAATGTTGAGGAGCGTGAATTCCGTCCGTTCACGAAGCTGGCTGACGGGTATCCGAAATACCTGTTCAGTTTGGACCCGCTGCCAATGCAACGCGACGGCGTAAGGCATCTCAACCTGATGGAGTTTCTACGCACGGACGGAGATCTCGACCTCTCATAGCGTTTTGCGAGCGCGATGGCGACCACTGCGATCACTGCGACGATGGCGATGGTTTTGCGTTGTCTCGCATTGTTTTTCTGCGTGGTTGGCCGCATTGCTGGTTCCTTTTTTCTTGTGCGGCTTTCATTTTGGACAAACGTTGCGAGTGTACAAAAACACTTCCGAGAAACGATTTACCGGTGGAAATAGTGCGGATTATTTTGCTGTGAAAGGAATTTGTTTGTTGTTGCGATGCTGGGCGCGTCAGGTTTGCGTGGTATTTATGCTGGAGGGATAAACGTTTTAAGGGGGTTTGGATGGCGTATCGTGCGACACTGAAGGATGTGGCCGCTGCCGCAGGGGTGTCTGTGACGACGGTTTCGCTGGTGTTGAATAATCGTCCTGCTCGCGTGTCCGAGGAGAAGCGCAGGGTCATTGCCGATGCGGCGAAGAAACTGAATTATGTGCCGAATCAGAGCGCGCGAAGCTTGGTGACCAAGCAATCCCAGTTGGTGGCGTTGATTGTGCCTGATATTGAGAACTTGTTTTTCGCGGCGTTTGCCAAGTGCGTGGAGGATGAATGCGCTGCGCAGGGGTATTCGCTGATTGTGGCCAATTCCGATGATTCGCGTGTTACTGAGCATGAGTTGTTGCAGCGTCTTCCGGCTCGTGGGGTGGACGGTGTGATGCTGATTCCGGCGCGCGAGTCCTGTGTTGGCGATGCTGTTGGGCGGTTGCGTGAGGATGTGGCGCTTGTGTCGTGCCCTGTGGTGTTGATCGACCGTTTGACTCAGTGCGGTTGGTGTGATGCGGTTGGCTTTGATAATTATCTTGGCGGCCGTTTGGCTGCCCAGTATCTGTTGGAGGGTGGTCATACTCGTATTGGTATTGTCACCGGCGATATTGCGGAGTTGAGTGCCGCGGAGCGTCGTCGTGGTTTTGTGGATGCTATCGAGCAGTCGGGAAAGCATTTTGATTCTGCGCTGTGTGCTGAGGGGGATTACCGTTTCGGTAGTGGCTATCGTGCTGCTGATCAGATTATTGATGGCGGTGCGACTGCCGTGTTCTGCTGCAATGATGTGATGGCGCTTGGTTTTCGTCAGCGTATGGCGGAGCGCGGGTTGCGCGTTACTGAGGATATGCAGGTGATTGGTTACGACAATATTCTCAAGCGATTCGGGCTTGGTTGGCGTATGACCACCGTTGAACAGAGCGTGACTGATCTGGCTGCCGCATGTTGGGATATGTTGCGTGGGCGGATTGATGTTTCGGTTCATACTAAGTCCGGTGTGGATTCGGTGGCTGCTCGTCCGTGGCTTTCCGATCCGCAGGTTGAGGTGCTTACGCCGAAATTGGTGCAGGCGGCCTGCTCGTAAACCGCCATTTTTAAGTGCTGCAGACCGGTAAAAAACGGGTGGTGTAGATCAATCTCGATATGCAGTGACATCAGTATCTCCAATATTCTGTAAATGTTGGAAATAAAGGCAACACGCCGTGCGTGGGGTGTCGAATTTGCGTTATTGATAAAACGCTTTATCATAAATCTTGTCAACGCACAACACAACCGAAGAATGTATTCGATGTATAACTGACGGCGCACCCGTATGGTGGCGGACTGTCGTCAGGCTCGTCAAAGAGGAAAGGCACACACATGAAAAAGATGATTCTCGATCTTGATACCGGCGTTGATGACGCACTTGCCATTTCGTATGCCCTGGGAAGCCCGGAAG
>ENA-OQNJ01000159-OQNJ01000159.1-human-gut-metagenome-genome-assembly--contig:-NODE-159-length-17148-cov-2.727278_pt1 | contig 17148 bp, 22 predicted proteins | sample MGYA00242630_ERZ504882 | MGnify/ENA primary metagenome ERZ504882 (study PRJEB26092, sample SAMD00036408) | human gut metagenome | host: Homo sapiens | study: EMG produced TPA metagenomics assembly of... | reverse complement strand
AGGAGCGTTTCTGAACAGTTGGCTAAGGAGGCTGAGGTAATCAAGCTGTATGTACTAGACTAAAATGTATGACAGCGAGAGTGGTTTCTTTTATGATATTCGTTTGAATGACCGTACATCTGTCAAGGTGATGGGGGCTGACGGGGTGGTTGCCTTTGTGGGCAGGTATTGCTACCCCGGAACAAGCCGAGAGTGTGAAGAACATCATGATGGATGAAAAACATTTCAACTCTTACCTGCCGCTAGGTACTCTTGATGTAAGTCATCCTGCATTGCGTCCTACTTTCGGTTATTGGCGTGGTCCGGTTTGGTTTAACCAGGTATATTTTGGTATAACCGGATTGAAGCGCTACGGATATGTGGAGGAAGCCGACTTGCTGACTCGCAAGTTCATGGCACATGCTCAAGGACTGATGACCGACGGACCGATTCATGAAAACTACAATCCACTGACAGGTGAAGTGTTGAATGCACCCAACTTTGGTTGGTCTTCTGCTTTGATTTTGCGATTGTTGTTGGATCAATGATAGTGGAAGTAAAAATCAGTATGCGGATACTCCGAATTTATTAAAAGATATATTTATGATGAAAATTCGTTCTATATTGACAGGGATTGCCATATCTTTGTCGTTGGCAGGTATGGCACAATCCCAATATGACGGTGCTCCGGTAAACAGGAGCGCTAATGAAACAAGCACAGACAATGTAGAAGTGCGTAGAAACAAATACCCCCGTTCGGATAATGATTGGGAGAATTTTGATGTGCTTCATATCAATCGTCTGCCTTCGGCGGCTAATTTTATGGGATACCCCACTAAAGAATTGGCATTGCAGGGTGATAAATCACAATCTCCTTACTTCCAATCCTTGAACGGAACATGGAAATTTCATTTTGTACCCCGTTCGGATGAACGACCGATGGACTTCTTCCAAAAAGGATATGATGTTTCAGGTTGGGATGATATTAAAGTTCCTTCCAATTGGGAGCTTCAAGGGTTCGGCTATCCTTTTTATGTAGGCAGTGGGTATGGTATAAAGAAGAATCCACCATTGATTGCAGTGGAAAACAGCCCGGTTGGCTCTTATAGACGTACTTTTACTATTCCTGCCCATTGGAATAAACGCCAGATTATTCTTTATTTCGGAGGAGTGGCTTCTGCTTTTTATGTGTGGGTGAATGGTGAAAAAGTAGGTTACTCTCAGGATTCCAAAACACCTTCGGAGTTTGATATTACGCCGTATGTAAAACAAGGGGAGAATGAAATAGCCGTACAGGTTTTCAAGTTCAGTGACGGATACTATCTGGAAGATCAGGATTACTGGCATCTGTCCGGTATCTACCGCGATGTCCGCCTCGTATCGAAACCGGTGCAGCACATCCTGGACTATAAGGCAGAGACACTGTTCACACACCCGGATTACACGAAAGCTACCCTCTCTGTCACGATCTGGCCGGACAACTCCAAACCGCTGTACGGCGAGTATCATGCCAAAGTGACGCTGTATGATGCAGAACAGAACAAAGTAACCGAGATGGATTCGAGACCGTTTGCTGAGTGCGGCTTCTATCTGATGCCGAAATTCATCGCAACCGTTACTGCTCCGGTAGAGAACCCGGCACTCTGGACTGCAGAGACTCCGACACTTTACACCCTCGTTGTCGAGCTACAGAACAAAGAGAATGAGACGGTTGATATCGAGAGCTGCAAGGTCGGCTTCCGTCAGGTGGAAATCAACAGCCGCGGTGTTCTGACCCTGAATGGCAAACGCCTTGTGATCCGAGGTGTTGACCGCCACGATTTTTGCGCCGAGACGGGTACGTACCGTTTCTGAGGAGCAGATGCGAAAAGAAATTGCTGTGATGAAACGCCTGAATTTCAACGCTAGTTCGTACCAGCCATTATCCGAATTCCGTGAAATGGTATGATCTGTGTGACGAGCTTGGCATTTACCTTGTCGATGAGACAAATCTTGAGACGCACGGTTACGGCGGACAGCTCAGTGCATCCGCTGAGTGGACAGCCGCTTATCTGGAGCGTGCAACCCGTATGGTACTGCGTGATAAAAACCATCCTTCCATCGTCTTGTGGTCCCTTGGAAATGAATCCGGTGCCGGGGCGAATCATGCTGCGATGCACGGCTGGATCCGCGAATACGACAAGACAAGATACGTTCAGTATGAGTCCGGCAACCCAAAGAGTAATATTTCCGATGTCATCTGCCCGATGTATCCGACGATGAGCTGGCTTACGGATGTGATGGCAGACGATTCTGATCTCCGCCCGTTCATCATGTGCGAATATGCGTATGCAAAGAGCAACAGCAACGGAAACTTCAAGGAGTTCTGGGACTATGTCAATAAATACCCGCGTTTCCAGGGCGGCTTTATCTGGGATTTCGCGGACAAGGCGATTGCGATCCACGAGGAGGACGGAAATATCAAATACGGCTACGGCGGAGCGTTCGGAGAGGATGTGACCGATCCGGTTCCGGATATGTGTCTGAATGGTGTTGTCTTTGCCGATCTTTCCTATAAACCGGGCGCCTATGAGGTGAGAAACGGCCAGTCCCCGGTTACGATTGAGCAGGTGAAAAATCCATATACCGGCGAAACTATATGGGTGCTGGCAAACCGCTACCATACCCTCGATCTTTCTCATCTGCAGGTGCGCTATGAAATTGTGCAGAACGGCGAAACGCTTGCAAAAGGCAGCTATCCGGCATTTTACACGGCAGCCGGAACAACAGAGACGCTTCCGCTTCCGGAGCTTCCGGCGAAACTGCATGGCGAGGCGTATGTAAATTATTACGTTGAGCTTGCCCAAGATACCTTCTATGCACCGGCGGGAACAGAACTATACCGCCGTCAGATTCCGGTTACTTCAGGTGTTTATCTGGCAGACGAGAAAACGATTGTCGGGAAACCACTGACCGTATCGGAGGATGAAAAATCATGTTCGCATCACCGGCGAAGAGACCGAAATTATCTTTGATAAAAAGACAGGTGAATTTACCAGATATCAGGCAAAGAGCGTTTCTTTTATGACCGGCGGAAAAGATGAATTTTATCGTGCCCCAACCGGTATTGATGAGGGAACCCATGAAAGTGATTACGATGATATCTGGCGCGCGGAAGGTCTGGATCGTCTGAAAAAGGAAGTACAGTCAGTATCGGCTGTCAGTGCCGGAAATCAGGTGCTTCTTGAAGTGCAGGCTTCCTATACCGCGGAGCCGGACAACGCAGTACTCTTTACCGCTCATACTCTGTATCGCATCGGCAGTGAGGGAATGGAGCTGAAAAACGAAGTAACAAACAACAGCGGCCTTGAGACCATCGCAAGAGTCGGACAGTCGTTCCGCTTCCCTGCAGCGTTTGATACGCTCACCTGGTATGGAAAAGGTCCCTGGGAGACGTATGCAGACCGAAAGGACGCAGCTTTTACCGGATTTTACACATCTTCTGTAGCAGAACAGCACGTTCCGTTTGTAGTACCTTGCGAATGCGGTGGCCATGAGGATACGCGATTTGCCGTTCTTTCGGATGGAACACATACCGTTCAGATTGTGGGCAGTGATGATTTCCATTTCAGTGCACTTCCTTATTCTATAGCAGAATATCGAAAAGCCACATATGAGGAAGAACTTCCGGAGCAGACAACAGGAACCTGGCTGATCCTGGATGCAGCGCACGCAGGCCTTGGCGGAGATACCGGCTGGACGAAAAATATTCACCCGGAATATCGTGTATGCAAGGGAAGATACAGCTATACGTTCCGTTTCCATTTCGCATAAAAGAAAGAAATCGGCCAACTGTTTATTTTTCGGAAGGCAGACGGCCGATTTTATTTGCTCATTCGCAGCCATCATGAAAAGTTTTGCTTCGCAAAAGGAGAACTGCACACGCCTGAAGCACTTTTTTTGCGCACCGGAGCAGCAATCATTTTGCCTGTTTTATTTAGTAGCGTTAATAATAAATACTTGACAATTTATAAGGAGTGGTGTAGGGTAAAGGTGTCAAAGGAATTTCACCGGATCGGGTGTAATTCCGTTCACTATCCTATACGAAAAGAAGAGGTATTCATGATGAAAGAATTAAAGCCAATCAAAGAGGGTAAGGTACGCGAGATTTATGATAACGGCGACAGCCTGATCATGGTAGCAACCGACCGTATTAGCTGTTTTGATGTCATTCTGAACAATGTGGTAACAAAAAAAGGTACCGTTCTGACCCAGATGTCCAAATTCTGGTTCGATCTGACAGAAGACATCCTTCCGAATCATATGATCTCTGTAGACGTAAAAGACATGCCGGAATTTTTCCAGCAGGAGAAATTTGACGGAAACAGCATGATGTGCCGTAAGCTGGAAATGCTTCCTATCGAGTGCATTGTCCGCGGCTACATTACCGGAAGCGGCTGGGCAAGCTATCAGAAAACAGGAAAAGTATGTGGCATCGAGCTTCCGGAAGGATTAAAAGAATCTGACAAGCTTCCTGAGCCAATCTACACTCCGTCCACAAAGGCTGAAATCGGAGATCATGACGAAAATATCTCTTATGAGCAGAGCATCGCCCATCTGGAAAAATACTTCCCGGGAAAAGGAGCCGAGTATGCAGAGAAGCTTCGCGACTACACCATCGCTCTGTATAAAAAACTGTGCTGATTATGCTTTAAGCAAAGGCATTATCATTGCAGACACAAAATTTGAGTTTGGTCTTGATGAAACGGAAATATCGTAATCGGCGACGAGATGCTGACTCCGGACAGCTCCCGCTTCTGGCCTGCAGATGGTTATGAACCAGGCCATGGTCAGCCATCTTTTGACAAACAGTTCGCGCGCGACTGGCTCAAAGCCAACGATGGAAACCACGACTGGACTCTGCCGCAGGAAATCGTAGACAAGACGATCGAGAAATATCTTCAGGCATATGAGATGCTGACAGGAAAACCGCTGGCATAAAGAATATCATAGTGTTAAAAAGCTACAGGAGGCAGGTTCTGCCTCCTGTTTTTGCATATTTTGTGATAAGATCAGATGATAATCTGATACTCAAATGCGTGAAACATGTGATATAATGGGAAGAAAGACAGGATGCGAAGGAGGAAACACGATATGAAAATTGCTACTGCAATTGAAAAAAACTGACAGATTTTTAATAAGGGAAATATTCATGATATTTATCATTTTCTGAAGGTATGGGCCTTTGCAAAGAACATCGGCGAGGCGGAAGGACTGGATCCAAAAACACAGGAAACGCTGGAGATGGCAGCTGTTGTCCATGATATTGCCTGCCCGCTGTGTCGGGAAAAATACGGAAATACCAGCGGAAAGCATCAGGAAGAGGAAAGTGCGCCGCTCGTTGCAGAATTTTTCAAAGATGTACCGGCAGGAGAACTGGATGTCGAACGCATCACATGGCTGGTTACGCATCATCATACCTATACAAATGTAGAGGGAATGGATTACCAGATCCTGCTGGAAGCCGATTTTCTGGTCAATGCCGGCGAGAGCGAATATTCAAAACAGGCGATTGAAAATTTCTGCAGAAAAGTATTTCGGACGGAAGCGGGAACGCATCTGTTGAAGAGTATGTTTCTGGAGAAGGAATAAGGTCATGAAGTGTGACATCCTCCCCCACCTCTACAGGTGGTGGAGGATGTCACTTTTACAGCAGGACAGCCGGGAGATCCCGAAGTATCTGGATGCTACCTTATGGAACAGGGGATTTGTGGATACAAACGGCAAATACTATGAGCTTTGGAATGCGCAGGCACAGTATTATACGGAGTAAAATTTTGGCAATCTGTCGGCAGAAGCCATTCACAGAGAGATTGACGGTACACTGAAACGGCTGGGAACAGAGTATCTGGATCTGTATATCATTCACCGTTTTGACTACGAAACTCCGATTGAGGAAACAATGGAAGCCCCGAATGTATGACCGCACTGGCATGGCAATGGGCGAAGGGAGTCAGCTCCCCGATTATCGGTGCGACCAAGGCGGCAATTGTTTCGTAAAAAACTATGGCATGTAAAACGCGTCAGACTTGTTGTAGTCTGACGGCGTTTTGCGTTAGGAAGCTCTTTGAAGAAACATCTATATTATTTCGTTTCCTGTCCCGCTTTCTTCCGGTAACAGTTCTTTTCCACAGCTGATAACAATGATGACACCAAGAACCATCAGCAGAATGGCGATGATGAGCTGCAGTCCCTCAACGAGGAAGACAGCGGTTCCTGCTCCATACGCTTTTACAAGTGCAATGACACGCTCTACCAGTGCGGTAAAGGTGACACAGAGCATGATGATAAGCGGCGGGAACAGGGTTCTGTTTTCACGGCCGGTGACTTTCAGGAAGACACAGAGCGTGATCAGAACGAGTGCACTCAGCATCTGGTTTGCACTTCCGAACAGCGGCCAGATATTGGCATATCCGATCTGGGTCAGGATGTAGCCGCAGAGCAGAGTAACAATGGTAGAGAAATATTTATTGCAGAGCAGCTTTCTCCATCCGGCAGCATGTTCCATATCATCGACAGTGAACAGTTCCTGGAAGGACATACGGCCGATTCGTGCAACGGAGTCAAGACTGGTAAGTGCCAGCGCCGATACACACATCGTCATGAAGCACTGTGCTCCGTATACCGGGATGCCGAACATTTCCAGAAATCCGGCAACACCGGAAGAAAAGATCGCAAATGGCGTTCCGACAGCAGCCGTACCGTCTGCAGAAGCAGCAGCACCGGCAACGCAGAGGGCGAGGACGGCAAGCAGGCTCTCCAGAACCATAGCTCCGTATCCGACTTTCTGCATATCTTTTTCATTCGCAATGGTTTTCGAAGAGGTTCCAGACGATACCAGGCTGTGGAATCCGGAAACAGCACCACAGGCAACGGTGACAAACAGGATCGGGAACAGATCTCCGGATGCCGCATTGTGGAAACCGGTGTACATTGGAAGATTCATTTTCGGGTGTGCAACAACAAGTCCGACAACAGCGCCAAGGATCATGCCGGCAAACATAAAGGTTGTCATAAAGTCACGCGGCTGCATCAGAAGCCACATCGGAAGGACAGCGGCAAGAAAGATGTAGGCAAATACCAGATAAGTCCAGGTTGCTTTGCTTGTTACAAGCGGTACATTCATGCCGATTGCAAAGGCTGCAACAGTGCAGGCAAGGCCGAGTACCATTTCTTTCCAGCCTTTCCACTGCAGTTTTTTCTGGAGCAGTCCGAAGACAACAGCAAAAGCGATAAATAGCAGGGAGATGCTTCCGGCAGCGCCGTTTACAGTTGCCTGGGCAGAAAGCTTTGTGACGCCGTCAACCGTTTCGTAAGCATTAAATGTTCCGGCAACCATATCTGCAAAGGCGGCGATAACGATCAGTGTAAAGAGCCAGCAGAAGAGAAGAAACAGTTTTTTTCCTGTTTTGCCGATGTATTTCTCAATGAGAAGTCCCATGGATTTTCCTTCGTTTTTGACACTCGCATACAGCGCACCGAAATCGGTAACAGCACCAAAGAAGATACCGCCGATCAGGATCCATAAAAGGACGGGAACCCATCCAAAGACAGCGGCCTGAATGGCACCGGTGACAGGGCCTGCACCTGCGATTGAAGAAAACTGATGGGCGAATACGGTCCATCCATCGGTAGGGACGTAATCCTGACCGTCATTTTTTGCAACGGCAGGTGTTTTTGCTTTAGGATCGATGCCCCATTTCTTTGCCAGCCAGCTTCCGTAGAAGGTATAACCTGCTATCAGACATACGGCGGCGATCAGTACAATAACCAACGTGTTCATAATAAAATTCCTCCTCGTTCAAAAATGATATTTCCAGTTTACATGGATTTCAAATGGAAAAAGAAAAGGGAAAAGGCAAATTGTGTTGGTATGCTTGGAAATAAAAAAAGCTTCGTCTCCCTGACTTATGCAAGAAGACGAAGCTTTCAAAAAACGCTCCGCGTTACCACTTCTAATTATCGGCTGTTTCTTTTGGTCGATCACTCAGACAAGATCCCCGAAACCATTTGATACACTTTCCGGTGAATCTCTTCTCTGCTAACGGTGAGAGGCCGGTCCGGACTACTTTCCATTTCTGGTTTCGTCTGTACAGCTCACAGGGGATTGTTCTTTGGGATACCTGCCATCTCGCACCAGCCGATGGTTCTCTGCAAAGGCTCACCCGAAAAATGTTGTCCTGCTCATTGCTTTTTTCTGATCCCTTTTTTCTTTTGAACACTTTGCATTATAGTCTCATTTTTCGGTTTGTCAAGCAATTTTAAAAAAATATCATGTTTTTTCCCTGAAAATAGTAAAAATCTATTTCTTGACACAGAAAACCAGAATTTTTATAATAGAAGAAAAAGCGCAGAACCAGAAGGCTTCTGCGGAAAGGTGGTAGTTTTTGTATGGGGTATTATGACAAAGAACGTGTAAGGGGATTTTTGCACAATCAGGACGGTATTATTGTGAATGATTTCGGAGAAGAGGTGATTCTCCGCGGCTGGGGCATGGGAAACTGGGATAATCCGGAAGGATTTATGCTCGGCACCCAGAGCGGCTTTGGACTGTTCGAGCCTGGAAAATATGCGCCGATGGGACGTATGGACCGTGGAAGAAGTATGGACCAGATTCTACGGGAGACCTGCGGAACGAAATATGCGGAGGAGTTCTGGAAACGCTGGAGACGGCTGTATCTGACGGAGGAGGATATTGCACTTCTCTCCAGACGCGGTTACAATTCCGTGCGTCTGCCGATCCGCGCAGGAAGCTTTCTGTATGAGGAGCCGGGGATTACGTATAATGAAGATTCCTTTGCCATGCTGAATGATGTTCTCGACTGGTGTGAGACGTATCAGGTTTATGCTGTCGTAGATTTCCATGCGGCAACGGCAGGCCAGTCCGGAATTCCGTGTGATGACGGCGTGGACAATGGACAGCATCTGTATGACGATGAAGAATCGATGGAGCGGATGTTTCTTCTGATGGAAGAGTTTATGAGAAGATACAAAGACCGCTGGATCATCGGCGCATATGACTGTATCAACGAGCCGATCTCCATGACGCCGCGCCGCGAGGAGCTGACACCGAAGCTGGTCTATTTTTACGAGGAAATGATCCGCCGCTGCAGAAAGATCGACCAGAAACACTTATTTTTGCTGAATGGTACACAGTTTTCCTCTCTTACATATTTCTTTAATCATGAGTTTGACCCGGAATACCACAACTGGGGCATCAGTCTTCATGCGTATGAGATGGTTGTTCCGGAGGTAGCTTCTCTTGCCAGTGTTCTCCGTACCTGCCGGGAACAGAAGATCTGCCTGTGGATGGGCGAGACAGGAGGAAGAAATGAGCACGCATGGCAGACAACGATGTATGAGATTCTTGCCGAGTACCACGCCGGTTATAATCTGTGGTGCTGGAAAACGGTAGAGGGAGCAGGATGTGCTTCGATTCTGAACTTTAATGTTCCGGATGAATGGCATCTGATTACCGATTATGCAATTAATGGAGCTGCAAAACCGTCCTACGAGCATGCGCAGGCCATCTGGGACAGCTACCTGGAATGCCTGGCGGTCGATAAATGCAAAGAAAATACGCAGTATCATCCTTATCTGCTTCGAGAGGGCGATTTTGAGATCCCGGCGATCGGCTACAACGCGCTGCCGATGGATTCACACCGTGGTCTTAGTGATCTTCCGAATGCTGCAGGATATCGTCTGTATGACCGGTTTGAATTGGTTTATGTAAAAAGGATATCATCCTGAACCGGCCGGGTTTGCCGCACCGGGTCCGATCAAACATCCGAGAGATCATGTACAGCTTCAGCTGGGAGCAGGAGAGTATGCTTCCTATACAATCCGTGAAAAAGAAACCTATACCGTTTCTGTAACTTACTGTGCAGACAAAGAGGTGAAGGTACAGGCAGCTATTCAGGGAGAGACTCTTTTTGAAGGGGTAATGCCTCCTGCCGGTGAGAAAGTAACTTCGGATGTTCATCCATATTTTGCATATGAAACAGCACCGAACACACTCGAACGGTTCACACTCGGTACCGTTACAGGAGAAGGCATTCTGAAAATAGAGGTTCTGGACGGATGTGCACGGTTCGGACAGATTGTGATTCGGAAAAGTGAAAAATAGCAGAACATAACGTTTCTTTATGAGGAATAAATAACAGATCTATCTGCCCGCAGGAATCAAAAAAATCCGACGGGCAGATTTTTTTGAGTTTTTTTTCAGTTTTTCCATTGACAATTGCATCACTGGTGCTATAATAAAAACAAACATATGAATAAATGTTCATATGAACAGTGAAAATGAAAAAGGAGATCAAAAGCGATGAAGAAAACGTATAAGATCGATGTTGACTGCGCAAACTGTGCAAACAAAATGGAAGAGGCTGCAAAAAACACAGCAGGTGTAAAGGATGCTACCGTAAACTTTATGATGCTCAAAATGATCGTTGAGTTCGAAGACGGACAGGATCCAAAGAGCGTTATGCAGGATGTTCTGAAAAACTGCAAAAAAGTTGAGGATGACTGCGAGATCTTCCTCTAAAATAAAAACTTTCATCGGCGGATGGAAGAAAAAGCTGGAGCAGAATAGATTCTAAAACCTGTCTGCGGTTCAGCTCGAGAAAAATCCAGTATTTTCTCTCTGGAGCAGCGGATTTGGATCTGTAAATCTCTGGGATGAAATGCTGGATTTTTTCATCCGGCGGTAAGAACAAAGGAGGCATATGTATGAATAAGAAACAGAAAAAGGTTCTCATCCGCGTCATCGTTGCATCGGTTCTTCTGATTCTCTGCGCGGTACTGCCGACAACCGGCTATGTGCGATTTGCAACCTTTATGGTTCCTTATCTGGTCATCGGATACGATATCCTGAAAAAGGCCTGGAAGGGAATCCTGAACAAACAGGTATTTGATGAAAACTTTCTGATGGCTGTTGCAACGGTCGGTGCCATTCTGCTTGGCGAGTATCCGGAGGGCGTAGCCGTTATGCTGTTTTACCAGATCGGCGAACTGTTCCAGAGCTATGCTGTCGGAAAGAGCCGCCGGAATATCAGCGAACTGATGGATATCCGCCCGGATTATGCAAATATCGAGGTAGACGGAAAACTCGAGCAGGTTGATCCGGATGAAGTTGAGGTTGACACAATCATCGTTGTACAGCCTGGTGAAAAGATTCCGATCGATGGTGTGATCGAAGAAGGAAACACCACACTGAATACCAGTGCCCTGACCGGAGAGAGTGTTCCGCGTGACGCCCGGGAGGGAGACGAAGTCATCAGCGGATGTATCAATATGTCCGGTCTGATTAAAGTAAAAACCAACGAAAGAGTTTGGAGAGTCCACCGTATCCAAAATTCTGGACCTTGTGGAAAACTCCAGCTCCAAGAAATCAAGATCCGAGAACTTTATTTCCAAATTTGCGAAATACTATACACCGGCCGTCTGCTACGGTGCGCTGGCGCTGGCAATCCTGCCGCCGCTGGTACGGATGCTGTTTTTAAGTGCCGCTCCTGAGTGGAGCATATGGATTTACCGTGCGCTGACCTTCCTGGTTATCAGCTGCCCTTGTGCACTGGTCATCAGTATTCCGCTCAGCTTCTTCGCCGGTATCGGCGGCGCAAGCCATGAAGGTGTCCTGGTGAAAGGTTCCAACTATCTGGAAACACTTTCCCAGACCAAATACGTTGTATTCGATAAAACCGGTACCATGACACAGGGTGTCTTTGAAGTAGCCGGTATTCACCACAATACGATCAGTCAGGAAGATGTTCTGGAATACGCAGCACTTGCTGAGTGTGCTTCGAGCCATCCGATCAGCAAGAGTCTGCAGAGAGCATATGGAAAACTGATCGACCGAAGCCGTGTCACGGACATCGAAGAGATCAGCGGAAACGGTGTAACAGCAAAGGTAGACGGTAAAAATGTCGCTGCCGGAAATGCAAAACTGATGGAGCGCCTTGGCGTTGATTATATCGACTGCCACAGCGTCGGCACCATCGTCCATGTTGCTGTAGACGGCAAGTATGCCGGACATATCCTGATCTGTGATATGATCAAACCGCATGCGAAAGAGGCGATTCAGGCGCTGCAGAAATCCGGTATTAAAAAGACGATTATGCTGACCGGAGACTCCAAGCGGATAGCCGATCAGGTAGCTGCAGATCTTGGAATTGATGAAGTTTACAGCGAACTGCTTCCTGGTGACAAAGTAAGTAAAGTGGAAGAGCTGCTTGCCGCAAAGACAGAAAAAGAAAAACTTGCCTTCGTAGGTGACGGCATCAACGATGCACCGGTACTGTCCCGTGCCGATATCGGTATTGCGATGGGAGCACTTGGTTCCGACGCAGCAATTGAAGCAGCTGATATCGTTCTGATGGACGACGATCCGCTCAAGATTTCCAAAGCAATTCACATTTCCAGAAAATGTATTCACATTGTTTATGAGAATATTTATTTTGCAATTGGTATCAAAGTATTGTTCCTGCTTCTGGGAGCCATCGGTATCGCTAACATGTGGATGGCAATTTTCGCAGATGTCGGAGTTATGATTCTGGCGGTTCTGAATGCAATTCGTGCTCTGTTTGTGAAAAATCTATAGAAAGACGAGGACACAAAATGGCAAAAATCAATCCGGAAGAAGCTGATCTGTGCTGTGACTCCTGTGAGGTTCATGAAAATCTGGTAAAGATTGTCAATGAGACCATGCCGGATGAAACAGAGCTTTACGATCTGGCAGAACTTTTCAAGGTATTTGGTGATTCCACGCGGATCCAGATCCTGTTTGTCCTGTTTGAGGCAGAGGTATGCGTCTGCGACCTGGCAGAAGCACTGCACATGACACAGTCCGCAATTTCCCACCAGCTTCGCATTCTGAAGCAGAATAAGCTGGTAAAGAGCAGACGAGAAGGAAAATCGGTGTTCTACTCTCTTGCAGATGGTCATGTACGGACAATCATCGCACAAGGACAGGAGCATATTGAAGAGGATTAAAAAAAGCATAAGATAGCAGAAACGTCCCGCAGATGAGAAATTTCATTTGCGGGACGTTTCTGCTTTTCACATTCATTCTTTATTTTGTAAACCATACTTCCCGAACATGCTGTTTTAGAAGGTTCCGTGCATTTTGGAAGCTATTTTTTGCTTTGTTTACATAACCGAATTATGTAAAGTATTTCTTGAATTTCATGATTTATACTCCTCGGAGTAATACGGAATGCAGAGATACATACCGTCCGTGATCTGGTTGGAACTCAGGTGATTGATCTCACGGACCTCGGCAATGTAACTGGAAATATCGGAGTATTCTTCTGTACGGTATTCTTTGGCGATGTCCCACAGTGTATCGCCGGAAGAAACGCGGATACTGGTGTAGTATTTGTAGGTTGGAGCTTTCGGCTCACTGTCTGCCTGCGTATTCTGCGGCGTGAAGTGGAAGATTAAAAGAAATGTGACGGCAACCAGAGACAGGAGAGCGGCGGCGGCGCGGATCTGCAGTTTTCTTCTCTGGATTTTTCGTCTTTCTCTCAGTGATTTTCTTTTCTTTGCATTGGTACTCATGTAAAATTCCCCCTTGATTTGTGATAGAAGAGTAGTTGTGCTACGTGAACATTTGTTCTTTCGAATATATGTTCATTATAATAAAAGAACGTATGTTTGTCAATACGAAATACGAACAAATTTTCGAAACTTTTGTTTGCGTTCCGGTGGGATTTATGGTAAAATTTATTTGGTATATTTTAAGCAAATATCGTATAGAAAGAGGGGACTACCCTAATTCATATAAAAAACGAAACGACAGGAGGAACATACGATGGCTGGAGACAAAAATAAACTGACAGAGAAACAGAGACAGATTCTCGAATATTTAAAACAGGAAATTTTGCAGAGAGGATTCCCGCCGTCTGTGCGTGAGATCTGCGAAGCGGTTTCCCTTCGTTCTACATCCTCGGTACATGCACATCTGGAAACACTGGAGCGGAAAGGCTATATCAAACGAGATGCAACAAAACCGAGAGCCATTGAAATCTGCGATGAAGGATTCCATACCGGCCGCCTTGGTGCAATCCAGGGAATTGCATCGGAAGACACCGCATCCCAGAGTGAGGTTGCACAGATTCCGCTGATCGGCAAAGTAGCTGCCGGAGAACCGATTCTTGCGGTAGAGAATATTGAAGGATATTTCCCGATGCCGGTAGACCGTCTGCCAAACGCAGAAACGTTCCTTTTAAAGGTACAGGGCGAAAGCATGGTAAATGCAGGTATTTTAGACGGTGACCTTGTTCTTGTGGAGCAACAGGCAACTGCGGAAAATGGAGAAAAAATTGTCGCTCTGGTCAATGATTCCGCTACAGTAAAAACATTCTACAAGGAAGACGGTTATTTCCGCCTGCAGCCGGAAAACGATGAGATGGATCCGATCCTTGTGAATGATCTGCAGATCGTAGGAAAGGTAATTGGAGTATTAAGATTTTTATCCTGAAAAATAAAAGAAGAAAATAAAAAATGTTGCGAAAAAACGAACAAGAAATCGGCCTGTAAAATTCGGCGGTTTCAGAGGAAAAACCGGTGATTTCTGAAAGTAACTCTTCAACTATTCGAAAAACCTGCGTTTCCCGAATAGTTATATAGAAGAAATACTTCTTTCATTTTCCCGGTTTTTCTGTTTAGAAAGGCTCATTTGCAGTTATGAAATCAAAAATTACGTATCACGAACAAACCGATATGGAAAATACACTGAAGCTCCGCGAGGTTCTGAAGACGCTTCCCTCTTTTACTTCCGAATTTTTCCGCGGCATCAGCACAACGACATCGACCAGCACACGAATCAAATATGCATATGACCTTCGGATCTTTTTTCAGTATCTGCAGAAAGAAAATCCGGAACTTGCCAAAATTCCCATGGATCAGATGTCCGTTGATGTGCTTGACCAGGTCACTGCACTTGATCTTGAGGAATACACAGAATATTTAAAGGCTTATATCGGTTCCCAGGAATCTTATACCACCAACGGGGAAAAAGGCCTGAAACGAAAATTGTCGGCACTTCGGACGTTCTATTCCTATTATTTCAAAAAGGAACTGATTGAGACAAATCCTACGCTGCTTATCGATATGCCGAAGCTCCATGAAAAAGAAATTATCCGTCTGGAGCCAAATGAGGTTGCGGAGCTTCTTGATTTTATTGAATCCTGCGGCGACGGGCTGAGCAATCATCAGCGGGCCTACTATGAAAAAACAAAGGAACGTGATTTTGCAATCATTACTCTTCTGCTTGGCACGGGAATCCGTGTGTCGGAATGTGTCGGGTTAGATATTGAGGATGTCGATTTTTAAAAACAATGGCATCAAAGTGCTTCGAAAAGGTGGAAATGAAATGTTTGTCTACTTTGGAGATGAAGTTGCCGAGGCACTGAAAAAGTATATCGAAGTCCGCGCAGGTATTACGCCTGTGGCAGGACACGAACACGCACTCTTCTATTCGGCGCAGAGAAAACGGATCAACGTCAAGACAGTGGAAAATCTGGTGAAGAAATATGCGTCCCAGGTGACGACAACGAAGAAAATTACGCCTCATAAACTGCGTAGTACGTACGGTACGACGCTGTATCAGGAAACAGGCGATATTTATCTTGTTGCGGATGTCCTCGGCCATAAGGATGTCAATACGACGAAGAAACATTATGCTGCCATGGACGATGCAAGGCGCCGTCAGGCTGCCACAGCGGTACGGCTGCGGGAGTCCATGCCGGAGCATGAGGAATAAAAACATATCAGAAACCAAAAGAGGAATCAACAGGGGATTATATCCCATTCGTTGATTCCTCTTTTTATGGAGACGACTTCTCTCCTGCTTTTTTAGTTACTCCGCCTTAATTGCCCAGCGCATTTTCGTTGAACTTGCACGGCTGTTGCGGATGCATTCTTCTTTGGAAGGACGAATGACTTCTTTTGAATATTCGGAATAAATACCGATCTGATACAGTCCCTTCATGGACTTTTTCACAAGCCGGTCTTCGCCGGAATGGAACGTCAGAATTGCCGCTCTGCCGCCCGGAGCAAGAGCATCCGGGAGTTTTTCCATGAATGCTTCCAGAACCTCATATTCGTTGTTTACATCGATCCGCAGTGCCTGGAATGTGCGGGCGCAGGATTTTTTGATGGCTTCTTTTTCTCGTCTTTCGGAAGAAAATCCAGTGCTTCAGCGATCAGATCACGCATTGCAAACGTAGTGTCAATTTTCTTTCCTTTCCGAAGTGCCCGCGTAACAGCCTGGGAAATTTCTTTTGCATACGGTTCATCGGCGTTTTCAATGAGCATGCCTTCCAGTTCATCGCGTGCAACCGTGCGCAGACGCTCGGCCGCGGAAATTCCTGCCTCCGGATTCAGGCGAAGATCCAGCGGTCCATCATATTTGTAGGAAAAGCCGCGCTCCGGATTATCAATCTGCATGGAGGAAACACCAAGATCCGCCAGAATGAAGTCAAAGGGGCCGTATTCGGCAGCAATCTGATCAATATTGGCAAAATTCTGATGAAGAATCGTTAAAATCTCAGGGCCGTACCCCTGCGTGGCCAGTCGTTCTTTGTTTTTGCCATCTCGATCGGATCGATATCCAGCGCACAGAGATGCCCTTTTCCCTGCAGGCATGCAAGCATACGGGAGCTGTGGCCGCCGTATCCGAGTGTTGCATCAAGTCCGTTCTGTCCCGGCTCGATCTTGAGAAAATCGAGGATTTCATCTACGAGAATCGGGATATGCATGCCGGCCGGTGTGCTTCCCTTTTGGATCACATGCTCAATGGTCCCCTGATATTTCTCCGGATTCAGTTCTTTGTATTTCTCATTGTAATTCCGCGGATGTGTGCCTTTGTAGCGGACGCGGCGTTTGTGTTCTTTCTGTTCTTCCATAAAATGTTCTCCTTATACTTCAAATATATTTAATCGAACATGTGCGTTCGAATATTTTCCAGATCAATTGGTTCTCCTGTCATCGGCTGCAGAAAGTGCAGTTTCCAGGCATGGAGCGCGGCACGGGGTACCGCCGTCGCGGACTCCGTAGAGCGGATCTCCGAAAAGTGGATGTCCAATAGATGCCATGTGAAGGCGGATCTGATGCGTGCGGCGGTTTCCA
>ENA-OQNJ01000158-OQNJ01000158.1-human-gut-metagenome-genome-assembly--contig:-NODE-158-length-17194-cov-2.459014_pt1 | contig 17194 bp, 25 predicted proteins | sample MGYA00242630_ERZ504882 | MGnify/ENA primary metagenome ERZ504882 (study PRJEB26092, sample SAMD00036408) | human gut metagenome | host: Homo sapiens | study: EMG produced TPA metagenomics assembly of... | reverse complement strand
CAGGAAAAGTGCGGTGCTACCATCTGCAAGGATCTGAAGGGGATAGAGAACGGCGCACCGCTGTGCCCGTGCCCGGAGTGCGTCCGCAACGCTGTTCTGGCACTGGGCGAGGTGCTGGGAGAGTAAGCAGAAGTTACGCTCTATTATAATATACGAATTTAGTTTATTTGAATCAAAGCAAAAAGCTCAAAAAGGAGAGATTATTCATGGTTTTATTGGTTGTAGATGCACAGAATGGTATCGTGGATGAACGCTTATATGAGTTCAGAAAGTTTGTTGGTAATATCAAAAAGCTGATTGGAGCAGCTCGAGAACAAGGCATAGAAGTTATTTATGTACAGCATGATGATGGACCTGATACCGGATTCTCTATCGGGGATGATGAGTTTGAGGTTTATTCCGAGTTTCAACCGATGCCTGATGAAAAACGGTTTATCAAGTCCGTATGCAGTGCGTTCAAAAAAGAGAGTGGTCTGCTTGAGTATCTGACTGCAAAGGAAGAAAAAGACGTGATGATTTGTGGCATTATGACTGATTTCTGTATCAATGCCACGGTAGAGGCTGGTTTTGAGCATGGCTTACACATGATTGTTCCTGCCTATGCAAATTCTACGCAGGACAATGAGTACATGACCAGGGAACAGGCTTACCATTACTATAATGAATTTCTCTGGCCTGAACGATATGCAGACTGCGTACCAATGGACAGGGCATTGGAATTACTCAAAAAAATGATATAGCGTGAACGGTCTTTGCTGAATACCTTTGTTACCGAAATACATTTGGTATGAACGCATTGGCGATTATTATATTCCGGTTCTTACCTTGTCCTCTGAGGAACAGTGCCCCATTGGTAAATGGGGACGGATGCACCGGGACTACATAAAAGAGCATCGTCCGATCCTTTTTAATGATCTGATCCTGAGCGGTCATCTCTGGGTATATTTGGTTGATTTGAACGAGCAGGCACAGGAGCGGTTAGACTCCATCATGGAGCAGATGAAAGTTGCCGAGGGCGTGACCGAGGAATTGAAACGAACCCAACAAATGGAATGGGTGCGGCGTTGCAATAACATTCACAACCGGGCAGAAGAAATTATTTTGCAAGAGATGATTTATTCATAACGGTATGGTAGAATGATTATGACAAATAAGAATTTGTTGAAAGGAGTAAACAACTATGAAAATGTCAAAAGAAAAAATTGATATAAGCATGTTTGCCCCATGCGGAATGAATTGTAAGGTTTGTTATAAGCACTGTTACAATAAAAAAACTTGTTCTGGGTGCTTGAATAGTGATAAAGGGAAACCAGAACATTGTCGTAAATGCAAAATAAAGGATTGCATCAAAGGAAAATCGTTATCCTATTGTTTTGAATGTGCTGAATATCCATGTAAGTTGATTAAAAATCTTGAAAAAAGCTATAACAAACGGTATCAAGCAAGTCTTATAGAAAATAGCCGTTTTGTTCAAGGACATGGTTTGGAACATTTCATGGAACAGCAGAAAATAAAATATACTTGTCCTAAATGCGGTGGCATTATTTCTATTCACGATAAAGAATGTAGCGAGTGTCAAGAAAAAATGAAATAACAAAATTTCAGTTTATAGAACTAAGAAAATTAGAATTGATGGAGGGATATATTATGATAGGCTTTAGTATAATGATGTGGTTCTGTTCTGCTCTTCTCATATTTGTTAGTTTTTCTCTATTAAAAGGAAATTATTCTTCTGTTCATGGCAAAGTATTTGAAACCACAAACGACAGAAAAGGATATGCAAAAGCATTAGGAAAGCCTGTTTTATTGATAGGAATTTGTCTTTTGTTCTCTGGAGTGATTGCAGTTATATTACCGAAAGATTATGCTATTTCTATTGCAGTTATATTTATATTATTTATAGCTGTTATTTGTAGTATATGGCTGTATAAGATTCAAAAAAGATTTTCGTAAATCCCAGTTTATCGTTCTGATTTTCAACTGAATAACCACAGCACAAACCGCTGCTACATGGAAGCCAACAAACCATGCAACAGCGGTTTTTCTTTATCGTTTTTTTTTTAAGCTGGTGCAGGATATTAGAACTACGAAAAAGTAAAATGGACATGGCGGCATCCTCCTGTTACCGCCGTACCAGATTTCAATGTATAGAATCATTTTTGTGTCTTAAACGCAATGAAGCGGCGGTCTTGATTTCTCAAAACCGCCGCAGAACATGTGGAATAAGCGCACAAAACCAACCTACCCGGCAACGGTTTTTTTCTTTTCCCGTCAGGCGGGCAGGAGTTTTCATAATGTTTTCACTGTTTTTTATCTTTTCTCAATGTTAATAATCCGTTGTGTCCAATCACGGTAAAATGCTCCTTCATGTGATACGAGCAATACAGTACCCGCAAAATCCATAAGAGCTGATTTCAATGCTTCCTTTGCCTGAACATCCAGATGATTTGTGGGTTCGTCCATAATTAGAAAATTGCAGGGAATCAGTGTTAGCAAACACATTTTTACTTTCGCCTGCTCACCTCCACTTAATGTTCCAATCGCTTGCATTGCGTGCTTGCTGGAAATTCCACACCGGGCTAAATGTTTGCGAACATCTTTTATGACCATATCAGGATGGACATTGGAAACAATTTGAATTGGTGTCTGTTCAGGTTCGTCCCATATTAAGTCCTGCTCAAAATATCCAAGGGTAACTTGATCGGAAAATTTGAAATGACCTTGCATGGACGGGATTTGTCCAATTAATGTCTTGAGCAAAGTAGATTTCCCAATTCCATTAAAGCCAGTGATAACAACTTTTTGCCCGCCTTTTATTCTAAAATCAATATCTGATAGAACTGGATAGTGATAACCAACTGCCAGATGTTTGACCAGCAGATGCTCCGTATTTGTCAGCGGTAAAACAGGAAAATCAAAATGAGGAATAATCTCTTTCTGTTCCAAAGCCTCCATTTTGTCCATTCGATCAAGCTGTTTTTGCCGCCCTCTCGCCATTTTTGCTTTTCGTCCAGCAATATTTTTCCTAATAAACTCCTCTGTTTTTTTGATTTCCTTTTGTTGCGCTGAGTATTGACGAATGTAATCTTCCCGCAACAGTATCTTTTTTCGCAGAAATTCAGAATAAGTGCCATAATACTTTGTTATTGTGTCATTATCTATATCGCAGATACGATTTGCGATTTTATCCAAAAAGTCAAAATCATGGGAAACAACTAAAAAAGCATTTTCCAAAGAGGATAGGTATTCCGCCAGCCATGCAACATGATCTTTATCAAGAAAATTTGTCGGCTCATCTAATAGCAATACATCTGGTTTTTCAAGCAGTAGCTTTGCCAAAATCACTTTTGCTCGCTGGCCACCACTCATTTCAATGATAGGGCGGTCAAGACCAATCGCAAGCAGCCCCAGCCCATTTGCAACGCGCTCGATCGCAGTATCAATGGAATAGAAGTCATGTGTTTCAAGCTGCTCTTGATAGTAGGCAGCAAGTTCCAGATTTTTCATATCTCCATCGGCGGCCTTTTCATATAGCTGCATAACTTGTGTTTCTATTTCAAACAGCTTTGCAAAGGCTGATTTCAAAAACTCTTTCATGGTAAGCGTATGGTCGATTTCTGCATACTGATCCAAATAGCCAATCGTAATATTTGGCTGCCAGATAATCCGTCCGCTATCAGGTATGATCTGCTCTGTACAGATTTTGATTAAAGTGCTTTTGCCGGTTCCGTTCTGCCCGACAATGCCAATATGTTCTCCTTTATTGAGTGTGAAGCCTGCATTTTTGTATAGCACATTCTCACCAAAAGAGTGTGTCAGTCCGTCAATTTCTAATAAGCTCATTTTTATTAACCCTTTCCTGCATATTCTCTGATACAAAAGAAAAACGGCAGAAAGCAGAGATACACAAGTGTATCCGCCTTCTGCCTTTGGCATAGCAGCGCCAAAAACCAAAAGACTATGGACAAAACATTGTCCATAGCCTCGTACACATTATAACTGCATGGAAAGCCATTTTCTCAAAATGGGTATAAAACCCCCTTTATGGCTTCCCGATGAAATCGAAATGCGTCATTTATACGCTATACTCTGCACAATGTTTCATCGGTTTGGATTGTACAGAGTTGATTCTCTTTTACGCTGATCGGTTAAATGAAAGTTCATATCTTGCTCCCCTTTGGAGATATATTTTTATATAGAATAGCACAAACATTCTTCTTTGTCAATCTTATGAAATAATATATCATGTAATATCAAATCATATTACATTCTCATAATCCAACCCGAAATGTACAATGATATAGGGTGATATGAGAATGAACCAAGATGAAAGAAGGTTTGACTTTCATGGGCTCGGGCTCGCTTTGAAACAGGCCAGAGAGGAAAAGGGCTGGATGCAAGCATAAGGGCTCATTGCTGATGGAGCACACCAGTCGCCCCGGCGATGTGGCAGACCCGTGGTACACAGGGGAGTTTGAAGCCACATGGCAGGAAGTGCCGGAGGGCTGCACCGCCCTGCTGGAAGAGCTGCGATAAAAGGGAAAGGGGATAACGAAACGATATTGCAAGGGCGAACGGTTTGCTGACCTGTCGTTTGCCGGGGAAGTCTTTGATAGAATAAACCTATTGACATGGTGCGAAAATGGGCTTATACTATCCCCAACACGAGAAAGGGAGCGCAGACAGATGAAACATACAGCAGATGCCCGGCACAGGCTGCCCGGGCGAATGCGCTGCTCCCAGACAAATTCCCGGCAGACAGACTGAAAAAACAGGAAGATGCCGTTGTCTGGGAGAAGTACCCGAACATACATCGTCAAAACAAAAGGAGAATCGACAATGGCTGATTATAAACTGTGGAACGCACTGAAGGATGCTAAAAAATATCGCTGGGTGGAACTTTCTCACTCGCTGAACAACGAAAGCCCCTACTGGTCCGGCATCCCGGAAGGCTCCGTGGAGCTGGCAAAGACCGTGTGGGACTGGGGCAAGCCGGAACTGGAATGCCTGATCCAGACCTTCAAATTCCCCGGACAGTTCGGTACCCATATCGACTTCCCGGGCCACTTCATCAAGGGCAAAGCGCTGTCCGAAAAGTATGATGTGAACGACCTGATCTTCCCGCTGGTGGTCATCGATATTTCCCAGCAGGCCAAGAAAGACCCCCGCTACGCTGTGACAGTGGAGGACATCAAGGCCTACGAGGCAAAGTACGGTTCTATCCCGGATGGCGCGCTGGTGGCTCTGCGCAGCGACTGGTACAAGAAGTGGCCGGATATGGATGCGCTGTCCGGCATCGACGCAGTGGGCAAAGAAAATGCCCCCGGCTGGTCGCTGGAAGCATTGGAGTATATCTACAAGGTGCGCAACGCCGCCGCCAACGGCCACGAAACGCTGGATACCGATTCCTCTGCGGTGGCGGAGGAAAAGGGAGACCTTGCCTGCGAGCGCTATGTTCTGGACAACGACAAGCTGCAGGTGGAGGTGCTTGCAAATCTGGATAAAGTGCAGCCTGCCGGTGCGGTGGTCATCGTTTCTTATCCCCGCATTGAAGGTGCAACTGGTCTGCCCGCACGGGTCTGGGCCATTACCGAATAAGAGTTGGGAAGTTGGAAGATGGGGTGGAGGCCTATGTGGGGCATGCCTCTGGCGGCGTTTGCCCCGTTTGGGGTGAACGAGGACGTGGCGGTCTATCTGGACGAGAGCCTGCGCAAGTTTGATACCGTCTACCCGGCAGCGGGCAACGGCCACACCGCCGTCAAGCTGACCTTGCAGGAGCTGGAAGCAGCCGCCGGAGCCGAGGGCTGGGTGGATGTCTGCAAGGAGTCGGAAGGCGAATAAGGCATTATACAATAAACGCAAAGGGAGTTCTGCCCGGACGTCCGTCCGTGGCAGAGCTCCCTTTTTTAGCTTTATAGAAAAACCATAAGTCATCTGCCGCGCTCAGCGGAGCAAAAACCACACGCCCAGCAGGAGCGCAAGGAAGATCAGGTTGGACAGGGTGAACAGCCCAAAATACTGCTTCTTCCCCTGTGGCAGCTCCCGTGCGATCTGCCGGTAGGAAATAAGACTGGCCATGGATGCAATCAAAGTGCCAAGACCTCCCAGATTGGTGCCGATGATGAGGGCATGTGTCTCTGCCGTGAACCCGGACAGCAGCAGGGCAGCGGGAACAGTTGTAAAGGCAGTCCTGCTGCGATGCCGGGTCGGCCTTTTTCCGTATTTCAGAGCAACAGCTCGAACGACCCGATCATCAGCGGCATGGTCAGGATGGAAAGCAGCGTGCTCAGGACATAGATCGCACTGGAATGAGAAGCATCCCGGTCATAGAGCTGTGCCATGGAGGTGACTGTTGCACAGGCGGGGGTAATGGAAGAAAGATAGACCGTCATCAGGATGGACTTGCCGTCCGGGATCCAGTGGGAGGCTTGAACTGCCCAAAGCAGCAGAACGATGACCAGCGGAACACCCAGAAGACGCAGAAATACCGGCAGATAGTTGCGCGGGGTGCAGAAAACCTTTTTCAGGGGGACTTCCGCAATGGCCATGCCTGCCAGCAGCATTCCCATGGGGCCGATCATATTGCCGACACTGCTCAGTGTGCTGGTGATCGGGGCAGGCAGCGAGACGTGCAGCAGGTACAGCAGAGCACCGGCTGCAATGGCGATCAGGTTGACATTGGTAAGGAGCTTACGCCATTCCAGCCGGGCAGACCCCTGCAGGCAGGCGCTTGCATGGGTCCAGAGCAGTACCAGCTGTACAATGACAAAGGCACAGGAGTAGACAACATATTCCTCCCCCAGCAGGGCCTGCACGATGGGGATGACCAGCGCGGCGGCATTGCTGTAAATGATATTGACCTGCTCCACGGCGTCCAGCTTGAGAGCTTTGCGGAACAGCGCATTCAGAAGCAGAAATACAATGTGCATTCCGACGGCGATGCCCATGGAATAAAGCAGCCCGGTGCGGATCTCCGGTGTATCCTTGATCTGAAAGGCGTTCAGAACGACACAAGGCATGACCAGATAGACAAAGACCACAGACAGCACCTTACTGTCCGATGCCTTCAACAAGCCGGTTTTTACAACGGCATATCCCATCAGCAGAATCAGAAATAGCTGCGCGATCTGCTGCATCAATAAAAGGCTGATTTGCATTTGGATCTCCTCTTTTGCAATTCGTTTTTGCAGCACCATCCTACTCCATTGGCGGGGCATCGTCAAGAGAAAACAGAGAAAAAAACGTGTTTCAGAAGGCTGGCATAGAGCAATTTTATGTTTCAAAGGCAAAAAACCCTATTGAACATAATATGTAAGTAGGTAATAATTATATAGGACAAACCATTCACCAACGGGAAAGAAGGGGTTACAATGCCCAGAATCTGCTCAAGAAGAACGGCATCGACTTTGAGCATTTTGCCTTTACGTCCAAGGAGGAGATCCTGATCGAGTATGGTCAGGCCATTGCGGAGGATCCCAAGCATGTGCCGGAGGAACTTTTTGAAAAGCTGAAAGCGAATTTTACGGAGGAAGAGATCGTGGTCATCACAGCCATCCATCATAATATTCGCTAAAGGCAAAGGGAGTTCTACCCGGACATTTGTCCGCGACAGAACTCCCTTTTTGATTCGCAGAGTAAACCACAAGCGATGCTTGTGCATTATAGCGATTCAACTTTTTAATGCAACAGCAACAGCGTTGAATTGCATATCGCAAATATGCTGTTTAAATGTTGCACTAATTTCTTGACTTGCGATAAAAACACAAACTGCTATAAACTACTTCATTCCCCTTCTTTTTCGCTGCTTACGATAGCCTGCACCTTGGTGGGCAGACCATAGATGCTGATGAAACCGGTGGCATCGCTCTGCTTGTAGTCGCCGCCTGCGGCAAAGGTGGCGATGTCCTCACGATACAGAGAGTACGGCGACCAGACCCCTGCATTGATGAGGTTGCCCTTGTACAGTTCCAGACGCACCTTGCCGGTGACATGCTCCTGTGTGGAGGTGACAAAGGCACTCAGAGCTTTGCGCAGCGGGCTGAACCACTGGCCATCATACATGATTGCAGCATCCATTATACAGGCACTTGGAAAATGTGTAAAAAGTGTTCTGTATATAGCAGCAATATGAAAGCGGTATTTCACAGCGGGGCATTATGAACCTATAATAGTAGTTGGAAATAAACAGAAAGAGGGTCTTTTGATGGCAACGATATTTCCAAGAGAAGAAAAGGCAGAGGCACTGTTCGGGGAGATCCTGAAAAATCCAGAAGCCTGCCACCGCCTGATGGATACCTTCAACGACTCGCTGGACATGGCAGAAGTACTGGATGCACCGGCCGTGAGTGCACAGCAGTTTGCCGCAGCGCTGTTCAATGCCTACGAGAACAAGGATCTGTCTGCCTTTCTGATGGCGATCTGCCAGCACAGTATGTTTGACCTGCTACGGAACGCTGCTCTGATCCCGTTCAAATTCAACGCCGATGGTCAGCCGAACCCGGTGATCCTGACGGATGATGCCGGCGTTCTTTTGCCGAACAACAAATTTGCCGTGAGCAGCAAAGTATACGACCGGTTCATCCGGGTGTTCCAGAAGCAGGAAAAGGTAAAAATGTACCTTGCCAGCGGCTACTGCAAGTATCACGGCTACGACGAAGGCTCGATGGATGTGGTGGAGTACCACTACAACCAGCATTTGGGGCTGCTGCTGATCTACGAACTGCCGGACACCGTGAAGCAGAAGGTAACGGAAGCGGAGGCCTACTCCACCGTCTGGGATATCCAGATGAGGCTGCAGCACGCACTGCCCCGTTCCGTGGTCTACTATGGACAGGATACGCTCAAGGACGGCGGAACCCGCTACGATGAACTTGGCGTTTTTCTGCCGCTGGAACACTTTGCCGACCGGCTGGAACGCCATGTGGAAACTGCTACCAAGATCGTTTACGGGGAGTAAATGCCCTGTAAACGAACTCCTTTTATAAGTGCATCACAGCAAAACAAAACGCAGCGAACCGTTAAAAGATTCGCTGCGTTTTGCCTTATAAGGGAGAATGGAAATGCTGCACATCAGGTGCAATAACGGAAAGTCTTGTCAGTGATAATACGGGCGAAGATCAGCCCTAATGGCAGTGCCACGATGATGAGAATGGCATCTGCAAACCATGTGGCGGAGTCCATCAGAGACAGGATGCCCAGATTATAGATGGCACGGTAGAAATACAGTCCCGGTACCATGATAACGATGGACGGCACGGTGACGGAGATGCGGGGATAACCGACGGCGCTCTTCAGGCAGGAGGCCAGCAATCCGGACAGCAGTGCGCCCAGAAACGCTGCAATAGCGGGCGGAAAGCCCGCAAGGCTCACCAGCTCCAGCCGGAACGTGTTCGTTACCGCACCGATAAGGGCGGCGCAGACTGCCAAGTTCCGGGGACTGTTGAACATGAGCGAAAAGCCGAAACACACCGCCAAAACTTGCCAGCAGCCGGAACACGATCTCTTCCGGGAGTGTCAGGCTCAGGGCAGGGAACTGCACCGGCTGCAAATGCAGCAGCAGTGCCATGATCCAAGCCGTCATGGTTGCCACCAGAATGATGAGGACGGCGTAGGCCAGACGTTCCAGCCCGGAGCGCATATCCAGCTTGGCAAGGTCGATGCCGCTGGTAATGAACGGAAAGCCCGGAATGATGAAGAGCATGGAGCAGATATACCCCGCCTCGTGCTGCGCCGATACGGCAAACAGCACCTCTGCCAGCTTCAGCAGGATGGCATACACGAGGCTTGCTGAACAGACCGACGCCGTAATGCCCAGAAACAGGGTGAAATGGTGTTTTGTCAACTTGCACCGTACAAAGTTGCCGATGCCTGCACCGCAGAAGGCACACAGCATTTCCACAATGCCGCCGCCCAGCAGAAAGGTGAAGCAGCCGCAGGCTAGTGCGGCTGCAAAGCCCAGTGCGATGGGCGAATACAAGCCGTGGATGCGCTCGATCTCATCGAGGTGGCTGTGCAGCTCTTCGCCGGTCATAAATTTTCCTTCCCGGTCGAAGTCGTTGACGAAATGCTCCAGCCGGTTCAGCCGGGAGGTATTCACGCCCGTGTTTGTCAGACAGAGTGACTGGGTATAACACTGGTCACCGTCAAAGCAGGTGAACTCAATGGACAACAGGCCGATGTCCGCTGTTGTTGTGACTCCCAGCTCCCGCGAAAGGGTGTTCATGGAGCTTCGGACACGCCATGCGCCGGTGCCGCATTCCAGCAGCATCAGCCCGGTGCGTCCAATGACGGAGGCTTTTTCCACAAGCCCCGCCTCGGTAATGGGGACGCCCTTGCTGGCCGACGCATAGTCGTGCCAGTAGACTTCCATGTGATTTTTGATGATCTCACTTTGCCGTTGTCCCATACCGGAAAGCCTCCTTTGTGATATGGGAATGTTGCAGCCGTTTCAAGACTGCGGTGCTATTATAAGGGAAATTGCAGGGCGGGTAAAACGTATCTTGGATATGCCGGCAATGTTCGTTTGGTATTTCAAAGAAGAAAATACGTTGCGTTTTTGGCGGCTCTGCGGTAGGATAGAAAAAACACGCCGAAAGGAAACTGCTGTGACCCTTCAACAACTCCGCTATGTCACGGCTGTTGCCGGCACCGGCATCATCAGCCATGCAGTGCAGCAGTTCTATATTTCTCAGCCCAGCCTGACCAATGCTATCCGGGAGCTGGAACAGGAAGTGGGGCTGGCGCTTTCCAAGACGGCAAGTTCTGTGGTGAGCCGGACGCTGCTGGAATATCTGAGATCCACCCGGCAGCAAAAGGATGCACCGCAGATAAAATAAGAGCAAATAGCGGATAACGGTATAAAAGCAGCTCTCCGCTTTGCTGAATGGAGACGTGCAGTTGGAGCAGGATGGTGGTTCCTTGTTTTTCTTGTAAGGACACGGGATTCATGGTATTATAAAGATAAAGAAAAGTCTGTGCATGGCTACGAGAAAGGAGCAGCAGAGATGAAAGAAATGAATATTCCCGTTGGAGTTTCGGACTTTGAAGAAATTCGTAAGAATGGGTATTATTATATTGATAAATCGGGGCTGATCGGAGAACTGCTCAGCAGAACAGGAACGAAAGTGACGCTGATTACTCGTCCCCGACGCTTCGGTAAGACATTGGGCATGAGTATGCTGGAAAGCTTTTTTGACATCCGCAAGGATAGCAGGAAGCTGTTTGAGGGACTGGAAATCGCAAAAAATCAAGTATTGTGCGATGCGTGGATGAACCGGTATCCAACGGCCTTTGTTTCGTTCCGGCAGGTAGATGGACTGGATTTCACCGGGGCATACGATATGCTCACATGGGTTGTTTCGGAACTATATAAGAGACATTTGTATCTGCTGGACAGCGACAAGATAGATAACACCGATAAAGATATCGCTAAACAGTTAGCGCGAGGAAATGCCTCCTTGAAAGATACGAAAGGAAGCTTGATGCTGCTCACAAGGATGATGCAGCAACATTACGGAAAACCTGTGATTCTTCTTATAGACGAGTATGATGTCCCCGTAGCAAAAGCGAATAACAATGGTTACTATAATGAAATGCTGGATGTCATGAAAGGCTTGATGCAGGCACTGAAAGACAATCAGGCACTTCGTTTTGCGGTTGTTACGGGTTGCTTGAAGATTGCGAAAGAGAGTATCTTTACGGGAACCAACAATTTCGTGTCAGACACTATTACAAACTCACGCTTAAGTGAGTATTTCGGTTTTGTGCAGAGCGAGGTTGACCAGTTGCTAAAGGATGCTGACCTGACAGAGCAGGCCGAAAACATTAAGAAATGGTATGATGGCTATCATTTCGGCGATTTTGATGTTTACTGCCCATGGGACGTAATGAATTATATGCTGGAACTGCAGCGCGATCCGAAAGCAAAGCCTATCAGCTACTGGAAAAACACTAGCGACAATGCCATCATCCGTTCCTTTATCGACTATGCAGGCAGTACGATCACAAAAAAACTTGAAACGCTGATGGCTGGTGGCTGCATCGTTCAGCGTGTGGATGAAAACCTGACCTATGATTATCTGCACTCCTCGGAAGATAACCTCTGGAGTACGCTGTATCTGACAGGGTACTTGACCAAGGCGAGTGAAGAGGATTATAAAGGCGAACTTCCGGATGGTATGGTTGCGCTGATGATTCCGAATGCAGAGATCAAAGAGATCTTTGAAACGACTGTCATCAAATGGTTTGATGACAGTACGAAGAAGTGGAATCGGAATGCTTTGTTTGATGCAGTCTGGAACGGCGACTGTGAGGGTATCACCAAGGAGATGAATGCGCTGCTCCGGCGTACCATCAGCTACCATGATTATAGGGAGGACTTCTACCACGCGTTCCTTGCGGGCATCTTCACAGGTGCCGGATATATGGTGGATTCCAATAAGGAGCATGGCGAAGGCCGAAGTGATGTGGTCGTCTACGATTCCATCAATGCTCGTGTTGCGATTTTTGAAGCAAAATATACGAAGACCCTAGGAAATCTGGAGAGTGAATGCGAAACGGCTTTGCAGCAAATTGATGATAGGATGTACGCAAAAGAGTACGAGGATGACTACGATCAGATCCTTTGTTACGGCATTTCGTTCTTCAAAAAGCGTTGTATGGTAAAGAAAAAGTGAGTCACTTGCAGGCTTTCACTTGAATGCTGCATCATAAAAATCAAGACTGCGGGCTGTCCGAAGCAAAAGCTTTTGGACAGCCCGCAACTGTTTTAAGAGGAAAATACAGCTTATCCGATGAAGTGTTAGAAGTAAAATAGGGAGAAAGCCCTACAAGGCTCAAATTGGTTCACAAGGCCGATCGAAAAGCCTGTAGGGCTTATTTTTTATGCTTTTTTAAATCTGTATTTGAAAAAAGTTGTCTAGGACTTGACATCGTGCAGAGTTCATGGTCACGCATGCCGCCATATGCAGACATGGAGCCGCATATCGGCTCGGAACAGGGCGGGAAACGTCCTGTGGTGGTTCTGCAGAACAACATTGGAAACCGTCATTCGCCTACATTGATCGTAGCAACCGTGACAACTCGGACGGAAAAGAAGAAAAAACAGCCCACCCATGTGCTGGTGGATCCCAACCCGGCGTTTGAAGAACCGTCCATGATTCTTCTGGAACAGATTTTACGATCGATAAATCCCGCATAGAACGTTTTATGGACTACGCTGCCAAGACCGAGATGCTTCGCATCGATATGGCGTTGCTGGTCAGCTTGGCTTTGAATGTTCTCACCGGGAGCGCAGCGAATAGCGGACAACCCGTGACCCGTAAGAATGAGGTGATAGCGATGTGACCGGAGGTGAGTGAGCCATGCGAAAGAGTGCCCCCATTGAAGTGGTGGTACATTACCCCAAAACGAAAGAGGGATGGGACGAACTCGGAAAACGGGTCGCAACCGCCCACGCCAACTATGTGATCGAAAAAATCGACCGTCTGAACTGCCCCACATGGCAGAAGCTCGAATTGCTGCAGGCGGTGATCGATACTACCAAAGGAACCTACAAACCCAAGGAACACCAAAAGCCCGGCTGGCAGCCGAGCCGATAAACAAAGCCCCACGCTCAACATATGCTTTTCTGCTCTGACCAGAGACGGTCAGATTCAGAGGCAGTGTTGAGCGTGGGGCTTTTTGTGTTACATAAGTCTTTTGAAATACGGCTGACACAACAAAACTGTTGATTGTTGGCAGCCAATATGGCATCCTGTGACATTGCGTAACACGCAAAACAGTTCCACTTTTTGCTGAAAGAGCGTATCGAAACCGTCCTGATGGAGCAGCAGAAAAAGCTTTTTAGAAAAGTAAAAGCTCTTGCGTCCCGTGAAAAAACGAAGGTAATATAAATACAGAGCAAGACACAGAACGCAGGGAGGGATGAAAACCATGTTTTACGAGATCATGCACCGGGAAAGCTGTGTGGCACAACTCAGCACGACAGGGGAATGCAGGGTCTGCCTTGAGGATTTCATGCCCTATGATCTGGTTCTGGTGGAATCGGATGATTTTGACGAGCGCATCAATAATGTAACGAACTTTTACTATTGGTGCGCCTCCCGGATGTTGACGTTGGATCGCACCTACGCCAAGGAAATCCTGAACAGTATCGGTGCATCTCAGAGTGTTACGGACAGGGAACGAGCACAGATTGCATTATCCTACCATTGTCTGTCTTTGCTGGATGTGTTCTGGGTGAAAGAAGAAAACGAGAAGATTCGATTCGAGGATATCAACCTTTTCGCACACTCCTTAAGCAATGCGCTTGTGGATATTGCGCTGCGGGGGCACCAAATGACGGTGACAAACGCCCATCTTCTGGCAAATGACCTGTCTACGGGCGGCTTGTACCCCAAGGCGTGGGTACGAAAAGAGGATGGCTTCTATCTTTACAAGGATGGTGGCAGGGAAGCGGTGGAACGTGAAGTGCTGGCAAGCAAAATCTGTCGGTGCTTTGACTGCCATCAGGTACTGTATGAGCAGGGGATGTTTGAAAATGAGCCGGTTTCTATCAGCAAAATCATGACATCTCAGCGATACAGTCTTGTGACCTATGCAGCCTATGACGTCTACTGCACGAACCATGATTGGAACACGCTGGATAAGATCTTAGAGTTGGATGCTCCCAGCTACTATATGATGAACATTCTGGATTATCTGGTGGGCAATACTGACCGTCATTGGGAAAATTGGGGTCTGCTGGTAGACAACGAAACCAATCAGCCCATCCGTCTGCATGACCTGATGGACTTCAACCGGGCGTTTCAGCAGTACGACACGCCAGAAGGCGCAAACTGTCTGACCGTGGGAAAACGCCATCTGAGCCAAAAAGATGCTGCAGTGGAAGCGGTGCGGAACATCGGACTGAACCAAGTCCGTCAGGTGGAGCACACCGTATTCTCCGAGCATCCGGCATGGAAAGCAACGTTTGAAGAACGACTGCGTGTTTTACGGAACGCCATGTAAGTCAGAGCGAATATCAGATCCATCCCAAAGTGCGCTGGGGAGAGGATAGCATTTTCGATGCACCGGCTGGCATAAGTGGAGAAGCGCGCCCGGCGGGTGGAATCGAAGGTGTCCACGGCTTTCATCAGGCCAATGGTGCCGATGGAAATCAAATCGTCCTGCTCAGAGGGGAGAGCATAGTATTTCTTTGCGATGTGCGCCACTAAGCGCAGATTGTGGCGGATGAGCTTTTCCCGGGCGGATGAATCACCGGCCCGCAGGGCGGCGAAGGTCCGGATCTCCTCCTGTGGGCTGAGCGGGCGGGGGAAACTGCCCGCTTCCAGATGGAGCGCCAGCACGAGGAATTTGGATGCAAAAAATTGCAGCAGGGTCAACAGCATACGGAACACCTCCAAAACCGTTCTCCCATACAATATGAACGGGGAAAGAGGGTTCAGAATCGTTTTCTGCTTGTAGAAAAAGGTAGTCTGTGGCAGGATGAGTATATGACAGGGGAGCAGTGCTACCCAAAGGCTCTCCGGGGGCTTTTTGCGTTTCGGCATCTTTTCGGCAGGGAAAAGCCCTCGTCCTCAAAGACAACGGCATGTTCCGCGGCGGCATCGCCATAGTGGGTGCGGATATATTCGCGGCAGAGGTCGATCTGGTTTCCGATGCTCTCGCCCTTGCCGGTGTAGCGGGACTTGCGGGAATAAATTGCAATGGTGTCGGCAGTTCTGGCCATGAGATACTCCTTTCCTGTTGTCTGGTGGCCGTAGATGCGGCTGGTGCAGCATGACAAGGCATCTTTGTAAAGAAAAATAACGATAGTCATACATATTTCATCATACTACGAACGGAGGTGTCAAGGATGTGACAAGGCAGAACAAGCGAGGAAGTCAGGATGTTTGACTATTTCTATGGGCAGTCGGGCGAGATGTTCTCGTATTTCCGGGTGCCCAAAAGTTTTATTACCGGGACATAAAATTCAAGGACCTGTCCACCGATGCCTAAAACGCTGTACGGCATCCTGTTGGACCGCATGGGGCTGTCGGTGAAAAACGGATGGCTGGATGAGCAGGGAAGGGTGTATATCAGTTTTTCCTGTGCAGGAAGTGATGGATGCACTGGGCTGCGCAGACAACAGCGTCAGAACGAACGCTGAAAAATCGGAACCGGAAGACCCATGAGGTCTTTTCGTTTTTTGCAAAATTTTTGGAGGACAACGACTATGAATACCACGATTGATTTCAAGACCGCAAAGACCATTGAGAACATGAGCCGCAAAATCGACGGCATGGAGCGTGCCGTTTCCGGCTTCTTCAACAAGATGAGCAACATTGCAGAGCGCAAGTAAGCAGGAACAATCTTCGGTGCTGAGCCAACTCAAGGCGAAATGCGATATGCCGGAATGCAATCCCACAAAGTGCCGGAAGGGGAGGAATGACCATGCAATTTAACCATGATGAGCTGATGCTGATGATGCTCTACAATACCGGCACCCGGCAGGGGCTGGTGCGGGAACTGCGGCTGATGCAGTGCTACCTGATGCCGGATGAAACTGCTTTGCGGGAACTGTCAGAGCAGGTCATTGAAAAGCTGAAACGGCTGACGGATGCCGAGTTTGCAGGACTGGAATTTCCAATGAACTGATTTTTGCCGCCTGCGGGCGGCGTACATAAGAGCTTTCGCATCCTGCAAAGGTATGATATACTGAAGCTGACAGCTTTCAGGTCGCAGATAAAAGATAAGAGGTGCTTTTTATGGCAGGTTTGAAGGGAAAGACCGGTATCGTGACCGGCGGCAGCAGCGGCATCGGTTTCCAGATCGCAAATGTGCTGGCTCAGGCCGGCGCGACAGTTTATGTCATCAGCCGCACCGGCAAGCCCAAAGAGGGTGTAGGCGAAAGTGCACCGGGCGTTGTCCATCTGCGGGGTGACATCGGCAATGCAGAAGCTATGAAAACACTGGTGGCGGAGATGGCCGCAAAGCATAACGGCTGTCTGGATTTTCTGGTAAACAACGCAGGCGTCAGCTATAAATGCCGGGCCGAGGACTTTCCCGATGGAGCAGTTTGACAATATCATGAATGTGAATGTCAAATATCTGTTCCAGATGAGTGTGATTTGCTACCCCTATCTGAAGAAAGTGACGGACAAGGGCCGCATCATCAACATCACCAGTATGAGCGCCATCTGGGCTTCAGCGA
>ENA-OQNJ01000153-OQNJ01000153.1-human-gut-metagenome-genome-assembly--contig:-NODE-153-length-17454-cov-3.315808_pt1 | contig 17454 bp, 16 predicted proteins | sample MGYA00242630_ERZ504882 | MGnify/ENA primary metagenome ERZ504882 (study PRJEB26092, sample SAMD00036408) | human gut metagenome | host: Homo sapiens | study: EMG produced TPA metagenomics assembly of... | reverse complement strand
GGCAAGGGCATCGGCTATAAGCGTTGGCTCACGAAACACAATCTCAAAGTTATGGCACAGACCGTGAAGCTTCTGCAGGAAAAGGGCTTGACCGACGAGGACGCCCTGAACCAGCGCATCGCCGAACTGGAAACCAAGTATCACGACTCGCTGGCGGTGGTGAAAGACCTCGAAGGTCGCATGAAAGCCAACAATGAGCTGCGCTATCACATCGCAGCCTACACCAGCACCAAGAAAAATCGCACAGCAGTTAAAAATCGCCAAGCGACCCGCAGCTTTTGAGGAGCAGCACCGTGCAGAGCTGACAGCGTACCGGGCGGCAGCAGCCTATTTTAAGACAAACAACATTATAAAGCTGCCCAACCCGAAAAAGTTGGAAGCCGAGTACGCGCAGCTGGCATCCGAAAAGGCACAGTTCTACGAGCAGTACAAGGAAGCCAAAGAAGAACTGCTCAAACTGAAAACCGCAAAGCAGAATGTTGCGTCCTTTTTCCGGGAGGAAGAACAGACGCAGCAGGAGAGATAAAGGAGTGTGCGTATGATCAATCTGAAAATCGACCCGGAGTTCCAGTCCCAGATTCCCCCTCTGACCGATGATGAATTTAAGCAGCTTGAAGAAAACATCCTCAAAGAGGGCAAGCTGCTCTCTCCTTTGATCGTCTGGAACAATACCCTTGTTGACGGCCACAATCGTTATGCAATCCTCCAAAAGCACCCAGAGATTTATTTCTCCACCATGCCGCTCCCGTTTGAAAGCCGGGAAGAAGTTCTCGCTTGGATCTGCAAGAACCAGTTGGGACGGCGAAACCTCACGCCAGAGCAGAAGAAGTTCCTCATTGGAAAGCAGTACAGTGTGGAGCATCGGAAACCCGGTGGAAACGGCAACAACCAGTATACGGTTACTGTCGAAGAACCGGTTCAGGAGGAATTGTGTCAAATTGACACAATTCCTCCCACCTCTGCGGAAGCAAGCACCCGCAAACAGATTGCAGAGCGGAACAACGTTAGCGAATCCTATGTTGTCCGCTCAGAAAAGTTCATGCGAGGCGTTCAGATCATGGATCAGATGATACCCGGTATGCAGGAGAAAATCCTATCCGGGCAGTTCAAAGTCCGTGATGCCGATATGCACCGCCTCGCCAGAGCCAATTTTCCGAACCGCAAGCAGATCGTGCACGAAATTCTGCACCCGGAGGACCGCCCTGCTCCGCAGAAACGAATCTACGGAATCAACTATTCTGCACTGGAAGCTGTCGTCCGGCGAATCCAGCAGGATGTTGATTTCCTGATGAAGTATCTCCCCAAGGTGCCTGATGATGCCTATGTGAAAGTGGAGACCACGAAAATTCTCAAACAGCACAAGGCATATATGGCACAGTTTGAAGAAATGCTGAACGATGAAAAAGTCGCATAACGACAGGCACTTGTAAGCCATCAACGAGCCACCAGCCGCAAGTACAGGGCGGAAAGCATCCGCGCCCTTGCGCCTGATAAAAAATGGAACTTTGATTTTCTTGCCCGGCTTTGCTGCGGTGGGACGATCAAAGGAGCGTGCGTTTGAACAAAAAGAAAAAGTCCACAAACACTTCCCCCTATCCCGATGAAGCCATCGAACGTCTGGCACGGGCATTCTACCCGGCCATCCTTGCCTGCTGGAACAGCGAGGAGGGGCAACGGGAGTTTGCCGCGTGGCAGGCGGAACAGGCTCATATCTCTGGCAAAGAAAAACAGGAAGTTCCCGCTGGGGAACTCCCTGCCTTACTTATCGTGTGTGGATTTTTGCAGGGTGCGTCCGGGTGGGCGCACCCTGTTTTTGTTTGTGCTTATTTCTTCAGAATCCGCATTGCGTTCAGAACAGCGATGATCGTGACACCCACATCACCGAACACGGCTTCCCACATACCGGCCATGCCGAGTGCGCCCAGAACAAGGAACACGCTCTTGATGCCAAGAGCAATCACGATGTTCTGCATCACAATCCGTTTCGTAGCCTTTGCAACATCAATGGCTTCTACAAGTTTCGATGGTTCATCTGTCATCAGAACAACATCCGCAGCTTCAATCGCGGCATCCGAGCCAAGACCTCCCATGGCAATGCCGACATCTGCACGGGCAAGAACAGGGGCATCGTTGATGCCATCGCCCACGAAGGCGAGTTTGCTGCCCTGCCGTTTCTGCTTATCCAGCATTTCCAGCTTTTCGACCTTCTGGTCGGGCAAGAGCTGTGCATAATACGCATCCAGACCAAGTTCGTCTGCCACTGACTTGCCGATTCGCTCATCATCGCCGGTAAGCATAACAGTTTTTTCCACGCCGATCTTTTTCAGCTCTGCGATTGCGCACTTGCTGTCCGGCTTCACTTCATCTGCGATCAGGATACAGCCTACATAGCTACCATCCGCTGCTACATAGAACTTTGTTCCGGCTGCATCGCAAGCGGCATAGGCAATCTTTTCAGATTCCATCAGCTTACTGTTGCCAGCCAGTACCTTCTTTCCCTGCACCATAACGCTGATGCCGTGTCCTGAGATTTCCTCAAAGTCAGAGAACTGCTTCTGGTCGATTGGCTTTCCATAAGTCGCAAGAATCGACTTTGCGATCGGGTGGTTGGAATAACTCTCTGCCTGTGCAGCATACTCCAATACCTGCTCTTTCTGGTATCCGGCTGCCGGAATGATATTTGCGACCTCAAAAACCACCCTTTGTTAAGGTGCCGGTCTTATCAAAGACCACCACGCTCACTTTGTTCAGTGCTTCCAGATAGTTGCTGCCCTTTACCAGCACACCGCGCTTGGATGCGGCACCAATACCGCCGAAGAAGGTCAGGGGAATAGAAATGACCAATGCACACGGGCAGGAAACGATCAGGAACACAAAACCTCTGCGCAACCACTCAGACCAGCCGCCGCCAAGGACGAGCGGCGGAATGATCGCCAACACAGCCGCCATTCCAACAACGACCGGCGTATAGTATCGTGCAAAGGTCGTGATGAAGTTCTCGGTGGGAGCTTTTCTTGCAGAAGCATTCTCCACAAGGTCAGTGATCTTCGATACCGTGGATTCCCCGAAGCTCTTTGTGACTTTCAGCGTCAGCAAACCGCTCTGGTTGATGCAGCCGGACAGGGCTTCATCGCCTTTGCGGATGCTTCTCGGCACAGATTCGCCGGTCAGTGCCTTGGTGTCCAGCATGGATTCGCCATCCACAACGATGCCATCCAGCGGGATTTTTCACCGGGTTTTACCACGATGATCTCGCCCACCGCAACGCTTTCCGGAGAAACGACCTGCAATACGCCATTCCGCTTAACGGTCGCCGAATCCGGACGGATGTCCATAAGGTCAGAGATGGACTTTCTGGAACGCTTTACCGCCAGCGACTGGAAAAACTCTCCGACCTGATAGAACAGCATGACTGCAACGGCTTCCGGGTATTCCCCGATGGCAAACGCGCCGATTGTGGAAACACTCATCAGGAAATGCTCGTCAAATACCTGTCCTCTGGTGATGTTTTTCACTGCTTGCCACACGACATCCCAACCAAGGATCACATACGCCACGATCAGAAATGCCAGTTCTGCTGGAGTCGGCAGCTTTGCGAACACGGTCAATGCCATACCGATTGCATAGACCGCAGCACCCACGGCAAGACGTATCGTGCGCTTCTTGTCCTCATCGTTATAGACCGCCGCGTTTTTCTTCGTTTTTTGACAGGTGCAGTGGCTTCCGGCTGCTTTTCCGACACCTCAACGTCCGGCTCGTGGCTGTGAACAATCGTGGTAACGGTATCCAGCAGGGAAGCAGCCACCGAGGTTCCTGCCTGAACGGTCAGCGTCTGGTTCATCAGATTCACGGTCGAAGAAGTCACGCCGTCCAGTTCACCGACTTTCTTCTCGATTTTTGCAGAGCAGTTCGGGCAGTCCAGACCTTTCAGGAGATAGACCTTCGTCACAGTAGGTTCAGTCTTTTCTGAAACTTCAACATCCGGCTCGTGGCTGTGAACGATCATTTCGACCTGATCCGCCAATGTTGCATCCGCAGACTTTTCTGACTGAACGGTCAGTGTCTGCTGCATTAAATTCACGACCGAGGATTCCACTCCCGGCAATGCTCCGACCTCTTTTTCTATCTTGGCGGAACAATTCGGGCAATCCAGACCTTTCAGGATGAATACTCTTTTCATTTTGACCTCCACCATATTTTCTTAATTGTTCAATCGTTCAACTTAAAAGGTAAAAAGATAATCGCTTGCGCGATCATCCTCTTAAATGCTCAAATCCCTTGTCAATGATCTCCTTTACATGATCATCCGCCAGCGAATAATACACGATCTGGGCCTCTCTTCGGAATTTGACCAGTCCGGCAAGCCGGAGTGCTTTCAGCTGGTGAGAGACCGCCGATTTGGTGACGCCCAGCAGAACCGCAAGGTCGCATACACACATCTCGCTCTGTTCCAGAGCATGAAGGATCTGCACTCTTGTGCCATCTCCGAACAGCTTGAAAAGCGATGCAAGCTGGATATAATCGTCTTTCGGCTGCATTTTGCCTTTTACATCGTTCACGATGTCCTCATGGATCACATCGCAATTACAGGTGTATAAAGAATTTGACATCAGACGTTCTCCTCGTTTTGTAGTTGAACAACCGTTCAATCGTATTATATCTGCTTTTTCTCCATTGTCAAGAGGAAAAGTTAGCATCTGCTTCCTGCGATTTGTCGTCTAACAGACCTTGACAGCCTCCTTATTTCGCATACAATATAGTTGAGTATTCATTCAACTGCTGCGTTCTGAGCAGAAGATTTTGTATTTGAACAACCATGCAATAAAAGAGGTCTATCTGTGAAACGAAAATTGATCACTCTGGTTCTGACATTGGGATTTCTTGCCGCGTTTGGCGTATTTATGCACTCGCCGCCCTCTATTCTGGATGGGCTGACCGGTGCGACCCCGAAAGCGAAACGTGCCGCACAAATGGCCGCACCGCTGGAGGGTAACTATCTGTTCTGCATCAACCCTGAACTGGAATCGTTTTCTGATGCGGATTTCCGGAATGATCTGAAAGCATTTGTTTCCGGTGAGACAGAAGTCCTTTCCGATGCCGGACTGCCGCACATGACGCTTTCGGTCTGCGAAACAGACTATCCCTTGCTTTGCTATGCAACGGCTCTTTGTGAACGCCTGACTGCTGCCGGAGCAGATGTCACGTTGAAGCAGTACAGCGAAACCATGCTGCGTTCCCGTGCAATCAATGGGCGGTATCAACTGCTGCTGGTTTCGGAAAATACGCTTGATGCAACAGCATTGCCGGATGCAGACATCCTTCTGCTCTCCGCAGAAGAAATGGAGGACCCCTCATGCGAAAACTGAACACCATTCTCTCCGTTCTGCTACTTTTCATCTGTCTGCTTCATGGGCTGATGGGCAGTTTTATGTTGCTGGGCATCAGTTCCGGGGCAGGAAAGTTTCTGGCATGGATCGGCGTTGGCATTCTGGCGGCGCACACCGTCCTTGGTCTTTTGCTGACCGCGCAGATATTCCGGGCTTCCCGTTACGGCGGAAAGCCCTACGGAAAGCAGAACGCTCTGTTCTGGGCAAGGCGTGCCAGTGGGCTTGCCATTTTGCTTATGCTCTTTTTCCATATTGGTGTGTTCGGCAAAGTGCAGAACGGCGTATACATTCTGTTTCCGTTCACAACGGTCCGGCTGCTGACGCAGCTTTTACTGGTCGCTTCGGTATTTGTGCATCTTCTGCTCAATCTCCGGCCTCTTCTGGTATCGCTGGGCATTGTCCGGGATAAGGAACAGCGCGGCGACCTCTATCTGATTCTTTCTGTACTGGTGCTGTTTGCTGCCGGTTCGATCATTCTATATTATATTGGGTGGAACAACGTATGAAACACACTTTGGTGATCGTGGGTGCAGGACTGGCAGGACTTTCCGCTGCTTTGACTGCTGTGAAAAACGGCTGGACGGTAAAGCTGGTGTCCTCCCTTGCCTCCGAGAGGGCGCAGTCTGTTATGGCAGAGGGTGGAATCAATGCAGCCTTGAATACCAAGGGAGAGGAGGACAGCCCGGAGCAGCATTATGCAGACACCCTGACCGCCGCCTGCGGACTTGCTGACCCGAATGCAGTCTGGGGGATGACGCAGGCTGCGCCCGAACTGGTGCACAGTCTGCACCGTCTGGGAGTACAGTTCAACGTGACAGATGACGATGAACTCGACCTGCGGAATTTTGGCGGACAGAAGAAAAAGCGGACGGCCTTTGCACAAAGCGATACGGGAAAGCAACTGATGACCGCTCTGATCGATGCTGTGCGCCGGGAAGAAAGCGCAGGAACGGTCGAACGCTTTCCTCACCATAAGTTCCGCACCCTGCTGTTTTACCGGGAACATCTGCGGCGGCTGCACAGTGCAGGACACCTATACCGGCGAACTGCTGCGGTTTGTATGCGATGCCGTCCTGATTGCCACAGGCGGGCCGCATGGCTTATTCGGTGATACGACCGGCTCTCTTGCCAATACCGGAGAAGTCACCGCAGAACTGTTCCGTCTGGGCGTTCCGATGGCAAATCTTGAAATGATCCAGTACCACCCTACCACGGTCGAACTGGGCGAAAAACGGATGCTTCTGAGTGAGGCCGCCCGTGGTGAGGGCGGGCGGCTGTTTGCATTACGGAACGGGAAGCCGTGGTATTTCATGGAAGAAAAATATCCGGAACTCGGCAACCTGATGCCGCGTGACATAACCGCGCGGGAAGTCTGGACGGTCAGCCGTGACTATGAGGTGTTCCTTGATATGACAGAGCTTCCTAAAGAAGTCATGGAGCATAAACTTGCCGGACTGGTGGATGATTGTCAGACCTATCTGCACAAAGATATTCGCAAAGAACCCATTCCGATTTTGCCGGGTATCCACTACTTTATGGGAGGCATTCAGGTGGACGAGCGGCACCGCACTTCGATGCGGAATCTGTACGCTGCCGGTGAATGCTGCGCTCAGTACCATGGCGCAAACCGTCTGGGTGGAAATTCTCTTCTGGGTGCGATCTATGGAGGACAGATTGCTGCGGAAACTGCCTGCCGGGAAACAGTCAGTTCCCCCAATATGCCCTGTGCCGAAGAATCCCTTCTGCCCGAACTTTCCCCGGACGCTCAAATGCAGATGAATCGTATCCTGCTGAACGCACTCGGTGTCGTGCGGGATGCACAGACATTGGAAGCGGGCATTCAGGAAATCCGCAAACTGTCTGGCACCCTTCCGCTTCTGGGCTGTGCCATGCTGGAAAGTGCCCTCGCCCGAAAAGAAAGCCGGGGTGCGCACTGGCGGGCAGATTATCCCCAACGCAACGATGCCGTTTACTGCAAAACCACCGTGGCACACTGGAACGGGCAGCATATCGCCATCAGCTTTGAATCCATCCCCGAAAGGCGGCATGATTTATGAACTACACCATCCGAATCAAACGGCAGGAAAACCCGCAGGCTTCACCCTGCTGGCAGGAGTTTTCCTTTGAGGGAAGTGCGGACACCTCGATTGCTTCGGTGTTGAACGAGCTGAATCACCGCAGCCCTCTGTGCGAAAAGAGCGGAACGGTCGTTTCCCCCATTGCGTGGGAATGCGGCTGCATGATACGCAAGTGCGGTGCCTGTGCCATGCGGATCAATGGTCTGCCTCGTCTTGCCTGTTCCGTTTTTCTGCGGGACTGTAAGGGAAGCGTTGTTACTCTGGAGCCTTTGAGCAAATTCCCACTGGTGAAAGATCTGGTCGTAGACCGTTCCGTGATCTTTGAAGCACTGAAGCGGACAAAGCTGTGGCTGGAAGGAGATGCGTTCCAGACCAGCTATACGCACAGCCAGCGGTATCGATCTGCTAAGTGTCTGCTCTGTGGCTGCTGCTTGGAGGTCTGCCCGAACTTTGACCCGAACAGTGAATTTGCTGGAGCTGTTCTGCCCGTCAACGCTTACCGTATTCTGAACGAAGAACAGGATATTGCCCATCGGACAGAACTCGCAAATGCGTATCGTCAGCTTTATTTTGAAGGCTGCGGAAAATCTCTTGCGTGCCAGGACATCTGCCCAGCCGGAATCCCGGTCGAAGAACTGATGTCACGTTCCAATGCCGCAGCGGTCTGGAAGCGATAAAGTGTAAAAGGGTATGCGGTTTATAGCCGCATACCCTTTTATGCTTAATCTTCTAATCCGTGACTTCCCGCCACATTCTTCAGATACTCCTCTGGTTCGCCATTCAGAATCAAATCCGCGTAGCCCAGCGGGTCATTGTAGATGAGATAATCCAGTTCTGACCTCTGCGCCATGGTCACGTCCAATTCATCCTCGACCCCAGTGCAGTCAATGAAGATCATTCTCCCATCCCGAAGCAGCAGCTCCACGCAGCCGGTGTCCATGTTGAATTTGCAGGTTCTTTCATCGTACTTCATACTCGTGTTCTTTCCGCCTTACGGCACCTTTACAGTTGTGACCTTTGTGATACGGTCTTTCTTCTGATAAGGTTTCGGACACACAGCCGTCAGGGAAGAGCCGTTGTTCTCGTTTCCAAAGAAAACAAAAAATCCGAACCCTTCTCCTATCGAGAAAAGGTTCGGATTTTCATGGTTTGGTGCGATGGAAGGGACTCGAACCCCCGGCCTACTGATTCGTAGCGCACGCTGGGCGATTCCCTCAATTTTTGGAAGTTACGTTTCAACGTCATTTCCAAGCGATACATCGCAAATTTTGAACTTCGAGTTTCTGCACCCTTTGTCCGATTTTGCAACGATTTGCACCCTTTGCACGTTTTGAAACCGTGCAAAAACCGTGCAGAAACCGTGCACTTACTCTCAGACAAATGAAAAATCGATTTATCCGACAACGACTTGACGGCATTGGTTCGAGTGGCCGCACATCAAAAATCAAGTCTTGGAGGATACGACTATGACGAAATTGCTTTCCTGCCGCTACAATACGGACACCAACCGGGTGGAAGCCCGGTTACGCAGATGGCACCACTCTTGCCATCGACTGCGCCGCTGTGGAGGACGAGTACGGCAACGCCCCGGCACAGCGGGCGGAGCTGGACTGGCTGCTCTATAACAAGCCCTTGGAGTATGCACAGATGGTGCTGAGAGGGGAGATGGAGCACTATCTGTCGCTGGGGTGTGACCACGGCAGGCTGGAGGATTGACCGTCAACTTCCATAAGGGACACGATGCCCACCGACCTATGGTTCTCGCCATAAGCTGGTGGGCATCGCTGCATTATCAGAGCAGGGGAGTCATATAAAGAGGAAGGTACACAATTCCGTCTTCTTCTTTCAAATCACTGGTATGCAGCACATAGGGTGTGCCAGTTTGTTCAGCATAGCGCTCCATAAACTTCCGCAAGGAAGTCAGCGTATAGTTTTTGCCGGACTTGACCTCAATGGGCGAGATATTATGCCGATTGCTGATTTTGCTCTTGGCAATCAGGAAGTCGATTTCCATCCGGGCATCTTTATCGTCCCGCGACGGATTAGAGTAAAAATACAGCTTGTGACCGCTGGCGGCAAGCATCTGCGCCACGATGTTTTCTATAATCATGCCCTTGTTGACTTCCAGTTTATCGAACAGCAGCTTTTTATAGATTTCCTCGCTGACCAGTCCATTTTCATCAAAGGCATGGCTGATAAGCAATCCGGTATCTCCCATATAGCACTTGAGGGTCATGCGATCCATGTTCAGCTTCAGACCAATATTCGGCTCCGTGGAGTTATAGCAGATGTTGGCGATCATGGCATCGTCCAGCCAGAACAGTGCATCTTCATACTCCCGGAAGCGGGCTTCCTTTTTGAGCGAGGATAGTTTGAAACGCTTTTCATGCTTTTGGAGTTGGGCAGGAATTTCATCAAAGATACTCTCTACCTTCATCTCATAGCCGGTGGCGTGTTTCACGATGTCTGCCCGGTAAAGGGTCAGAATATCGCGTTTGATACGGTCTACCCGGTCAAAGTCCTTGCTTTCCACATACTCCTGCACCGCCTGCGGCATTCCACCCACGATAAGATACTGCCGGAAATAGTCCATTGCCTTTCGGTGCATTACCTGCCCCATGGACTTGTGGGCTTCAAACCGCTTGCGGACAATGTCCATCAAGGTATCATTGCCCATCGCCCACAGAAATTCCTCAAAATCCATCGGGTACATCTTGATATGCCGTTCCTCGGATGGGATGACGATATCTTTGACATTTTTCTTGATGGACATGAGCGACCCTGTTTCCAGATAATCGTACCGGCCATCCGCAACCAAATACTTGATAGCCGCCCGTGCGCGAGGGAACATCTGAACTTCGTCAAAAATAATCAGGGATTCATGTTCATACAGTTTGACATTATAATAGCCGGACAGATACATGAACAGGGTGTCAAGGTCGTTCAGGTAGTGTAGAAACAGGTCTTTGACTTCGTCGCCCACTCGGTTGAAATCGAATCAGCAGATAGGATTTATATTCTGCTTTCGCAAATTCCTCTGCCACATAGCTCTTGCCCACACGCCGTGCGCCGTCAATTAGAAGTGCCGTTTTTCCCGCACCGTCCTGTTTCCAGTTGACAAGCTGGTCGTATATCTTCCGCTTCATCGCAAGCCCTCCAATCACGAAAACAAGATTTTCATAAAAATCAGTTTATCACGAAAGCAAGATTTTTGCAACAGCTGTTTCTCACGAAAGCGAGAATTTTGAAGATGTGAGCTTGGATGAACAAGGCACAATACGCTGAAATCGTCTTTCAGGCAAAGAAGGTCGAGTGGGAAAGGATTGTACTGCCCGATGAGTACAGCTATCTTCCTCTATCTTAGAGACAACACTGCGCAAATATACGATATACTCCCAGCGTTCTTCTATGGTCACCGTAGCAGAGTTCCCGATGGACTAGCTTCCCGGAATTATGGCTGAAAATATAGAGCCATCTTACATTTATAAGAACCAGCCCGAGTGAGAAACCAAATCGACGAATCAGCGCAATATGGATTGGAGACTTATAATAGTGGAGCAACGAAGCCATCAAATTGCTTGAACTGATGCAAAAATGACGATATAATTGCTCGTATAAAGTAGAAATTTGTGATATTTTCACGGATGAGCACTGTGTGAGGAACTCAATATGAAAAAATGGAAAAGTCTTTTTGCGTGCGGACTGGTTTTACTTCTGACGGGATGGACGATGCTGTGCATCCCGTTCAATGCTTATGCCCAGACATGGGAAGCGGAAAGCACAAGCACAAATATCGTGGCTGTCGTGGACTGTAGCACAAGTATGCAGAGCAGCGACAGCGACTGGAAAATCCCGGAATCGCTGGATATGCTGGTGGATATGTGCGATGATGAACAGGTTCGTCTGTCGTTGATCGTATATGGAACAAGTGCGGAGACAGCATTTCGGGATTTTCCGCTTTCTGCGGAAAACCATGAAATGGTAAAAAACGCAGATCCATCAGGCGCTGATGGTGCGCGGATATAATCTGGGCCAGACGGATACGGGTGCAGCTCTTGGGCTGGCGCAGCAGATTCTGGAACAGCAGGCAGGACAGAACAATATGGTTCTGCTGTTTACAGATGGTGCAATCCGGGCAACACGGAATGGCCGCACGAATGAAATTTCGGAGCAGGAAGTAGATGCGTTTGCAGCCTTTGCGCAGAACAACGGCGTTGTGGTCAACACGCTGGGTCTGTTCAACAAGCAGGCAGATGCAGCGGACGTGGAAACGGCAGAAGAAGAGCTTTCCATTCTGCGCAGCAAGACGGGCGGCATGTATCAGCGTGTGGACGACCCGGCGGACATTCCTGATTTTGTGATCCAGCTGCTGGCAGGCTTGCTGGATGTGAAAACGCTGGACCTGAGCAGCCCGACCGAAACAACAGTGGACGGCAAACACGCCTGGCAATACGACTTTTCCATTTCCGACCAATACATCAAGGACCTGACGGTGGTCTGGCCTGCACCGGTGAGCGTAATACAGGATATTCTCATCAGCGGTCCGGCGACAGATGGAACGGCAGTATCCCTGAACAACTGGACGGATGGAGAATGGGTCTCGACAACGCGGTACAATGCAAAGCCCGGATACCAGGTCATTCGGATCGATACAGACGGGCAGAAAAAAGGCGACTACTCGGTATTCTTTGTAACAAATGAAGCAACTCCGGTTGCAGCAGAAGGCTTTTACCTGTACGATGTCAATCTGAATGTAGAAATCGGTGCACAGGACATTGGCGTGATGCAGTCGTTGCCGATCGAGGTCTACCTGACAGACAGTCAGGGTTACCGGATCGACGATGTGGATTTTCTACAGACACTGGCGGTAGAGCTTGAGATCGTGAATCAGCAGAATATGGGCGTGGAGGTCGAGGAAAGCGCCAAAGCATCGGATATCGTTTCGGAGCAGGACAGCTATACCAGAGAGCTGAAGCTGTACAACGATTCGTTCCGATTGGACTTTGTGCCGGAGCGCGCCACGGATTATCGTCTGGTGCTGCACGTATCCAATGCGTATTTTTCGCGCACCTCGACGACCCGGCAACTGACCGTACATGACCAGCTGGATGTGGTGAGCAGCGTGGTGACGGCAACACCTCGCAAGAACCGTCCGGTGGAAGTGCGTGCTTATCTGATTCAGCAGGACAACCACGATAAGGTGGTCGGCGAAGAGTTCTATCGCCTGTCCGGCATGTATGTGGAGTTTACCAACCAGTCCACCGGCGCAGTGCAAACGGTTGAGATGCAGGCTGTCCCGGATGGAAACGGCATGACCGCTTCTTATACCCCGACCGATGAAGGCGAATACACGACTGTAGTCAGGATGAAGAGTCATCGCGAGAATGTGACACGTTCGGGCGAGAAACTGGGCTTTTCGATTCAGGATCGTCCAATCACAAAGCAATTTGGCGTCAAGGATCATGAGAGCAGCGGACTTATGGAAGGCCTGTTCAAGCATTACTGGGCAGGCAGTATCATTGAGCTGGCAGGAGATACGTTCTTCTACGATCCAGACGGGGACAGCTACCGTCTGGAGGCAGACCTTACCAGAGGCGAAGGCGAGTACACACTGTTTGATAACATCTTTTCCTATACGGCGTCTGGCAAACAGACGATGGAAGTTACATTGACGGCGCGGGATTACTCGGGCAACGCCGCAGTTACTACGATTCAGATCCGAGTGTTGTCGATCGTTGAGGTGATTCTTTTGACGGTTCTGCTTGTTTTACTTGTGGTGTTTGCGATTGCGGCATTGGTGTGGGTCATCCGCTGGTGCATTACCCGCTCCCGCAAACTGAAGGGCGTCGTTCGGATGGACGTATCGCTGAATGGTGAGCGGCTGGAAGAGGCGTTCAAAAAACAGCTGGATGAATTGCAGATCGGGCGTTTCTACATTCCGCTGGAAAATCCCAAGGTGGAAAGCCTTGCGGATGACGAGCGTCTGCGGCCCAGAACAGATCTGATCCATGGTACGTTCCTGGATGAAAAGATCTCGTTTAACCGAATGCTGTATGCCTGCGCACAGAGCTACCGCGCAAGCCGTGGCGGAGAAGATGGCATTTATCAGTACCTGAAGAGCTGCGGTACGGCGCCCGACAAGACGAGCGGCATTGTCGGACAGAAAAAAGGCATGCGGTTTGGCATCCGGAACGTAAGCAACGAGCCGTCCATGGAAAAGGCGTTTGTGGAAGACCGTAAGCGGAACGACCGTGAATCTTGCGTTGTGTATATTCCGGCAGACAGCGTGGCAAATGAGCGACTGGCCACAAAGCTGGGGACGCCGATCGGTGGTATCAAGGTCGTCCTGCGCTACTATCCGGCAAAGGAGCAGCCGCAGCCGAAGGTGCGCAAGACAAAGAAAACAAAAAGTGCAAGTGCAGAACCGGAAGAGAAGGAGGCGGCACTGAATGTGGAGTGATGCAATGGGACAGGGAGAAAAGGCATACCCGTTTGTTTGCCCGGAATGCGGCGAAGAAGTGCGCGGTAACGAACGGCATTTTTCGATTCAGCCGTTGCTGAACCGTATCATGCTGACGATTGAAGGCAATCGCACCAGTATTGGTGAAGAACTCGAGCGCTTTATCACGGTTTACGCAAGCTTTGGCGCAGAGTTTCTGAGCAGCCCGCTCCAGACCGTACAGTGTGAAACGGCAAAACCGGAGAGAGCACAGCTTACATCCTTGAAGATCAGCATGGAAAGCCTGCTGAATCAGATGGAAGTGCAGATGCAGCTGGAAAAGGGAATCCTGCGAAAAATTGTACATTACCAGCAGGTAGAAGGCGGAAATCTGGCGGATAAGTATCAGGATCTCTACCGGGACGTGGCTGCGGGGAAAACGCTGAGCAGAGAAGACTCAGGCTTCCTCTTTGACTATGCGCAGGCACATGACAAGATTCTGAAAAACATCCGTAGTCGGGATTTGTCCAACAACCAGGTACGTGAACAGGAACTGAATGAATTTTTGGATATCCTTATGACACTTTGCAGCGCTGAATCCAAAGACCATAAGGGAATGTCAGTTTTAAGCACTCGATACCAGATCATGGCAGCATGGTGCTTTAAAGTGGATGCAACGACAAAAGTCGCCGTGCCGGATATGCTGTATCTGGAATTGTCGGATGAGCACGGCACAGAGGTGTGCAGCAGCAAGGAAGCCTGCTGCCCGCACTGCCGCAAAGCAGTCAGCAAGTACTTTGGTGCTTACCCGCAGAAGATCATCGGTGTGCTGGGCGGCCAGTCTACCGGCAAAACAACGTATATGGCAGCCTTTGCGGATATGCTGGATCACACGAATCTGGATGATCTGCCCTTTACAATCAGCTACGAGCCGGAAGGCGATGCGCAGTGGCGGCGCTTTCAAGCATCGGCCAGGGAGGGCAACTTTGGTGCTATGTGGGCATACCAGAACGGCTATCATGCCCAGAAAACGGACCTCCAGTCCGAGTCTGCGGTCTCCCTGAGCTTTTTGGTGTCGCCCAAGGAAAAAGGCAAGATCCCAACGATCTATGTCTTGGCTGATATTCCCGGCGAGGTCTTCAATGGTGCGGGAGGAAACAAAATCAACGAAACCATCAACAATAGCCGAAAAATCTTTCAGAACTGTCAGGCAAGGCTGATGACACTTTCCTGCGACCCTGACGATGCGCAGATCGCAGCGGCCAACTTCAAAGAATGGATCAATCAGTTCAGCAGAGTCAATGTGCCGTCGGCTTTCCTGCTTACCAAGTTTGACCGGAGTGAAAAGAGACCGGCTGTGTCGCTGGCATATCCAATGAATCCGACAGAGTATCAGCCGTATGTGCGGGGCAAAGATGGCGTTGGCGTGTATAACATCGACCGGATGAGCACGCTTTGCCGCTATGCCAAACAGCAGGAAGACCTGCTCTCACCCAACCTGTTCACAAACCTGCTGAATGCGATGCAGCAGGAAGAAGCAGATCCGACGGAAATTGCGCTGAATGCATTCCTGCTGAACTCCGGTACGGCCAACTACATTGACTATGTAGATGCAGATGATGAAGAAAAGCAGAAAGACCGCGTCAGCGTGGCGCGGAGTGAGCGCTATGGTGTGTTGGCGCCGATCCTGTGGCTTCTGGCACTGGACGGATATATTCTGCCGGGCTACGGCGAAAATGAAATGCTGACCTACAGTGCAGCGGCGGAGGAGCAGCTGCAAAAACTGTGGAGGAAGGAATTGTATCGGCCAGAGGATGTGGACTGATACGCATAAAAGGAGCGGACGACAGTGTTTCAGTATGGATATACAAACTTTCAGAAAAAAGGTTACCGCTTTGCTTCAGAAAACGAGTTTTTCCACGCATCATTGAAAAACCGAAACGCAAAGCTGGCGCAACTTGTAAACCACGTTGACACGAAACACACGGCATATCTCGAAGCAGAACCGACGGCCTATCTGGGAATTTTTACGGATCTGGATTCCAATCAGGAAAATCAGCGGTATTATTTCCAGCGGTCGGGACGCATTCTGGAGCGCAATGCCGGGTATGCGCAGGGATATGTGCAGGATGTTGCCAAAGAAAATGATGAAGCATTCTTCCGAGAGCCGTTTTTACAGCTGCTGTGGGTACCTTTCCGGACGGGACAGGAACTTGTGCAGCTGCCAAGCGAGGATTGTGACCGGTATTTCCCGGATGTAACAGTGGATGCGTTTCACCTAGAGCAGAACCCGATAAAACTGGAGCAGGGACTGTTGCTGCGCATTCTGGAGGAATTACTGAAAGGGCACCGTCTGGTCCTGCATATCGACCAGCAGGATGATCAGGCGCCGCAGTATTCCCTCGGTGTGTTGCGGCACATCTACGAGTGTCTGCCTTATGCAATGCGCCGTAACTGCGGCTTTGCGACCAATGTTGCACCGGAACGCTTTTCGACCAACATTGACGCGGACCGACTGCCCGGCGCAGTCCAGCTGTGTTTGGTGGACGGTGATGTGGAACTGCCGGGACGAGTGTCAGGCTTTACAGTTCTGGAGATGGGTGAGACCTATCCCGTAGCAGACGAAAATCGAGAGTTCCTACAGATGCTGACGGTGGACAGCGACACCAGAAGAAATTTCTTTGAGATGGTGCAGGAAAACTACGGCTTCCATCATGCAAGTATGGAAGAATACCGCACCATGTATCAGCTGGCAATGCATCTGGCTTTGCCTATCAATGTGCAGGCGGTCGAAATCTGGGCGGATGATTATAGGACACTGCCCAGAATCCGAGAGAACATTGGCAAATGCGTTGCGGAAAAGCTGACGGTCTCCATGGCGGAACAGGCGCTTTGGAGTGTACCGTTGCCAGAACTGGAAAAGGTAGCAGATTTGGCGCGCAGCGAAAAAATGACTGCTGCGTGGGAGCTGCGGATGTTCAATGGAATCTATGCAAACGATGAGCAGACACTTCAGCGGCTGGCAGAGACCGTGACCGAACGATACAGAGTGCTTTGCAGAGAGCAGGCAGGTGCATTGCGTCGCGGATATGAGTTTGCAACCGAAGAAAGCAAAGAGAAGCTTTGGCAGACAGCACAGCTTCCGCTGGAAAACGACCTGAAACTGCCTGCCAAATATAAGGACAACAAAATTGTGGAAGCGCTGGGCCAGATGCTTCCGCCCGCCATTCAGAAGCTGGCAGACAAGGAAAAGGCCAGTTATGAAACCAGATTGCAGGCAGAACAGCATGAGGCAACGGAGCTGGTGCAGAGATGCGTGGATCTGGGACAGCTGGTTCGTTTTTGCCGCTATCTGTGCGAGTCGCAAAAATATTCGCTTTGCCACGATGCGTTTGTGGCGGGCGGCAGATTTGGTGCGCAGAACAGCTATGGCCCGGAATGTCTGTGCACTATCGCAAAGCGCGTGAAGGAATATCCGCTGCCGATCCACCTGGATGCAATGGAAAAATCCACCGCAGAGGTGGAAGCGCTGGAAGAAAGCGTGCTTTAC